>CDZQ01048312.1_pt1 | contig 17183 bp, 12 predicted proteins | sample 554831 | NCBI WGS metagenome assembly CDZQ01 (sample SAMEA3182112, study PRJEB8094) | gut metagenome | biome: human; feature: gut; material: Stool; isolation source: human stools | place: Canada | collected 2013-05-06
CGCTTTAACTACATCTTTTTTTAAGGAGGCACAGTATGATTGGTTGTGACCTGTTCTGAGGAAAGCGGATTCTCCGAATGTTTTATACTTGTCAACCCATTTTTTAAATGCGGCTTCATTCACTCCAAGGTTGCTGGCGTGTGATTGATGTGTTCCGTTTCCTGAAATGTAATCTTTTACAGCGTGTAGTTTCACTTCTGGTAATATTCCTCTAGGCATGATAAAACTCCTCTCCAGTTAAACAGTTTTATTATTTCAACTGTCCACCTAAAGGGGAGCATATCAAATCGATGATTTGACTGACATTTTTTCAAAATTTAAAGGAAAAAGTCAGCCGAGACGCACATTCGACAAATTTCGACACAGATTTGGTATCCGTTTATGTAAATTTTCTTGAAAATTTGATTTTTTGTCAGCAGCGCATGGAGCAATGTAGATAGCATGACTGACCTCGTCTGTAAGAGCACGGCTGGCATCCCACACGTGACCTCGCACACCTAACCGGTGAGATTGCTGCCATGCTATTTCGCAAAAATTCCATTTATATATTATATGTATACCACACTGGAATTTTTGGGTATTATATATTAGATAAAGCAGATTAGGAGGTAATATATGGAATTAACAAAAGCTATTAATGAGAGACGATCTGTGAGAGGGTATAAACAAGAACCTGTTTCTAAAGAAACGCTGGAAAAGGTACTTAAGTTAGCCACAAGAGCAGTTTCTGCTGAAAATACACAGCCTTGGGAAATTGCCGTGATTTCAGGAGATGTCTTAAAGAAGATAGCAAAGATGAATGTGGATAGCTACTTAAATGGGGAAAAGCCTGATTATGATGAAGCTCCGTTTGAGGGAGTATACAGGCAGCGTAAGATAGATATAGCTAAAAAGCTTTTCGGAGCAATGGAGATAGCCAGAGAAGACAAAGAAAAACGTCGATGGTGGACTTCCAGAGGATTCGCTTTTTTTGACGCACCGGCGGCTTTTATCATATACATGGACAAAAATTTAAGAGAATTGAGCAAATTCGATATCGGATGCTTTACTCAAAATGTATGTTTGGCTGCGATGGAGTACGGCTTGGAAACATGTGTGGAAATACAGGCAGTTATGTATCAAAAAGGCCTTCGCACATATTTGGATATTCCGGAAGATAAAACTTTTGTTATGGGCATAGCTATAGGATATCCTGATGAAGATTTTCCGGCCAACAGAGTCGTAAGCGATAGAGCTGAACTTAGTCAAATCGTCAGCTGGTATGGGTTTGATTAAAAAAGACGCGCAAAGCGTCTTTTTTAATGGTTAATGGTATATTGCACATATATTTTACAAGCAAATGATAGCGCGAAGTTATCCATCAAATAACGCTGTTCCCGTCCTTCTTCATGAATATCCTCCACGTGTATGGAACCTGAAAAAACTGCGTTTACAGCTTTTTCTACCGCTTCACAGAAACGGTTATATGTCACTTGATTGTTGGGCAATCGAAGCCCTATATCTATTAGCTTGCGGATTTCTTCAGTGGAATAACAGCTTTTTAAAATGTAAACCACAACTATCATCGCCATGGAAAGCTTGCCATATTTTTTGTTGACAGGAGGGTCTATTATTCGAGCTTTCACATAATTATTTATCATGCTCTTAGTTAACGCCGGGAGACCTATTTGGTTAAAAAATTTCCCCAGCCCGGAATGGATGAACGCGATTACCTGATCCATATATAAGTCGATGTTAGGCAGTTCGTCCCAGCGGGGAATGCGAAATTCTAGTGATATGTTTTCTGCTGTAATTGTTCCTTTCGGCATATTAAACTCCTGATTTGTTTTAAAACTATTGTATCACAGAGCTCAGGGTATGTAAAGGTTGACATTGTTATTTGTACGTGATAATCTGATATTGATAACTAGATGGATAATTTTGAAAATAATTGATATAAAGGAGAATACAGAATATGGACTATACAAGCCAGAGAAAAGTAGATTTGCAGTATGCGCAAGGCGTTGTTGATATGCTCAACAACAGTACTGATAAATATGTGGTATATAAAGAAAGCAGACCGATAGCCGATTTGAAACACATGCTGGAAACCAGCGTTCAGGCTTATGGAGACAATGTGGCCTTCATGCAGAAGTTTCACAAAGATGAACCATACAAAAGCATCACTTATAAAGAAGCGTTTGAGACGGTAAATGCGTTGGGAACAGCGTTGATAAACGCAGGGCTTAAGGACAAAAGAATAGCGGTAATCGGCGAAAATTGCTATCAATGGGCTACCAGTTATCTGGCAGTTATATGCGGCACAGGTGTGGTTGTACCTCTGGATAAGGAACTCGGAGCTTCGGAACTGGGTCAGCTTATAAAGGAATCGCAAGCTTCCGCAGTAATGTTTACAGAAAAATATACGGATATTTTTAAGGAAATAAAAGAAAACGGAGACAGTCAGCTGGAAATCCTCATAAAATTAAACGGAGACAAGCAAGAAGAGAACGTTTTAACTTGGAGTGGGCTGATAGCTGAGGGAAAAAAATTGCTGGAAAAGGGTGACAGGAGATTTATAGATGCTGAAATAGACCCTGATGCCATGAGCGAGCTGCTGTTTACTTCCGGAACCACAGGAATAGCTAAAGGCGTAATGCTTTCTCATAAAAATATTTGCTTCGATCTTATGATTGCACCGACCATTTTGAGAGTTCATACTTGGGATATTTTCTTCTCAGTCTTGCCTATACATCATACTTACGAAGGCACAGCAGGATTTTTAATGCCTCTGTACAAGGGAGCAGCCATAGCATATTGTGAAGGCCTTAAGCATATAGTTAAAAACCTTTCAGAAGTTAGACCTACCATGTTTTTAGGCGTTCCGGCTCTTTTCGAAACTTTGTATAAGACCATAATGAAAAATATTCGCAAGCAAGGTAAGGAAGGTCTTGTAAAGAAAGTAATGGCCTTGAATAAGGTTACTAAAAAAGTCGGACTTGATTTGAATAAAAAATTGCTGAAAGATATCCTGAAAGTCTTTGGAGGCAGAATGAGGGTACTCATTTCAGGAGGAGCAGCCATAGACCCGGCTATTTTGCAGTTCTTCAATGACCTTGGGTTTATAGCTGTACAAGGATATGGACTCAGCGAATGCGCCCCTATGGGAGCTTTAAACCCTGACCAGCATAAATATATGAGAAATGCGTCAGTAGGACATATACTGCCGGGAATGGACGTTAAAATTGTAGACAAAGACGAAGACGGCATAGGAGAGATATGCCTAAAGGGCGACAACGTAATGCTGGGATATTACAATAATCCTGAAGAAACTGCCAAAGTTATAAAGGACGGATGGTTTTACACGGGAGACCAAGGATATATCGATGACGAGAAGTTTATATATATCACAGGCCGTAAGAAAAATGTTATCATCGCCTCCAACGGTAAAAACGTATTCCCTGAAGAACTGGAATACCTGCTTTCTAAGATTCCGTACGTAACGGAATCCATGGTATGGGGAGCTGAAGAAAAGGGAGATATCGTCATAGTTGCAGCCATAAGACCTGATATGGAAGAAGTGGAAGCTGTTTTAGGCAAGGACTGCGATGAGGAAGCAGTTAAGAAGCTCCTCTGGGATGAAGTCGACAAAATCAACGCCGAACTGCCTATGTTTAAGAAGATAAGAAAGATAGCCGTTCGAAACGAAGAATTTGAAAAGAATACCAGCAAGAAAATTAAAAGATTTGTAGAATCCAATAAAAAGATGTAACAGATGAATCAGAGGATGTTTCTTTCGTGCCAATCAAAGCAGATGGCAGATGTAAAAGAGACATCCTCTTTTGTATTTCTGAGAGTACTTACTCGTTGTCATAAGCTACTAAAGCTATACACTTTCCCGTAGCGTCGCAAAGTTTCTTTTCTGCCTCAGAAATAATCTTCATGTCCTTCGGGTCGATTTGAGCAAAAGTTTTCTCCATTTTATCACCTCCTTAAAGTTTATTTTTCCTGAAGATTGCAAATATTATGAAATTTTCACAGAGAATTCTTCTAAACAAATTGAAAAAAAGTAAATTTTTATATATAATGTTGTGAGAAATGTAAATGATAAGTAGTATAAGTATAATTTACATGATGTTAAATTTTTAAATATAAATAAACTGTGAAAAGGAGAAGAGAATGGGATTTGCGAATGAAGTCGGAATAGATCTGGGGACAGCCAACGTGCTGGTATATATAAAAGGAAAAGGGATAGTTCTCAATGAACCTTCAGTAGTAGCCATAAACAATGACACTGACGAAATCCTCGCTGTAGGAGAAGAAGCGAGACAGATGCTGGGCAGAACGCCGGCCAACATAGTAGCAGTGCGTCCTCTTAAAGACGGCGTAGTTTCTGATTACGATATTACAGAAAGAATGTTGAAGTATTTCATAAAAAAGACATGCGGTTCAGGCAGATTTTTTAAACCTAGAATCATGGTGTGCGTTCCGAGCGGAGTTACTGAAGTTGAGAAGAGAGCCGTAAGAGAAGCAGCCACTCAGGCCGGAGGCAAGGATGTATATCTGATGGAAGAACCTGTAGCAGCAGCTATAGGCGCAGGCCTTGACATAAGCAAACCTGACGGGATTATGGTCATCGACATAGGCGGAGGAACTACGGATATCGCAGTTATTTCTCTGGGAGGCATAGTGGCCAGCACTTCTGTCAAGATGGCAGGTGACAAATTTGACGAAGCGATTATAACATATATGAGAAAGACTCATAAGCTTTATATAGGTGAAAGAACTGCAGAGGAACTTAAGGTAAAGATAGGAACAGCTTTCCCGAGAGAGGAAACCATAACTATGGAGTGCAGAGGAAGAGACCTGGTTACAGGTCTGCCTAAGAGCGTTGACGTGACATCGGAAGAGATGATGGAAGCTCTTGAAGAACCTCTTCACACCATATGCGAAGCAGTTCATAATGTTCTTGAAAGGACTCCGCCTGAACTATCAGCAGACATCAGCAATTCAGGAATAATAGTTACTGGCGGCGGAGCGTTGCTTTACGGAATAGATAAGAGGATAGAGGACAGAACAGGAATCAAGGTAGTGATAGCCGAAGACCCTAAGTCATGCGTGGCTATAGGAACAGGAAAAGCTTTGAATAATCTGGACGTTCTCGAAACCAATGCTCTTAACAGAAAAGCCCCTTATCTATAAGATTTGATACTATGCGTCCTCCTATGTTGGGAGGACGCTATTTTTGATTAAAAAACAGATTATATGAGGATAAACTATTTATAAAGGATAAACTATGAAGCTTGAACTTATAGCAACCGCAGCCTTTGGACTGGAGGCTGTCGTAAAAAGAGAAATAGAGGCTCTCGGATATAAAATAATCAAATCTGAAGACGGTAAGATAACATTTTCAGGAGATGAAAGAGCTATAGTCAGGGCCAACCTTTGGCTGAGAAGTGCAGACAGAGTCCTGATAAAAATGGCTGAGTTTGAGGCCTTGGAATTTGAAGATTTGTTTCAGCAAGTTAAGGCGATTCCGTGGGAAGAGTGGATACCGCCTGATGGCAAATTTATCGTAAACGGCTCCTCTGTGAAATCAAAGCTGTCCAGCGTTCCGGCATGCCAGTCCGTGTCTGAGAAGGCAGTAATAGAAAGGCTGGGAGAAATCTATGCCATTGAATACTTTGAAAAGACCGGAGCACTTTATGATATCAAAGTTTCGCTTTTAAAAGACAAGGTAACCGTTACCCTTGACACCACAGGGGTGGGCCTTTATAAACGAGGATATAAAAAACATGCGGTAGCAGCTCCAATCAAGGAGACTATAGCTGCAGCCATGATCAGCCTTTCTTTTTGGAAACCGGGCAGGATTCTCGTAGATCCGTGCTGCGGCAGCGGGACCATAGCTATTGAGGCGGCATTGATGGGAAAGAATATAGCCCCCGGTCTGAGCCGAGACTTCGTTTCTCAACAGTGGGAGGCTATCCGGCAGGATCTATGGAAGGAAGAAAGAAAAAAGGCTTTTGAAGCAGCTCAGTGGGATAGGGAACTGGATATATGTGCCAGCGATATAGATCCCAAAGCAGTAGAAGCTGCCATGGAAAACGCCATAGAAGCAGGAGTAGATGATACCATATCCTTTAAGAGATTGGATGCTGCCAAACTTGATTCCGACGGACGACAGGGCGGAATCATAATAACCAATCCGCCTTACGGACAGCGAATCGGAGATAAGAAGTCCATGGAGCGTCTCTATGAAGGATTCGCCGAGTTTCTAAAGAAAAACCCGACATGGTCTATGTTCGCCATCACTGCCGATAAAAGCGCTGAACAGAAAATATTCGGACGTCCTGCTGATAGAAGGCGCAAGCTTTTCAACGGAAGAATGGAAGTGTGCTACTATCAGTATCATGGGAAAAAACCGGAGGTTAGGGAAGATGGACATAAGGATAGATAAAGGTCTTAAGATTCCTGTTTACTTACAAATCGCTTCTGCTATAAAACAGCAGATAGCGTCAGGCGCGCTGACTCAGGAAAACATTTTGCCATCAGAAAGAGCGCTGGCAAAAATGCTAAACGTACATAGAAATACTGTAGCGAAGGCTTACAGCGAGCTAAAAGGCCAAGGCCTGATAGAATCCTATCAGGGTATCGGCTATAGAGTATATGACAGCGACACTGTAAAAGAAAGCAAAGAAAAAGAAGAAAAGATCAGCAAGAGATACGGAAAGAAAGTAAACTGGCTGGACCAAATTAAAGACGAATATTTGGACATGACCGTGACTTTCGATGAGCTTTTTCAGAGATTCAGCAGGCAGGACAAGATTTCTCTGGGCAGCGGAATAGCGGCCACAGGAATTTATGATAGAGAGAAGCTGTCTCAAAGAATTTCACAGATAGTATCTCAGGAAGGAAAAAAGCAATATTTTTATACGCCTTATCAAGGCGATGAAGATTTGCGCAGGCAGGTGGTGTCTTATCTCAGCACCAAAGGCATCAAAGCTACGACAAGCCAGATACAGATATTGACTGAGACCAATCAAGCGTTGGATTTTCTCATAACGTTGCTTGTCAAGCCGGGAGACGCAGTCATAACAGAAGAACCGGTATCTCCCGATACGTACAGAGCTATAGGCTTGGCAGGAGGCAAGCTGATAACATTGCCTGTGGACAATGATGGCATGGAATGCCAATATCTGGAGCAAACCATTCAAAAATGGAATCCCAGGCTGTTATGCCTCAATTCCAGCTTTCACGACCCAACAGGTCAGCTGCTGTCGGTACAGCGCAGAAAAGAAATATTACGTTTATCCGAAAAGTACCGGCTGCCGGTTATAGAATACGATGAAGCCTCTGAACTATATTATGACGTGCCTTCCATATCACCTATGAAGGTCTTCGATAGGCTGGAAAATGTCGTATACATATATTCCTTTTCCCTGACTTTCGTGCCGGGCCTCAGCCTGGCTTTCATCGTAGCAAATTCAGACCTTATAAGGAGGCTGAGCTATTTGGTATCGGTTCGCTTAGTTGCCATGGACTGGATGACGCAGAGACTGCTTGCGGACTATCTTGAAGAGGGAATATATTACAGAAAACTGTCAGAATACAGAAGCGAATATAAGAAAAAACGCGACTTGGTATGCGCCAAGCTGGATGAGATGAAATCGCTGGGTATCGAATATTCCAAACCCAAGGGAGGCATATACGTATGGTGCAGACTTCCCATGGGAGTAGACAGCAAAGAGCTTAACGCAAAAGCTTATAGCAATGGCATAAGTGTTTTACCGGGATATGTATTTTATCCTTCTAAGAACGGCGGAAGAGAATACATAAGAATAAATTTCTCTTATGAGTCTGCAGAAAGATTGAGCGAGGGAATGGATATATTGAAAAAGTCCATACAGGAGTGTCAAAGCTCTAATACTTGTAAGCCCATTTCTTTACCAGCACTTGAATAATGCCGGCTACAGGTACCGCCAGCAGCATGCCTAATATTCCTCCGAAATGACCTAATACAGTGAGGGAAATAAGGACAAACAATGGATGCAGCCCCACTGAATCCCCAACGATTTTTGGGTATATGAAATTGCTGTCCAATTGCTGTATGAGGAAAAGAACCAGCACTGCCAGAACACCGCTGGCCAGACCTTTTGAAAAAAAGGCTACCGGGAAGGCCGGAACCATGCCGAAAAACGGCCCGAAATAAGGGATTATGTTCAAAATCCCACCAATAAGGCCGATGATTACAGAAAATTTTATGTTCAGTGCTGAGAGGGCTACAGACGATAGAAGAGCAACGATCATACTGTCCACCAAAGCGCCCTTAATAAACGTAGTTACCACACGATTAATTTCACTTAGCGTTTCATTTACCTGACCGTGAATATTTTGTTTTAATATAAGCGAAAGAAATTTCTGCCATAAGGACAAGAAAAATTCTTTGTCCTTAATGAGGTATATGCTGGCCACAAGGCCCACGAAAAAGTTGACGATGCCGCCGATAAAAGATGAGATGCTGCTTACCAGCTTTTCTAATGAAAAGTGGGATTCAATCCACTGGGAAGCGATAGCCGCAGGGTCAAAGTCATCTGCATTCATACCGGAAGGTACGTATTTTGAGATAAAGCTTTTTATATCTTTAGACGCCGAGTCGAAATATTCATAAACTTGTTGGAGCGTACTGTAAAATCCGCCTTCAGGAAGAGCTCCTAAAATAAGAATCAGGAAAGCGTAAATTACCAAACCCAAAACAAGAGCGGCCATCGTATATGAAATTATTATAGAAAGAATTCTGCCTCTAGGACTGTCTTCGGAAAGAATTTCTTCTTCTTGCGAAAATAATTTCCTCCTTATCCACTCAGAAGGGCCGTTGAAGAGATAAGCCAATATAAGACCTATTATTAACGGTGAAAAAGCTTTAAGAACTGTGGCGACCATTTGCCAAAGCCCTGCAAATATTTCGACAAAAAAATTCTCCATGTTGCTCATACCCCCAAAGAATAGTATTATATAAAAGGACTAAAAATATGAGGAAGCCTTATGAAAAGATGTGAATTGCTCATTCCGGCAGGCGGAAAAAAACAATTTATAGCTGCAGTTGAAAACGGAGCTGACGCTGTGTATGTAGGCGGCAGAGATTTTAACGCACGCATAAATGCCGAGAACTTTTCCGTTGAGGAACTGGAAAAAGCTGTAGATTACGGGCATCTCAAGGGTGTAAAAACCTATGTGACTATGAATACTCTGCTGGATGACGAGCAACTCGAGCCGGCTCTTCTTAAGGCTGCCCAGTACTATAACATAGGCGTAGACGGAATAATCATACAAGATATGGGCCTTGGCCTTTTGATAAAGGAGAACGTGCCTAAGCTTCCGATACATCTATCTACCCAAGCAGGGACATACGATGCGGAAGGAGTAGAGGCTGCGGCCGGCCTTGGATATGAAAGGGTAGTATTAGCCAGAGAGCTTTCATTAGAAGAGATAAAACGAGCTGTGAAAACCGGGATTGAAATTGAAGTGTTCATTCACGGGGCTCTTTGCATGTGCTATTCCGGCCAATGCCAGCTGAGCAGATATATCGGCGGCAGGTCGGGGAACAAGGGGGCCTGCGCACAGCCGTGCAGACTGCCGTATACGGGAATGAATAACCATAACTATCAGCAAACTTATCCGCTCAGTCCTAAAGACCTTTGCCTTATTGAGGATATAGGCGCATTGGCAGAAGCTGGAGTCGCTTCTCTTAAAGTGGAAGGAAGGATGAAATCGCCCGAATATGTTGCAATCGTCACCTCCATATACAGAAAATATATAGATTTGTGGTATGAAAAGGGAGGCTATCAAGTAGAAAGCCAGGATTTAGACGCCCTAAAACAGATATTCAACAGAGGAGGCTTTACTAAAGGCTATCTATACGGAGATCCGGGCCATAAGCTTATGTCGCCCCAAGTATCGAAAAATACAGGAATCTATGTGGGAAAAACTCAAGGTGACAGTAAGGGCCCTCTGATAAAAATAAAGGCTGAAGGCGATATATCCAAGGGGGACTATATAGAAATAAGAGGAAAAGAAACGGTATCAGCTCTTGTAACCTATAAAAAAAATGTGGGAAACGGAAGTTTGGAAATAGGAGACGTTAAGTCCAAGATACAAAAAGGTTCGTCGGTTTACCGGCTGGTGTCCGGAAACCTGATGGAAAAAGCCAGAAAGACTTTTGAAAACGTAGATTACGATACAGGCAGGCACAGCAGGAAAATGCCGATTTATATGAAGTTGACCATCATATCCGGAAAACCCATGGAATCGGAAGCTTCTTGCCGGATAAATGCTGGCGGAGCGGATACAGTCATTACAGTTAAAAAATATGGAGCAGCGGCAGAGGAGGCGCGTAATGGTACGGGTTGCAGAGAAATGGCAAAGAGACAGCTGTCTAAAACAGGCGGTACTCCATTTGTCCCGCAAGAGACAGAGGTCGTTGAAAACCAACCTTGTCATGTCCCGGTCTCCCTTTTGAATGACCTTAGAAGAGAGACTTTGAAAGAACTAGAGGAGAAAATAAAGGCGTGCTACAAAAATGAATGCAGTTTTGAGCATACATTATTAGATGAAGAGCACGAAGCTTTAAGCACTGATGAGTTCAGTAAACATACAGATGAGCCGCTATTGGAGCTGCTTTTTTACAACATAGGCGGTTTTACCAACTGTGATATGAAAGAGCTTTCGAAATTACTGATAGAAAACGGAAAGCTAAGTATCGGAAGCAAGGTTAGAGCAATGGTTCCTATCCATCAGTTTACAGAAGCTTTGCAAAAAGAGATGCCGCAAGACAAACTTAATGTTGAAATTTCTCCATACATTCAAGGTATCAACAAGGGCAGCGCAGACAGATGGATAGAAGAAAACTTTGAAAGCATAGTCCAAGTCATCAGAGACAACGGAAATAACATATACGTAGGCAATATCAGATGGATAAAGCCTTTTGCCGATGCCGGAATAAATGTAATAGGTGACAGCGGATTAAACATAACTAACTGCTATAGCAAAAAAGCCTATCGCATGCTGGGCGTAAGCCAATTCAGAGACTCTCTTGAAAAACAGCAAAAAGGAACTGGAGCATTTCCTCTGATGATAATGGAGCATAAATTTGATGATGCCATCATAACTGACAGAAAAGGACAAGAGTATAGATTGGCCTTTGACGATTTTAGCCATAAGACTTTACTTATTAAAGAAAATGAGTCTATAGAGTGGGACCTGGTCAGAAGAATTGTTGCAGAAGGCAAAACGCCGCTGAGACTGTATATTACAACGCGTGGTAAAAATTAATGGAAATATACAAGAAGCAACAAGGGATGCGAAAAAGCCGTGAAAAGAAAGCTCTACAGCTTGAAAAATAGGGGATTAAGCCTCTATTTATGTATTGAAAAAAGTGCATAATAAATAGAAAAAATAATTGACAGGCGCCTTGTATACAGTATAACATCGAATTGTAATTGAATACAATATACATTTAAAAACAATTTAACAGGAGGAAGCTTTATTATGAGAAAAGAATGGGAAGGATTCGTTGAAGGCAGCTGGGTAGACAACATAGATGTAGAGGATTTTATCCACCTCAACTATACGCCTTATGATGGGGATGCCAGCTTTTTAGCAGGACCTACTGAGAGGACTAAAGAGTGTCTCGCAAGAGTTCAGGAGTTGCTTATCGAAGAGAGAAAAGCCGGAGGAACTCTCAAAGTTGACGCCAGCAGAATAATGAGGATAAACGCTTTTGGGCCTGGGTACATAGTTCCCGGCAAAGATATCATCGTTGGACTGCAGACGGACGAGCCGCTGAAGAGAGGTATCTGTCCTTTCGGCGGAATTAAAATGGTAAGAGAAGAAGTAGCTGAATTCGGAGAAAAGCTTCCTGAAGAAATAGATAGAATGTTTGATTACATCACTACTCATAACGATGGTGTATTTAAAGCTTACTCAAAAGAAATGAAGCAAGTAAGACATCTGGGATTCATTACGGGACTTCCTGATGCTTACGGCAGAGGAAGAATCATAGGCGACTACAGAAGAGCGGCGCTTTATGGAATAGACCATTTGATTGAAGAAAAAGAAAAAGATCATGAAATGATAGCGTCTCGTGCCGTAATGAGCGAAGAGAATATCAGAACATCAGAAGAGATATTTAATCAGATAAAGTCCCTCAAGGAAATCAAAAAGATGGCTGAAAGCTATGGCTTTGATATATCCGGACCGGCTAAAGACGTCAAAGAAGCTATCCAATGGACTTACTTCGCTTACCTGGCAGGTATCAAGGAAGAAAACGGAGCGGCCATGTCCATAGGAAGAACCTCTACATTTATAGACATCTATGCTGAAAGAGACCTGGCTAGAGGAACTTATACAGAAGAACAGATACAAGAATTTATCGATGATTATATCTTGAAGCTGAGAGTGGCAAGACATCTGAGAACCAACGAATATAATGAACTTTTCGGTGGAGACCCGATGTGGATTACAGAAGGTATAGCAGGAGTAGGTGTTGACGGACGCCATAAGGTAACCAAGAACTCCTTTAGATTCCTCCAGACTCTGTACAATCTGGGACCTGCTCCGGAGCCGAATCTTACAGTGCTGTGGTCTAAAGATCTGCCGGAACCTTTCAAGAAATTCTGCGCTCAGGTTTCAATAGATACAGATTCTGTTCAATATGAGAACGATGATAAGATGAGACCTACTTACGGAGAAGACTACTCCATCGCTTGCTGCGTATCAGCGATTCAGATGGGCCAGCAGATACAATTCTTCGGCGCCAGATGCAACCTGGCCAAAATACTGCTTTTAGGTCTTAACGGCGGTATCGATGAAAGAACGGGAGAACATGTAGGTCCTCAGATGGAACAGGTAGGAGACGGTCCTATAGACTTTGATGACGCATGGAAGAGATTTAATATATATCTTGAATGGCTCTGCGGATTATATGTAAACATCATGAACATTATCCATTTCATGCATGATAAGTACGATTATGAAAGCTCGCAGATGGCGTTCCTCGATTCTGAACTTAAGAGACTTATGGCTTTCGGCGTAGCAGGATTTTCCGTAGCTGCCGATTCCCTGTCAGCTATCAAATATGCCAAGGTTTATCCTATAAGAGATGAAAACGGCGTTATCGTAGACTTTAGAACAGAGGGTGATTTCCCTAAATACGGCAATGACGATGATAGAGTGGACGAAATAGCTGTAAAGATTTCCGAAAGAACCATAGAAGAACTGAGAAAACATCCTACTTACAGAAATTCCGTACACACTTTATCGGTATTGACCATTACTTCCAACGTAATGTACGGAAAGAAAACAGGCAATACTCCTGATGGAAGAAGAGCAGGAACACCTTTTGCTCCGGGAGCAAATCCTATGCACGAGAGAGACAACCATGGGGCTATAGCTTCCCTCAACTCAGTATCCAAGATAGACTGGGATACATGTCAGGACGGCGTATCAAATACATTCTCCATTACGCCTGAGGCCCTTGGCAAGGAAAGAGATGACCAGATAAACACTTTAGTAGGGCTGCTGGGAGGATACTTTGACAGAGGAGCGCATCACCTCAACGTAAACGTGCTCAACAGAAGCTTGCTCGAAGACGCTTATGAAAATCCTGAAAAATACCCTAACCTGACCGTTAGAGTATCAGGATATGCGGTAAGATTTAACGCTCTTTCTAAGAATCATCAAAAGGAAGTAATAGCAAGAACGTTCCACAGCCACGTATAATAATTCAACTATTATGATAAGGAAGGCAGAGTACCGGTGAAAGGCAGATTACATTCTATAGAAACTTTTGGAGCAGTAGATGGCCCCGGCATAAGGACAGTGTTTTTTATGCAAGGCTGTCCTGCTAGATGTCTATATTGCCATAATCCTGATTCTTGGGATGAAAAAGGCGGAAGGGACATTGAAATAGAAGAAATCGTCCACTGGGCTGAAAGAGGCCGACCTTACTACGGCGACAAGGGAGGAGTGACTTTTTCCGGCGGGGAACCTCTGCTGCAAGGTGAATTCCTCATACAGGCAATCAATGCGCTGAAAGAAATAGGAATAGATTCAGCCATCGATGCCAGCGGAACTTATGTGGATGAGTTTACTGAAGATGCTGTACGTGCCAGTGAGCTCGTATTGCTGGATATAAAACATCCTATAGCCGAGCGGTTTGAGATAATAACCGGAAGAAAACAAGAATCCCTTTTCAAGCTGATAGATATAATAAACAGAAACGGCAAACATGTTTGGGTAAGGAATGTTGTAGTGCCGGATATCAATGACACCGAAGAAGACATAGAAGCGCTCAATGATTTTATGAAGAACATAAGATATATTGATAAGGTAGAACTTCTTGGATATCATACCATGGCCGTAAACAAATATGGCAAATTGGGAATAACATACCGGCTTAAGGGTGTTCCGCCTATGGATGGACAGCGTTTAAATCAGTTAAAGAAACTAGTTTCCATTCCTCAGACAGATGCAGTCAGCCAGATGGAAATTGAGCAACATTAAAACTTAATAATTAGATAAAACCGGCACAAGCCAACAAAAGAGCTGCCTCAAAATGAAGCGACTGAGGCAGCTCATATTTTTTTCTTCAGTTGTCTGAACAATTTTTTAAGCATGAACAGTGGCTAGGCTTCCATAGCTTTTAATGCCGTATCCTTTTCAGCTTCTCTGTCATCTAAAATTTTTTGATATTCTTCTTCAGAAATTTTAGTCATAGAAATTCCGGTAAAACCATAAAACATAGACACAATAGGGTTAATCCAATTAAGAATAGCAAAAGGAGCATATCCGCCTGGTCCCCATTGAGGACATTGCAAGAAAGTGCTCATAGTTGCTCCACATGTATTCCAAGGAACGAAGTTTGATGTAAGCGTACCGGAATCTTCCAGACATCTGGAAAGATTTTTTGGAGCAAGTCTTAAATCCTCAAAAGCTTCTTTGTACATTCTCCCCGGAAGAATAATTGCCAGGTACTGGTCTGAACAAAGGATGTTAACCATTATGCACGACATGATAGTGACAGCTACAAGACCTCCTCTGGTACCTCTGGCTAATTTTAACAAAGCTTTTGTTATGGTGCCCATGATCCCGGTGCAATCAACTATACCTCCAAACACCATAGCGCAGAGAATTAATGAAATAGTCCACATCATACCTTGCATTCCTGATGTGGACAGCAGACTGCCGACTTCTTGTATTATTGCGCTTGAGCCTTCTGGGACCTCTACGCTGACTCCGTAATTAAGAAAGTAAGCAGCGCCCGGAATGCCTTCTGCGCCGTTACCGATAATACTGTTGCCTTGCATTTCGAAAAAAGGAAGGCCCAGCAATACACCGCCAAGCAACGCCGGCAATACCGGGAGCTTAAAGGCTACGGCAAGAATAACGAAAACAGGAGGTATTAGACAAACTATGCTTATCTTGTAATTATCAGTTATAAAGTTTAAGATTTCATTAATCGCAGATAAATCAGCATTGCTATTTTGTTGACCAAGCATACCTATCAAGAGATAAGCGATCAAAGCCACAACTAAGGATGGACCGGTAGTCCATATCATATGCTTGACATGATCAAAAAGAGTAGAGCCTGCAACGGCAGGTGCCAAATTAGTAGTATCAGATAAGGGCGACATTTTATCACCGAAATATGCACCTGAAACTACTGCTCCGGCAGTCATATAAACAGGGAAGCCTAAAGCTGTCCCCACACCTATGAGCGCTACACCCATAGAACCGGCTGTAGACCATGAGGAGCCTGTTGCCAAAGATACGATGGAGCAGAGCAAACATGCGGTAAATAAAAAAACACTTGGCGCGATAATTTTAATACCATAATACATCATTGAAGGGATAACGCCGCTAGCCATCCATGAGCCCAACATAGCCCCTACCACTGCAAGAATTAAAATCGCTTGCATTGTTCTGTTTATGGCAGCTAATATGCCTTGCTCCATATAAGCCCATTTCCATCCGTTGATGGCAGCAATAATTGCGGCAAACCCACCGGCGATAATTAATGCGATGTGCGCCTCGCCGGCTTTTGTATCAACCATGACACCCCAAAAAATAAGGGCAACAAGAACAACCATCACCAGAAGACATTGCCACATAGGAATTTTTTTCCCCATAAATAAGCCCTCCTTCAACAAAACATGAAAATAGACACACTGATGTAACAATTATACAATACATACAAGATATAATAATTATATAAATCTGTTGTTTTTTGTCAATTAATGAAGAAATGTTTTCGCATAAGGAATTGTTAAAAACGCGTAAAAAGGATTTGATACATAAGAGTGTGGTTTCAGTATGCTTGGCAACAGAGACTGTATATAAAAACTTGTATATCTAACAGTACATATTATATAAAATATGAAACGCATGGTGGAGATTTAAAGAGGAAAAATAAAAATATCAAAAAAAGTAAAAAAAGTGCTTGACAAGAGATGGGTAAGGATGGTAAGATAACCAAGCTGCCAGATGAAAACAGGCAGCAGAGACATCAAAAAGGGAAAAGAAAAGACAAGAAAAACTTGTAAAAAAAGTTAAAAAACTTGTTGACAATGAAAGCCCTTTGTGCTAAGATGTTAAATGTTCGACAAAAGGTCGAACGGCGGCTTAAAAAGCCGTAAGAACCTTGAAAACTTCATAGTATGGAAATTAAGTCGAAAAGACAAACCGCTGTGAGAAATCACAGCAGAGTGGGTCAAAAGTACAATTTCTAAGAGACAATAATTCTAAAGAATTATGCAAAAGCGCAATAAGCGCGTTTATCCTAAAAAGGGAAACTTTTAGATGATAGTAAAGGCGAAAGCCTTTAATATACCATTAAACCAAGAGTTTGATCCTGGCTCAGGATGAACGCTGGCGGCGTGCCTAACACATGCAAGTCGAGCGAGAAATTTCTAAATGAAGCTTCGGTAGATTTTAGGGATGGAAAGCGGCGGACGGGTGAGTAACGCGTAGGCAACCTGCCCCTTGCAGAGGGATAGCCATTGGAAACGATGATTAAAACCTCATAACACCGGAGCATCACATGTTGAACCGGTCAAAGATTTATCGGCAAGGGATGGGCCTGCGTCTGATTAGCTGGTTGGTGGGGTAACGGCCTACCAAGGCGACGATCAGTAGCCGACCTGAGAGGG
>CDZQ01005170.1_pt1 | contig 17152 bp, 24 predicted proteins | sample 554831 | NCBI WGS metagenome assembly CDZQ01 (sample SAMEA3182112, study PRJEB8094) | gut metagenome | biome: human; feature: gut; material: Stool; isolation source: human stools | place: Canada | collected 2013-05-06
AACCTGGACGGCCTGATCCTGAACATGGCCACCAGGATCAAGGTAAACCAGGGTGGGACAAGTATCACAACGGTGGACGCGGCGCTGGATGTGCTGACAAAAACCGGCGTGATCAACTCCCCCGACTACTGGGCAACCGCTTACACCTCCCTGGCGTGGCTGGACACCCTGCTGATCAGCGCGGCCAACGCACTGACGGCGGATTGAGAGGAGGGACACATGGCAAACGATATTTTCCGAGTGGGAAAGGTTTCGTCCATCGACTACGCCGCCGGCCTGGTGCGGGTGGCATATCACGACAAAGACGATAGCGTAACCGCACCCCTGCCAATGCTTTGCACGGAGTACAACATGCCCCAGGTGGGCGATCCAGTCATGGTGCTGCACCTGTCCAACGGAACCGAGGCGGGGCTGGTGCTGGGCCGGTATTGGTCAAACAACAACAAGCCCCCGGAGGGTGCGGCGGGCCTGTTCCGCAAGGATCTGGACCGGACGCCGGGGAAAGCCATGATCCGGTACGACGGAAGCACACTAACCATCAAATGTGCCGGAGCCATCAACATAGAGGCGGGCGGTGCCGTAACCATCAACGGGGCCACCATTGACCTGAATTAGAGGAGGAACAGCCATGCCGCAGGCGGCAAGGATAACCGACGCGGTGGCAGGGACCACCGCGGGGGAACACACGGGGCATGTGCCGCCACATTCCCCGGAGCAGTTCAGCGGGGAGATCTCCGGGGCATGCTCCGGGACCGTGCGGATCAACGGGCTGGCTGCCGCTACGGTGGGAAGCATTACCACCGAGCGGGACGGGTGCTGTGGATCCAGCGAGGGCACCGTGGGAGCCGGGAGCGGGACCGTACGGATCAACGGGAAAGCGGCGGCCCGCATGGGCGACGCCCTGGCGGCACATAGCGGGAGCGGGACCGTGACGGGCGGCAGCTCTAATGTTCGGATAGGGGGATAAACTGTGACCATTGGAACACTGGGGAGCCGTATCGTGTTCGAGGTGAGCGACGAAACGGCCCTGATCCTCCAGGAAATGACCAGGGAGATCTCCGGGCGCTGGGCAATCCATGAAACCATGGGAGCAAAGCCGAAAGCGGAGTTTTTGGGGCCTGGCCTCCAAAGTGTAACCCTGCCCATTTACCTGTCCGCCGGCCTGGGGGTACGCCCCAGGACCGTGCTGGAGCGGGTGGAGGGCATGGTGGAGGCAGGGACGGCGGAATATCTGGTGATCGGAAACAGGCCGGTGGGCGGGAACCCGTTCCGCCTGACCGGATCCAGCGAAACATGGAACACCATATTTAACCGCGGGGAGCTGGCGAAAGCCACACTGTCCATCACCCTGGAGGAGTACGCATGAATATTTCACCATACGATTTTCAACTACAATTCACTTTCGCCTCCGACAAGCTGGCGGAGCTGGACCGAAAACTGGCCCTGCTGTACTCCACCAGGGAGGGAACCATGCCGCTGGATCGGGAGTTTGGGATCAACATGGATTTTGTGGACATGCCGCCGGAGGTAGCAAAAAGCCTGTATGTGGCGGAGATCACAAAAAAGACGGCCCAATTTATCCCGGAGGTGCGGGTGCAATCCGTGGAGTGGACCCACGGAGGCGAGGGACAATTTTTTCCCAAGGTGGTGATCACAAGTGCCTGATATGTCGGCAATCGAAAACACGCCAGAGATCAGTTTCATTGACAATAAGACTGTGGAAGATGTACGCAGCGAAATGGTGGCGGACTATGAGGAATACACGACAAACGCCCAGGGCGTGGCTGTTTCCCTGGACCGGGCCAGCGTCCACCGTATGATCCTATACGCCGCGGCGGCGCAGATTTACCAGGCCATGCAGTACATAGACCGCCAGGGCAAACAAAGCCTGCTGAAATACAGCTATTCCGACTTTCTGGACAATCTGGCGATCTTTAAGGGCGTGACCAGAAACCAGGCAACGGCGGCAACATGCACCCTGCGCTTTACCCTTTCGGCGGAGCGGGAAACGGCCACGGCAATCCCGCAGGGCACCAGGGTGGCCTCCTCCGGGGCGGTGTACTTTGCCACGGATGAATATGCAGAGATCCCGGCGGGCAGCACCACCGTGGATGTGCCGGCCACCTGCACGGAAACAGGAAGCGCAGGAAACGGGCTGACCGCCGGAGAGCTGTCCACCATTGTGGATCCTGTCCCCTATGTGGCCAGCGTAACCAACACCACCACCACGGAGGGCGGCGCGGAGATTGAGAGCGACGCAGACCTGGCGGAGCGGGTCTATCTGGCGCCTGGCGCCTATTCTACGGCAGGACCGGAGGACGGCTATCTATACCACTCCAAAGCGTACAACCCCGCCATAGGGGATGTGGTGGCCACCAGCGACCAGGAAGCGGGAACCGTGGACATTGTTTTCATCATGGCGGACGGATCCACACCGGGGCCGGAAATGATCAACGGCCTGAAAGGCTACCTGAACGACAAAACGATCCGCCCCATGACGGATCTGGTCAATGTGTCGGCCCCGGAGGAGGTCCAATACACCATCAACCTGACATACTACATAAACCGGAGCGACAGCGCCAAGGCCGTGACCATCCAAGCGGCGGTGGCCCAGGCCGTGGAAGATTATAAGACATGGCAGCGGACCATTGGGCGAGATATAAACCCGTCCAAGCTGGTGGCGCTTATTATGGAGGCGGGCGCCAAGCGGGTGACCGTGACGGCCCCAACATACACCGCTGTGGCCGCCACCAAAGTGTCCGCCCTCCAGGGCGAGGCCGTGATCAGTTACGGGGGGCTGGAAGATGATTAAACTTTCCGGGAGCCGGTTTACCGATATTGCGCCGGAGAACCTGGCAAGCCAGGTAGAAGTCCAGGCGATTGCCTACGCGGTAGGGCGGCAGGTGGAAAAGCTGTGCGCATACTCTGACACAGCGCGGACCTATGCGGCCATTGCCACCATGCCGGAGTGGCTGCTGGATTACATGGCGGTGGAGCTGCGCACCCCATCCTACGATGAAAACTATTCCATCAAAACCAAGCGGGCGCTGATCGAGGGGTCCCTGTTGTTTTACACGCAGATGGGCACCCCCGCGGCGGTCAATCGGATCATTGAAACCATTTTTGAAACCGGGTACATCGAGGAGTGGTACGAGTACGACGGAGAGCCGCATCATTTCCGGGCCTATGTCGGGGACGGCGGCGAGGTGGGGCCGGGAGAGCTGGAGGAGTTCCGGCGGGTCCTGTCCTCTGTCAAGCGCCTTTCCTCCTGGCTGGATGACATTATCACCATTGCGGTCATGGATCCCGCGGTCCTGACCATCACGGGGGCCATGGGGCGGGGCTACATGTCCACCGCCCTGCCGGCGGCGCCCATGGACTACAACCTGGAGGCACCGATCCGAGCGGGCGGGGTTTTCGGGTCCATTATGCAGACCGCCATCCCGGCGGCGGATTAAGGAGGAAAAAATGTTTTACGGATTTGTAATCACGGAGGCCGGCAACAACATGCTGGCCAACATGGTGGCCGGCGATAAGCTGACCATCACCAAGGTGGTCATGGACAAGGGGACCGCGGAAAGCGCAAACGCGGCCAGGCAGCTGACCGCCCCCATTGACCCAGGCCCGAACGGAACCAGTACCACGCCGACGGTGGACGGAGCCGCCGTCAACATGGTGGTGGAATACCGCAGCGACCTGAACGGAGGGCTGCAAGAGGGTTTCTGGATCGGCGGTTTCTGCGTGTACGCAAAGACCGAAACTGTGGCGGAAACTATGGTCTATTACGGATCCCTGGGGGATCAAAAGCAGTATGTGAGCGCCTATGTGGAGGGGACCGCCCCGGATGTGCGCCGCTACCCTGTTTCCATCACCGTGACCGCCGGCGTGGAGGTTGATGTGTCCTATCCGGCGGAGGCATGGATGACCGCCGAGGATGTGGCGGAGCTGTTCAACGACACACTAAAGCCGCAGCTGGAGGCAAGTCTGGATGATCTGATCGACGATCACAACGAGGACCCGGAGGCCCACAACGGCGCCCTGAAAGACAAGCAGGACGCCATCAAGGTGGAGGGCCTGCTGAAAGGGACCAAGGCCACCGGAGAGGGCGGGGACACATACAGCGTAGGGGAGGCCACACCGGGCGCCGATTACCAGCCGCCCACCAACACCCTGACGCCGGCGGAGGCCATGACCACGCAGGATTACATCCCGTTCTATGACCACACCAGCGGCCAGCACATGCGGGCCACACTCCAGAGTTTGAAAGAGGCCATAGGCGTACAAAGCCCCAGCATTAAGGTGACAACCTGCGCGGGCGCCGCCGTTACCTGTTCGGACGGGGAAACCACCCTGCAAGGGACGGGGACAACGGAGTTTGAACTGCCGCACATCGGGGAATGGACCGTAACCGCAACACTGGACGGAGAGAGTGCCAGCCAGGAGGTGGAGGTAACCGGCGCCCTGCTGTATGAGGTGGACCTGATGATCACCAGCGGGGTGGCGGTGACCACGCAGCCCACAAAGACCACCTATTACATCGGAGAAGCGTTTGACCCCACCGGAATGGTGGTAACGGCGACATTTGCGGACGATACAACCGAAAATGTGACCAACGATTGCACATTCTCCCCCACCAGCATTTCCAAGGACACCACGGCCATCACCGTGAACTATCAGAGGGCCGGGATCCAGAAAACCACCAGCGTCCCAGTGACCGTGCGGGTGCTGTCCAGCATTGAGATCACCACGCCGCCCACAAAAACGGCGTACAAATATGGGGAAATATTCGACCCCACCGGAATGGTGGTAACCGCCCACTACACCGACGGGCAGAGCCGGGCGGTAACCGGGTACACCTTTTCCCCAAACACCGCCCTGGGCATGAGCAACACCACCATTACGATCTCTTACACGGAGGGCGATGTAACCAAAACGGACACGCAGACCATCACGGTGGCAAAGGTGCTGGACCATATCGCCGTAACCACGCCGCCCAGCCGGACCAGCTATTTCTCCGGGGAGAATTTCAGCACCGCCGGCATGGTGGTGACCGCCTATTACACCGACGACAGCAGCGCGGCGGTGAGCGGGTACACCTATTCCCCCACTGGCGCCCTGGCGGCGGGAAACAATACGATCACCATTTCGTACAGCGAGGGAGGCGTGACCAAGACCACCACCCAGGCCATCACCGTGACCACGATCAGCTCCACCCTGAACAGCAATTCGTGGGCCACCATCAAGGCGGTTTCCGACGCAGGCCAGGGGGACAACTATTGGGATGTGGGCGACACAAAGACCATCACCATCAACGGGAAAGTGGGGAATTTCACTTTTTCCAACCTGTCCATTGCCGTCTTTATCCTGGGTTTCAACCACAACAGCAGCCGGGAGGGGAGCAACCGGATCCACTTCCAGATCGGGAAAATCTCCAACAAGCTGGTGGGCCTGTGTGATAGCCAATACGGAAGCTATCCGAGCGGGTCCGGGTACTTCAACATGAACACCAGCCGGACCAATACCGGAGGCTGGAACAGTTCCAACATGCGGAAGAATATCCTGGGCAACACCGGGACGCCCTCCAGCCCGCCGGCAAACACCCTGCTGGCGGCCCTGCCTGCGGATCTCCGAGCCGTTATGAAGTCTGTGACCAAGTACAGCGACAACACCGGCGGCGGATCCAACACGGCCAGCTATGTGACGGCCACCACCGACTGGCTTTTCCTGCTGGCGGAGTTTGAATACCACGGAAGCCGGAGCTACGCAAACAGCGCGGAGCAGAATTACCAACAGCAGTATGCCTATTACCAGGCAGGCAACAGCAAGGTGCATTACAGGCACGACAACACGGGAACGGCGGTCGATGCGTGGTGCCGGTCCGTCAATGCGTCGAACAGCAACATTTTCTGCCGTGTCCTTACGGACGGCACGGCCGCCAACGCCAACGCCGACTATTCAGGGGCCGTGGCCCCCGGCTTTGCCGCCTAATCCGCCGCAGCGGATCCCGCCCCTATCCCGTCCGCGAAAGCGGGCGGGAAACGGGGCCGCAAACACCGTGAGAGGAGGACACCACCGTGTCCGTTCTGAAAGATAAGAGGACCACAAGCAAAGCGGAATATGTGAATGTGGCCAACCAGATTTATGTGAAAACCGTGGATTTTCTTTCGAGGGTGTCCCCGCGATATTCCCGGCTGATTGCGGCGGACACCGCACACCTGGCCGGGCAGGTCATGGATCACGCGGAGGAAGCAAACAAGATCTATCCGTCGGACCAACTGCGCAAGGATCTGCGGAAAAGCCACCACCTGGAGGCCATGGCCCACCTTTCGGCCCTGGATGTGCGCCTGTCCCATTGCTATCAAATTTTGTACTGCAATCCGCAGGGCGCTTTCACGGACGGAAAGGGCCACAAAGTGCCAGCCGCGGAGGCCATGAGGCGGCTGGATAACATGAGCCAAGACCTGGGAGATCTGATCAACCAGGAAACAGATCTCCTAAAGGGAGTTATGGAAAGCGATAAAAAGCGGAAATAGGTCATATACGGGTGTATTTCTGAACATGTGCCGTGTGGCAGGGCGGCAGGCGGCGGCGGTCAATGCGTGGTGCCGGTCCGTCAATGCGTCGAACAGCAACAATTTCTGCCTTGTCAATACGGACGGCACGGCCAACAACAACAACGCCGACAATTCAAGGGCCGTGGCCCCCGGATTTTATAGAATGGGTTGAAAGCGGACGCGGTGCGCGTCCCGAACCCGTATAAAAGGAGAAATACTTCCCTGGCAGTCATGCCTAAAACTGCCCACTGACGGCCAAACACGGACGCTGCTTGCATGGCGGGGTATTGCGCTATCCCCGTTTCATGTGTCGGGCCAAAGTAGTTTATACGCGCACCTACAAGACAACTATGCGGAGGGCGAATACTTTTTATTATGACCAGCGAGGAGCGCCGGGAGGCGCGTTACAAACGCCGCCAGGAACGGCGGCGGCGGAAGAGGCAAACCCGCAGCGACAGGCTGGGCGGCCTGGAGGGCGTTTTCAGTTACCACACCATGTTTAAGCATGGGAAAAAGTGCTGCAATGGGGTGCGCTGGAAAGCGTCCACACAGAACTTTGAACTGCACTTGTTTTCCGGCACGGCGAAACGCCGGCGCGAGGTGCTAACCGGCAAATGGAAGCCGGGAAAAACCGTATCATTCCCGCTGTGTGAGCGGGGAAAGTTTCGGATCATCGACGCGCCGCACATCACGGACCGGCAGATCCACAAGGTGCTGACCAAGGAGGTACTGGCGCCGCTCTACTGCCCCGGCATGATCTACGACAACGGCGCCAGCCAAAAGGGCAAGGGCCTGCATTTTCATTACAAGAGGCTAAAGGAACACCTGCGCTGGCATTGCCGGAGGTACGGGAGAACAGGGGCCATGTTCCTGATGGATTTTCACCACTTTTTCCCGGAGGCGCCCCATGCGCTGATATACGAACGACACCGGGAGCTGATCCTGGATCCAAACCTGCGGGCGCTGGCGGATCTGGTGGTGGCAGCGGTGCCGGGCGGTGTGGGTATGCCGCTGGGCGTGGAGCCGAGCCAGCAGGAAATGGTGGCGCTTCCCTCTTTCCTGGACAACTGGATGAAATGCCAGCTTTCGATCCACGGAATGAGCCACTACATGGACGATTACGACGCGGTGCTGGAGAGCCGGGAGCGGGCGGAGCGGGTGAAAGCGGAAGCGATCCGCCGGGCCGAGGCCAAGGGGCTGCAAGTGAACCGGAACAAATGCCATGTGATTGACCTGGACAAGCCCTTTCGTTTTTGTAAAGCCAAGTTTCAGATTTTGCCCAGCGGGAGGATCATCACACACGGGTGCCGGGACGGCATGAAGCGGGCGCGGCGCAAGCTGCGGTATTTCCGCCAGCAGGTGGACACTGGGGAAAAGATCGTGGAGCAGGTGGCGGAATGGCTGAAAGGCCCAATCGCCTACTATGAGCAATTCAACGACCATGGGCGGGTGCTGAAACTGCGCCGCCTGTATTATGCCCTGTTCATCAAGGGCAGGAAAACCGAGGAGGTAAAACCATGTATCGGATCGTAAAAGACGGGGCGGCCCTGGCGCTGATCGAGGCCCCCACCTATGTACGGCAGGCAGGAAACGGGTGTTTTGTGCTGTGCCAGGAGGACCAGGCGACGGGGATTGCCTACGGCGGGACCGTGTACCACCTGCTGGGCCGGGAGGCCGTGGAGGGAGCCGAGAGCGTGATCCTGGAGGAAACGGACGCTGGGGAGGAGATCGAGCGGACGGCCACCACAAACGGGATCGTATTCACCACCATGGCGGAGGCCGGATCCATCGACAATGTGACAGCGGCAGAACACGCGGACCTGTTTTCCCCGTGGGCTTACCCAGTCAACTATACGGCGGGACAGATCCGGCGCTACACGGACGGGAAACTATACAAATGCCTCCAGGCGCACACAAGTCAAGCTGACTGGACACCGGACACGGCGGTGAGCCTGTGGGTGAGCATTTCGGATCCGGCAGAGGAATGGCCGGAGTGGTCACAGCCGTTGGGGGCACACGATGCCTACGACCAGGGCGCAAAAGTGAGCCACAACGGGAAACATTGGATCAGTAATGTGGCGGCAAATGTATGGGAGCCTGGTGTGTACGGGTGGACAGAGGCAGAGGAAACCGAAACAGAAACGGAGGCGTAACCCATGGGGAAAGCCTATATTGTCAAGCGGCGGGCGAGGATCGACACCATCACCGGGCCGGTCAATCTACCCTATGGCACCGAGGTGGAGGCCGTGGAGGATCGCCTGACCTATCAAGGGCGCCAGCTGTGCGCAGTAACGAGCCGAAAGGCGCACCTGTATTTTGCCAGGAATGATGACGGGCAGGGCCAGGAGCGGGGCGCCCTGACGCTGGCCATCACAAAACGGCTGGAGAAGCGGGACAAGGACCATCAACGGCGCTGGGATCTGGTATGGGAGGATCCCGTGTGCCAGAAATACCGGCACCCGGAGCATGAGGATCATTTTCTGTGGGGCCACGCATTTTTCGAGGCCCCGGTGGATGACCTGCGGCACATTGCCGCGCTGATCGGCGCAAGGGGGTGACCGCCATGGATAACACACGGCTGGTGACGGAGCTGTGCGCCATCATTGACAGAATGAATGTGATTTTACAGGCCCAAGCCATGGAGCTGGCGCAGCTCCACGCGCTCCACCACGAGGAGGAGATCGCGGCAGTCCGCCGGGACTATGCGCGGGACATTGGGGAGGTGGCCCCATGACGGCGGCGGAGGTGCTGACCGGCGGCGGGATCATCCTGGTGGCCATGACGCTGATCCAGATTGCCCCCATTAAGCTGGATCCGTGGTCCGCTGTTGCGCGGGCCATCGGGCGGGCCATCAACAAGGATGTGATCGAAAAGCTGGATAAAACCCGCGAGATCCTGGACGCCCACATAAAAATGGACGGAGCCAGGACGGCGGACGCGCACCGGGCCAGGATCCTGCAATTTAACAATGAACTGTTGCGGGACATTCCACACACGCGGGAGGAATTTATTGAAATTCTTGCGGAGATCGACCAATACGAAAAATATTGCAAGGAAAACCCGGACTACCAGAACAACCGGACCACCCATGCCGTGGCCAATATCAGCCGGGTATATGATGACCGGCTGATCAAGCACGATTTTCTAAAGGAGGAAACGCCGTGAAAAGCCTGATTGTGGCAGCTGCCGCCATGGTCCTGGGCACCGCCCTGGGGTTTCTGATCTGCGGCGCCACCGTCCGGCACCTGCGCCAAAGGGTGCGGACCCTGCGGAGGCAGACAAAGACCGGACCGCCCAAAAAGATGGGCGTCATGGACAAGGTGCTGATTTTTGAGGCCGTGATCCTGATTGCCTACACCGTGGCGGATCTGGCGGTGTTCTGGCATACAGGGGCCGAGCCGTACACCCTGACGGGCTGCGTGTTCGGCGTGTGCGGCCTTGAAAACGGCGTAATGGGATGGATCAAGACCAACAAGGACAAGGCGGCGGAGGCCGCCAGAACGAGCGGGAACGGCCAAAAGGCCGACCAGGAAGAACCACCCACGGAGCGGGCGGAACCGTCCGATGTGGGGATTTAAGGAGGGTTTACCAATGACAGAGAACCAACTGCGGCAGAATGTGGCCAACATTATCAACGCATGGGTGGGCGCAACAAAGGGAAGCGCCAAGCACCTGGAGATCCTGGAGATCTACAACGGGCACGAGCCGCTGGCCCGCGGCTACAAAATGCAGGTGAAAGACGCCTATTGTGCGGCAACCGTCAGCGCGGCGTATATCAAGGCGGGGATCGCGGAGTACACCGGGACAGAGTGCGGCGTGGAAAAGTTCACCGTGGTGGCCAAGAACAAGGGAATTTGGGTTGAGAACGACGCACACACGCCAAAGATCGGGGGCGCCTGCGTGTACGATTGGGACGATAGCGGAACCGGCGACAACACCGGATCCGGGGACCACATCGGGATTGTCACCCAGGCGGGAGCCTCCACTTTCGTGGTGACAGAGGGGAACATGTCCGGCGGAAAAGTGGGAAAGCGCACCATGGCGGTGAATGGAAAATACATCCGCGGCTTTATCTGCCCGGACTTTGCCGCCATTGCAAAGAAAATGGGCGGCGGGTCCTCCGACACAACGGGAGGCGCCACGATCTACACGGTGAAGTCCGGGGACACCCTTTCCAAGATCGCCAATACATACGGCACGACGGTGGACACCCTGGTGGAGATCAACGCCATCAAAAACAAAAACCTGATCCGGGTGGGACAGGTGATCATGCTCCAGGACACGGCCCAGGCAGCTGCCGACAAGCTGGAGGCGCTGGGCGTGATCAATTCCCCGGACTACTGGGCAGACGCGGCGGAGGCCGGGAAAGTCCAATACCTGGGGATCCTGCTGAAAAAGGCGGCGCAGACTATCACAAAGGCCGGGACGCGCACCAATACGCCGGAGGAGGGCGTGGCCGCCCTGGTGGCCGCCGGCGTGATCAATACGCCGGAGTTCTGGCTGGCCAATTACAACACATTCCCCTCCCTGGACCTGCTGCTGTGCGCCCTGGGCGGGGCTGTGAAATAATCAGAGGAGGACATACACATGGAAACCATTATGCAGTACATTCCCCTGGCGGTGTCCGCCATCCTGCTGGCGGCCCTGATCCTGACCGTGATCACCAACATCATCACCCAGGTGGTCAAGAAAATCACATGGGACAAGATCCCAACAAATATCCTGGCGGTGGTGGTGGCCATGGCCGTCACGCTGGTGGCGTTCTTTGCGGCCTGCCAGATCATGGGCTGGGCTGTCACCTGGTACATGGTGGCCGGCGCGGTGGCCCTGGGCCTGTTCGTCAGCTATGCGGCCATGTTCGGATTTGATAAGCTCCGGGAGGCCCTGGAGCAGATCACCAACTGGGGAAAAGACAAGACGGAATAAAGAGGACCCCCGGCACCTACATGGTGCCGGGGGCTATATTATAGATTAAATTACACTATCATCAGCGGAGACAATGCAAATACCTCCATTTCCAACATGGAACACATTGCCACCGTCATCAGAGTAGGATTTCACGCCGCTGTGTCGCTTACTTCCATCATACATGTTTGTTTCGTATTCCCATTCAGGGTGACGGGTCAGTTTTCCGACCACTTCAAAGCCAACCGATTTGGCGTATTCTCTAATTTTCATAAAAGGTCCCTTTCCGCCAGAGGGCGCCTGATCCACCGGATCAGGCGATTGCCTCCAGCTCCATATCTTCAATTTCGGCCCAAGTAAATCCCAGGCGGTGCATATCGTCCCCAACATTGGAAAGGACCACGCTGGCCTCCATGGTGAGATCCGCATAGCAAAGAGCGGCGAACATCTTATAGACCTCCACGGCCCGCTCCATGGTGAAAACCCGGATATTGCCAACCATGGCACCATATTTCCCGTTCTGCTTAATCAACATGATCTTTACCACCTTTCAAAATTCTGCGGAATAGCCGCCGGAGCGGGACGAACACCGCCACAAAGATCACCAGAGAAATTATAAATTTCATCGTTTGCCCTCCTATTGACAAAGCTGGATGATTTGTTTTATATTTGGGGTGCAGGGTTGAGGCCCCGCACCCCTGGCCTTTACCAGTCAAGCAATTTGAGGATTGCCGCTGTTATCAGGCCGGAGATCGTGCCCGCCAGAATGTCGGCCAGCAAGTCAACCTTTCTGGAGGGCCGCGCCGTAGGCTTTCGCCTGCGGCGTTTTTTCTTGCCCATATCAACCACCCCCTTTCTGATTATTATTATATACTCGCGTGAGTATCGAAACAAGATGGAATGTTGCACAAATATACTCACGCGAGTTTGTGAAAGTTATATACTTGCGTGAGATAACAAACGGTGGTAAAATGCCATCAAGGAGGCGATCACATGGAACAGAGAAAAGGAACAGCCGCAACGAGGGCGAAAAACAAATATAACGCCGAAAATTATGATCGGCTTTATCCCTATGTAAAGCGGGGGAAGAAAGAGAAATACCAAAGAGCGGCGGAGGCCGCCGGGTGTAGCCTGAACGAGTTTATGGAAAAGGCAATGGATAAACTGGCGGACGAAATCCTGGGGGAATAATACCGCCGGGGCAATCACATGGATAATTCCCCTCTGTGGGGCCTATATTTTATTCTGCTGATTATTACCACGGGTTTGACGCCGATCCCGTGGTAATATCAAGAAAAATGTGGGCCATAACCACAACGGAGGGGCGCCGGTGAAGTTTTACGAGATCAACGGAAAAAGGAATTTGTGCGGGGACAGGATCCGGGAGGCCAGGCAGAAACGGAGGCTTTCCCAGTCAGACCTATGCAAGCTGCTGCAACTGCGGGGGATCATGGTGGAGCGGGATGTGATCAGCCGCATGGAGAGCGGGAGCAGAATTGTGACGGACTTTGAAGCTGTGGCCATTGCGGAGGTCCTGGAGGTCCCCGTGCTGTGGCTGCTGGGCAAAGAATAGGCCGGCGTGGTAGAGAGAACCACGCCGGCCTATTGCCATATTACAGAGAAAGAGAGGCCGCCCCATGAAAGGATATAGACACCTGACAGAGCATGACCGGAACAAAATTGCAAAGATGAAAAAAGAGGGGGCCACACTGCGGGAGATAGGGGCGGCCCTCCATGTGAGCGCGGCCACCGTATGCCGGGAGATAAAGCGCGGGACATATACATACATGAACGCGGATTACATCGAGGTAACCGAGTACATCCCGGAGCGGTCACACCAAAGATACCGGGCCAACATGGAAGCGAAAGGGCCGGGCCTGAAAATCGGAAATCACCGGGATTATGCGGAGAAATTGGAGGAGCTGATCGTGGATCAAGATTTTAGCCCCTCCGCCGCCCTGCATGAAATTGAAAACCACCCGGAGATTTACGGGGATTTTGGGATCCGGGTATGCCGTCAAACTCTGTATTCCTATGTGGACAAGAGGATCTTTGCGCGACTGACCAACAAGGATCTGCCCTTTAAGGGGTCCAGGAGAAAGACGAAAACCAAGCACATCCACCGTATGAAATCCGCCTCCAAGGGGGACAGCATAGAGAAAAGGCCGGAGGAAGTCAACACACGCCAGGAGCCGGGACACTGGGAGATGGACCTGGTGGTGTCCTGCCGCGGCGGCCACAAGTGCCTCCTGGTGCTGACCGAGCGGGTGACGCGCCAGGAGATTATGCGGCTGATCCCGGACAAGACCGCCGGCAGCGTGGTGCGGGCCTTGAACACAATAGAGCGGAAATATGGGAAACTGTTCCCGGCTGTTTTTAAGTCAATCACCGTGGACAATGGGTCAGAGTTCGCGGACTGCGCCGGCCTGGAGCAATCCGTATTAAAAAAGCGGGCGAAGCGCACGAAAATGTACTACTGTCACCCATATTGTAGCAGCGAAAGAGGAAGCAACGAAAAGCAAAACCAGATGATCCGGCGGAAGTTTCCAAAGGGGACAAACTTTGATAAAGTTTCCCCAAAGGAGGTAAAAATGGTGGAGGACTGGCTGAACAGATACCCCCGCAAGATCCTGGGATGGTACAGCAGCGCGGACATGTTCCGGGCGCTGATCGAGGCCGTTTGAAAATTTTTTTACTTTTTGTTACGCTTACCTATTGACATTTGCGGGGATTTTTAAAGATCGGCGGCCCAACGGGGCCGCCCCGGCCTCCGGTATGCCAGATTTCGCCTGACGGCGAGTTCCTTTTTGCCCGCACAAAAAGGAACCAAAAATGCGCCGGGGGTACAGGCGCGGATGAACGACAAGCGCCTGACTTATCCAAGTCCGTATAGCTGCTTCGCTAACCCTTCTTTGGTCAGCCATGCCAACTCCACTACCTGCTCCAAATAGGCGGCAAGAAGCTCATATTCTTCCCCTGCCAGCATGACCAGTAATTTCTCCGTTTCCAAAAGCATATCGTTCCACTCTTCCAGCACAGAACTGCTCAAAGGAATCCCTCGCTTTTGCAATACAGTTCTGGCCTTCCAAGTCAACGCCTTTCCCTCTATCAACTGTTTATGTGCGCCGTCATATTCTTCCCTCTTGATCGTTTCCAATGCCTCCTCCATTTTCTTATAATAATGCCTCCAGAACCAAAAATTTGCAACCTCCGGACTTAGCTCGTTTTCATCTCGCATTGCTTTTACCTCCCGCTTATTATTACCCATATATAAGGGCATCCTTAAATATGGTAAATGTCAATCCGGTTATCCTCTGGTAGAATAGAAGCAACTAAATGGAAAGGAGCGGGTGGTATGGGCCAGCTGAAAAGCATTGTCGAGCGCAAGACGACTGAATATGGTTCTATCAAAGTCAAGCTTGCAGAGGTCTTGGATGCCCGCAACATTTCCCGAAATGCTTTGAGCTCCGCAATGGGCAGCAAGTACGATACTGTCACCCGCTATTATGAAGCCAAAGATATTCAGATGCTGGACCTGAACTTTTTCGCCAAGGTATGCTGTGTGCTCGATTGCCGCATCGAAGATTTGCTGGAATATGAACCTCCCAAGGAAACACCATTGAATCGAGAACAGAAATGACCTCCTCCGGGCTAACGGAGGAGGTCATTTGTTCCATCTGGCGCAGGCAGACGCTCCCCGTGGGCCCGGTGGATTGCCACAAGCGCCAAGGGAGCGGTGAGCGGAAATGGGGGTAGGGAGCGTCCTATTACCTCGACGCCGAACGGGATGAGATGCCCTCCTTGTCCTGGGCGCCCGTAACTGGGGCCCCCGCAAGAGCCCAGCGAAGCGGGTCTTGTGGGGAGAGGACGAGCAAGGAAGCGAACATGATTTTCGCCGTCAGGCGGAAATGAAGCTGAGCGGACTTTGCGAGGACGAGGGGGGGCCGGGGGTGCAGGCGCTATGGACAAAAGCGCGCCCTTGGCGCTTGAAGTCCATCCGCGCCCAAACCCCGGCGATTCTTTGGTGACTTTCTAATCGTTTAGAAAGTCACCCGCCGGAGGCCTGGCAGGGCCTCAATAGGCTGCAAGGGCCCTGTCCTTGCCAAAAAAGGAGTGCCGCCCTAGGCGGCACTCCTCATTTTCTATGATTGGGGCTTCACGATGAGGTTGACCAGTCTCCCGGGCACTACGATGGATTTGACCAGAGCCATGCCGTCGGTAAATTTGCGCACCTTCTCGTCCGCCTGGGCGGCGGCTACGATGGCGTCGTTGTCCGCGCCGGCGGGCACTACGATATTGGAGCGCACCTTGCCGTTGACCTGGACGGCCATCTGGATCTCGCTGGCCACGGTCTTGGACTCGTCGTACTCCGGCCAGCTCTGCTGGCAGGCAAAGCCCATCTGGGCGTAGAAGCCCAGCATCTCCCACAGCTCCTCGGCGATGTGGGGAGCGAAGGGGGAGAGCATCACCAGCAGGGCCTTCATGTCCCCCTTGGTGCAGCCGTTTTTCTGGAACTCGCCCACCAGGGTCATCATGGCGGCGATGGCGGTGTTGAACTTCATGCTCTCGATGTCGTCGGCCACCTTCTTGATGCACTTGTGGATGGACGCCTCGTTGGCAGGGGTGTACGCCAGGCTGTCCGAGCAGCTTTCGGCCAGGTTCCACACCTTGTCCAAAAAGCGCTTGCAGCCCTTCACGGCGTTGTCGCTCCACACGGCGGCCTGCTCAAAGTCGCCGATGAACATGATATACAGCCGCAGGGTGTCCGCTCCGTAGGCGGCTACGATGTCGTTGGGGTTGACCACGTTGCCCCGGGACTTGGACATCTTCTCTCCGCCCTCGCCCAAAATCATACCATGGCTGGTGCGCTTTTGATAAGGCTCCTTGGTGGGCACTACGCCGATGTCGTACAGGAACTTGTGCCAGAAGCGGGAGTAGAGCAAATGAAGGGTGGTATGCTCCATGCCGCCGTTGTACCAGTCCACCGGGGACCAGTATTTCAGCGCCTCCGGGGAAGCCAGGGCCTTGTCATTGTGGGGGTCCATATACCGCAGAAAGTACCAGGAGGAACCGGCCCACTGGGGCATGGTGTCCGTCTCCCGCTTGGCCGGGCCGCCGCAGTGGGGGCAGGTGGTGTTCACCCAGTCGGTCATCTTGCTGAGGGGGGACTCGCCGTCGTCAGTGGGCTCGTAAGACTCCACGTCGGGCAGCAGCAGGGGCAGCTGGTCCTCGGGCAAGGGCACCCAGCCGCACTTGTCGCACCACACCATGGGGATGGGCTCCCCCCAGTACCGCTGGCGGGAGAACACCCAATCCCGGAGCTTGTAGTTGACCTTGGCCTTGCCGATGCCCTTTTCCTCCAGCCATTTGGTGATGACGGGGATGGCGTCCTTCACCGTCAGGCCGTTGAGGAACTCGGAGTTGACCAGGATGCCCGTCTCGTCCTTAGCGGTGAAAGCGGCCTTCTGCACATCCTCCCCGCCGGAAACCACCTCCACAATCTCACAGCCAAACTTTTTGGCAAACTCCCAGTCCCGGTCATCGTGGGCCGGAACGGCCATGATGGCGCCGGTGCCATAGGTGGCCAGGACGTAATCGGAGATGAAAATGGGAATTTCTCTGCCGTTGACGGGGTTGACGCCCCGCACGCCGGAGAGCTTCACGCCGGTCTTTTCCTTGTTCAGCTCCGTGCG
>CDZQ01019579.1_pt1 | contig 17148 bp, 19 predicted proteins | sample 554831 | NCBI WGS metagenome assembly CDZQ01 (sample SAMEA3182112, study PRJEB8094) | gut metagenome | biome: human; feature: gut; material: Stool; isolation source: human stools | place: Canada | collected 2013-05-06
ATCAGCGTTAGAAAAGACGGTAAAGCTCTGGAAATCAAGGATAACCCCATGACGGTCAAAATCCCGATGAACGACCACCTGAAGGGCTACAAATACTACCAGGCGGTATATCTGGGTGACCCGCTGGAACGCTTTGATGCAGTGGTGGAAGGTGACTTCCTGGTGTTTGAGACTACCCATCTGAGCCAGTATGCTATCCTTGGCTCCAACACGCCGTTTTCAACCAGTACGGTTCAGGACGAAGAGCAGACCGGCGCGGGCGATCAGTCTTCCGATACAACTAATCCGCAGACCGGGGACAGCAGCAACATGATGCTGTGGATTGGTCTTCTGGCTGCATCCGGAGCCGGCGCTGTTGGCATGACGCTTTACAGCAGAAAGAAAAAGGAACAGAATATCTAACATTTTACGGCCGCCATCAGACAGATGGCGGCTGTTTTAGAAGGAAGGTGGGCCTATCAAACGAATTGTGATTTTGGAACTATCAGACCAGGATAACGTTGCTTTAGAGGAAATTTCAAAGATTTTGGAGCGTCATCCTGATTTGAAGCTGATTGAAATGGTAGTTGAACCGACATTGATTTTTAACCACCTCATAATTGACACAGGAAAAAGAAAGGTATACTATAATCAGCAGGAGGTATTACTGACAACAAAAGAGTATGAACTACTTTACCGACTGGCCTTGTATGAAGGGCGGGTGTTGTCATACAGGCAGCTTTATGAGGCTGTATGGGGAGAAGATCCAATGGGAAATGAAGCCAATGCGGTAAGCTGTCATGTATACGGCCTGCGCAGAAAATTTCGTGAGATAGCACCCAGCTTACCTTCTGCTATCCGTTGTGTTCGAGAAGTTGGCTTTTGTTTTGAGGATATTACGGAATAAATAGGGGAAACGACCTGATAGCAGGTCGTTTCCCCTATTTATTTGAGCCATAAAGTCTTTTCTTACGGTGCAGTATTCAAAGGGCGGTAAAATTTGACATTATACAGCATTTTGTTGTTTGTTCTTGTCTAAACTTGCGACCGACTACGAAAATTCTACGGAAAATCTCGGAAAAATCTACAAAATTAGACGGTATAATCCCTATATCAACAATTATGAACGGGGATAAACATACCGGGCGGTTGTCCTATCCCCGCAGGGGGATAAAATGCCGGGGATAAAAAAGCAAACGGAAGCGTGATCTCAATTGGAGCGAATCTGAAATGAGGGCAACGAGCGAAAAGTATCGCCTTAATTCCTATGACGGCGAAGAACTGCCGTTTGAGAACTATATGAAACTTGACAATACAAATCCGGCTCCAGATGAAGTTGCAAAAATGATTAAAGCACTCTTTTCAATCGAGGAGTAATTTACCGAAAGGAGTATCGAAATGATATTTGAAGAAAAAACAATCATATTGAAAGATGGCAGGACCGCCATCTTAAAAAGTCCATGTGTTGAGGATGCGGAAAAATTACTGAACTACATAAAGAAATCTTGTAGTGAAACTGATTTTCTTGCACGCTATCCCGAAGAATGGACAACAACTATCGGGCAAGAGGAAGCATGGGTAAACCGCTTGCGCTCTGCCCCTGATACATTGGGTATCACCTGTTACGTTGACGGTGAGGATGCCGGCAACTGTGAGATCAGCTTCAGAGGAGACATGAAAGTATCGCATCGTGCAACCATTGCCAATGCTATTCTCAAAGACTATTGGAACCTCGGTATCGGCTCTGCAATGTTCGAGGAGCTTGTATCGGCGGCACAGAACCGAGGAACCGAGATTATGGAGCTGGAGTTCATAGAGGGCAATGACCGTGCAAGACACTTGTACGAAAAATTCGGATTCCGTGTTGTTTGCGAAAGACCGAATATGTTTAAGCTCAAGGACGGCACTTACCGAAGTGAGTTCTATATGCAGAAATACTTATGATAAAAGGCAGGATTGTCAATTACGACAACCCTGCCTTGAATATTATTTATTGCTGAAAGCCAACCATTTGACTCCGTAGGTATCGAGCGAGAAGCGATTTCCGAAATTATTCTCTACCCAGTGTTCGTAAACCCGATAGGTTCCTCGAAGTTGTTCTCTGAGTTCCGTATCGTGAGAGATTGGTTCAAGCCAGATTTCCCCATAATTTTGAAGATCCGGTTTGCTTAACGGTTTTGAATCTGGAAGTGATGCTTCATAGAACGGAGGCTGTGCCACATAAACAGAACCGGCGTTATCAAACGGTACCAAAGAACCATCAACACAAACCAGTACATTCTTTATTGAGTTTACCAATACCCATCCGAAATCGGACGACCAGACTGATTTACCATGATATATCTTTAGCAATTCACCTGGGAGGGGAAGAGAAGTTGCTGGGGGCGTTTCCTCTCTGCCAAGAAGATAATCAGTAGAAACCTGATACAGATCTGCCATCGCTTCTAAGCTTTCAATCGAAGGTGCCTTGCGTTCAGACTCCCATGCGCTGAGAGTAGATGGTGAAATATCGAGCTTGGAAGCTGCATCTTTTACAATCAGCTTTTTGCTTTTACGTGCATTCTTATATTGTCTTGCCAATCTATCACCACCTTTTTTCGCTGCAAATATTGTGTCAGAAGCGAATGTTTTAAGTTGCTCATTACAGAGCATTAATCTCATTTTCGAGGGTTTGAATATAGTCCATCAAGTCATCAAACGAAGGATATTGTCCAAACATCATTTCAGCCATATCCTCATAATCGGTACGTAGGCTATCAAAACGAAAAGCCGGAGGAACAAGCTTGATTGTTCCGGGAATTGCTTCTTCGTATTTTGCCCATTTGCGAGGGAAGAACTTCATTTTGAAGTTTACAACTTTTTTGAGGAGTTCCAGATCTTCAAAAGCAGCATTTTTGTTTTCCGAATGTGCTATGCAGTATAAATCATAGTAGTGTCTCGAATATCGTTTGGGCATTGCCAAATTTTCAGGACGGTTTGCCTCGTGATGAAGAATCGTAACCTTTTCCCAGAAGGTTCGCTCGGCTGCAGCTGTAAGGATCGTACTTGTTGCTTGGTCGAAGGCTTTGGGATAGCATTCAGCGGTATAAGGAGTAACGGATTTCTCCCTCGCAGGAGTCCAGGCTGCCAATGCACCAATCTCCAACCGGATTGCCTGCAGAATAGATTCGGTTGTAAAGATATGCGGATATTCAAAATTTATCGTCTGCGGGTCTGATTCCTCTATGTAGATGGTTGCCTCCTGCCCTATGATCTCCGAAAGATCACGCTTAAAGATAGGAAGCAAAGTGTCACGTAAGAAAACTTCTGCTCGGGCATTTGCCTCTTTGTTAAAGGCATCCTGTTTTATGTTAGATCTATCTTCCCACGGCTCGTTGAGAGAATAACCAATGGCGCGCCAGTCTAAAATCAAATCGATGTCTTCTGAAAAGCGTGTGATAAGACCATAGCATTTAGAAAGACTGGTGCCGCCTTTGAATGTGAATACATCTTTCCACTCACATCGATGGAAAAGATAGTCCAAGGTCAGGCAGACCCAAAAGTCCTTTTCGATGATGGCTTCGTTCATTCCCATCTTTTGAGCCGTATTTCTAAAAAGAATTCTGCGCTCATCTTCAGGTAATCTCGCTATTGAATACATTTACTTCGCCTCACAAATTTTTCGGATTACAGAATAAACCCAAGCGGTTGTTTGTCTGGCCTCTTTTATGAGATTATCCTTTTCTTCTGAGGATAACTGTTTTTTGAGTTTAGTAATGACGCTTTCGTCTATATTGTCTTTCCCCAGCGCTTTGAGGGCCTGAATAACGAGCGCTGTTTTATAGGACATACCGGAGATTTCTTTGTTACTTCTGTGCTTAAAATCAATCTCGATGTTTCCGATTGTAAATTTATTGTATGGTCCATCGCTAATGTATGTCCAGTGTGCTGTTACCTGTGTTGAAAGCCCTAACTGGTTTAATGCCGTATTTCCTGAAGGAGCAATATTCCAATTAAATTTACGAGCCAAGGCAAGAGCGACATTATGAGGAGAAGGTGCTTCATATTCGCCGAGGAGCTCACTAAATTTGGGATTGTAATAGACACCACGGCATATCTTTTTTATTTTTCCATAACTATCAAGACGGTTAAGAGCTTTACGCGCAGTCTCGTAATCGGCTATATCAAGAAAGTCGGTTGCAATAAAAACAGCCTCATTTCCTGCCTCTACAATTTTTTCATATATCATATCAGAATAGAACGAACTCATAGTCACACCTCCTGTGTCCCAAATATTATATCATATTTGGGACAGTTTTGCAATAGTTATTTATATTGTTTCCAAAGCACTCTTTTTTATGCAAAAATCAAATGTCCCAAAAATAACATAAAATTTGGGACAAAATTAATTCGACTATTTTTTGATGCTTATTAACCCTTCTTTGCTCTGGAAAGTGCGATACAAATAAGTTAAACATAAAGAGTATTGTTTCTTATCTAACAATATCTAATCGAATTAGAAGAGATTTTTTACTGGAGTTTATTATCTAATGCCGTATAAAGTGATATTCGGTATCTTTGATGAAATTTTATTTGTAAAAAACCGGTAAAACTGTTAGTTTCCTTATATGGAAATAGCCTTATGTAATTTGCTCTACGAGGGGATAAGAACGTTTCTGATGAATAATGTAGATGATAATAAGTTTTTGGAGAGTTTGTTTCGTGTCATATGTAATGATGAATTCCGATGCCAAAAATAGGGAAGATTTTATTACTATATTATTGTTGTAAATAAGCAGATAAAAGGGTTGCTGTAATGGAAAGGGTTGATACATTTTTATGGTTGCTGAAATAATCATTCTTATCCTTGCTTTGATATTTTTTATAATAAGTATTTTTTTATTTTTTGGAAAAGGGAAATGGTTGATAGCCGGTTATAATACCATGTCTAGAGAGAATCAAAAGAAATATGATGGGAGAAAGTTATGTAAAGCGGCGTCAATCTTGTGTATAGAGTGTTGTGTCTTATTATGTGTTATGGCATATTTAGGATATCGAGTGGATACCGGCTTAATGGATCAAACAGTTCTGCTTTGGTTTGGTTTAGTGTTTTTAATTACAGTGATTTCTACGATTATTGTTGTCGGCGTATATATCAATAAAAAAGCTAAAAAGTAATTTTTGATTTTGTTTTTATTCAGAGTTCACCCCTCTGTTTTTAGCAACAGTGAGTTGCTTGTTTTTAGAACAATCTTATGTTATAATATAGAAAAGCGAAGACCTGTCGGCTTTTCCCAGAGAGTAAGATTGTATTAGTGTGTGCTGTATGGAAGAATGGAGGGAACATGATGCGAAAAATATTTTGTTTTATGGTGGTTGTAGTTTTTATTTTCAGTCTTTCTGCCTGTGGCGGACTGCATTCATACCGTGAACTTCATGTGTTTGATGATAGTACCCAGGAGAAAATTGAAATTAAAATGAAAATCAAAAACGCAAATAACACTCCAAATATAAGAAATTTTGCGGTTACCGGGGATATCGACGGGCTGAAGCAATTGATTGAAAATAACGGCGAAGACATTTTAGTGGAAAAATATCAGGGAAAATATTTGTGCCTTTATGGTGCACAGCCGTTTTTGATTGAAGAGGTTGAAAAACTTGAAGTAGACGCAGAAAATGATCATCGATATTTTTTCTATGCACCGCTTGCAACACTGGAGTTGATAGACAAATCAAACAGTTCCTTACCTGTGGTAAAGAAAAAAGCCCAATTTCATCTTCCAGTTCATTTGTTGAAAGAGTTCGAGAGAGAAAGCTATTATGATTATATTTTTGATATTGATTATTCTTGCGAACTTGTTTCGGATTTTGATTTCCTTGCAGATTTTTATCGGTTTTATCGAGCCTTTAAAATATATCAAGTAGACACTGAAGACGGAATTTTATCTGTTACGAATACGGACACCGGGGTGACGGTACAGATTATTCCGGGGGAAGGGAATCAAATTTGGTTCCAAATCAAATGAAGGTGGATAAAAAGACCGCCTGGCGCGGGGTAAACTTGAATGGAGAACAACACAGAGGGATATGCTGGGAAAAGAATTTTGTGCAAATGATAAGTCGAGTGGGCTTTTGGACAGGGGCATTCTCTGTCCAAAAGCCCACTCTATTTTGCAATCGTTATGGAATAAAGGCACGAGGAGGATCGGAGTTTTGACAAGTTTTTCAGAAAACATGATACACAATGGGTGGTGTGGCTAAAAGGTTTGATTGGCAAACAGCACTTTTAAGCTCTTTTGTCTGGGTCGAATCGTAGACTTAATAATAAACCCGCAGCGCATGTTGGCAGAAATGCCCGGAGATGCACTGCGGGCTTTTTTTTACGGTACATCCGAGAACTGCGCTTTTTGCCGGCGTTGTTCTTGTTCCTGCCGGGAAAAAACGCAGCCGCAATACGGTTGCCGATAGAGGTTGTATTGCTGGGAAAGTTCGATGGATCGCTGGTATCCGTTTTTCTTTTTAAAGTCTGAAAACAGATATTTTACCTGATACTTTTCTTGTAATTGCTGCCCGATTTGATTTAATTTTTCTGCGTTTTTATACGGCGAAATTGAAAGCGTCGTGGTGAAATAATCGCAATGCAGTTCTTGGGCTTTTTTGGCGCTTTCTTCGAGGCGCAGGGCGTAGCAGGCAAAGCAGCGCGCGCCGCCTTCGGGGATTTGTTCCAGTCCGCGAATTCGGTTTCGGAATTTTTCCGGTTCGTAGGGAGCCTGGATAAACGAAACAGTTTTGTCCGGGTCTGTCTGGGTTAAAAAACGTTTTAATTCATCGGCTCGTTTGATATACTCCGATTCGGGCTCGATATTGGGATTATAATAGAAATCAATAATATGAAAATGGGGACGCAGGCATTCCAGCACATAACTGGAGCACGGCGCGCAGCAACTGTGTAGCAGTAAAGTAGGCTTATTTGTTAAGGAAGACAAGATATCTTCCATTTTTTTTTGATAGTTTATTTTCATCGAAATCTTCCTTTCGAATTGAGTATAACACAGCCAGTTATTTTTGTCAATAAACGGGTCTCTGACCTGTAGACAGAAACAAATTTGTTATTTGTTTAACAAAATTATAAAATTTGCATTTAGCACTTGAAATCGGCATAAAAAAATGATATAATAACTTCAAAGCGCATAATTGGAGAAAAAATCCGTCGAAAATACGGACTTTTACATCCTTTTAACGTTATCTTAAAAATTAAATGTTTTTAGGATGTTGTCCACATTTTTATGATGTGTTTTTTTCGGAAATCTTCTGTTATGCGGCAGACAAAAATGCAGGATTTGGTTTTTGTTCCTGCAAAATGATAAAGCGAAAAATAATAGTAATAGAGGTGCAAGGTTATGACAAAGAATGCAGCTGTGTTGAAATGGCTGGAAGAAATGAAAGCCCTTGTAAAACCCGATGAGGTTGTTTGGATCGACGGTTCGGAAGAACAGGCCGAGAAACTTCGTCAAGAGGCTTGTAAAACAGGTGAACTGATTAAATTGAATCAGGAGAAGTTGCCGGGATGCTATCTGCATCGGACAGCCATCAATGACGTGGCTCGTGTAGAGAACCGGACATTTATTTGTACAAAGAAAAAAGAAGATGCCGGTGCAACCAATAACTGGTGCGATCCGGAGGAAATGTATGCGAAGTTGTACAAATTATATGACGGATCTTATCAAGGACGTACGATGTATGTAATTCCGTACTCGATGGGTGTTATCGGATCTGAATTTTCTAAAATCGGTATTGAATTGACCGACTCGATTTATGTTGTACTGAACATGCTGATCATGACTCGTGTCGGAACAGCTGTTATGGATGCTTTGGGTGACAACCCGGATTTTGTAAAGGGTCTGCATGCAAAGAAGGACATTGATGAAGAAAATCGTTATATTGTGCATTTCCCTGAAGATAATACGATCATGTCTGTAAACTCCGGATACGGCGGAAACGTTTTGTTGGGTAAAAAGTGCTTTGCTTTGCGTATTGCTTCCTACCTTGCAAGAAAAGAAGGTTGGTTGGCTGAGCATATGTTGATTTTGGGTATTGAAGACCCGACCGGCAAAACTCGTTATATCTGTGCTGCATTCCCGTCTGCTTGCGGTAAAACCAATCTGGCGATGTTGATTCCGCCGGAGATTTACCGTGAAAAAGGATACAAAGTATGGTGTGTGGGCGACGATATTTCCTGGTTGCGTATCGGACCTGACGGCCGTTTGTGGGCAATGAATCCGGAAAACGGGTTCTTCGGTGTTGCTCCCGGAACCAACTTGAAATCTAACCCGAACGCATTGCATACAACAGAAAAAGATACGATCTTTACCAATGTGGTTCACAATTTGGATGACAATACTGTTTGGTGGGAAGGCTTGACCAAGACTCCGCCGACCAACGCGGTAAACTGGAAAGGCGAGAAATGGGATTACACCAAGGGCGAAAAAGGTGCTCATCCGAACTCTCGGTTTACGGCAAAAGCCAAAAATTGTCCGTGCATTTCGAAAGAATTTGATTCTGCAACCGGTGTTCCCATCGATGCGATCGTCTTTGGCGGACGTCGTGCAAAGACGGCTCCGTTGGTATATCAATCTTTTGATTGGAACCATGGTGTTTATGTTGGTTCTGCGATGGCTTCCGAAACCACGGCTGCAGCAGCCGGTGCGGTAGGTGTGGTTCGCCGTGACCCGATGGCCATGCTGCCGTTCTGCGGATATAACATGGGCGATTATTTTGCACACTGGATTGAAATGGGTAAAAAGATTCCTCATGCGCCGAAGATCTTTAACGTAAACTGGTTTAGAACAGACGATGAAGGCCACTTTATTTGGCCGGGATTTGGCGACAACATGCGTGTTTTGATGTGGATTCTGGCACGTTGTGATGGAACGGTAGATGCCGTTGAAACGCCGATCGGATACATGCCGAAACCGGAGGATATTAACATTGAAGGACTTGAGTCGGAAGGCGTAACGCTGGATGTGATGAAAGAGTTGCTTTCTGTTGATAAATCTTTGTGGAAAGAAGACATTGAAGGCGTAAAAGCGTTCTATGAAAAAATCGGAGACAGAATGCCGAAAGAATTGTATGACCAATTGGCGGCATTTGAAGCTCGGTTGGATCGGTAAGATAATTTTAATTAAAAAAGGGACTCTTTTTAGAGTCCCTTTTTTAATTGTAAAAAACAGGAACGGTTATTCGGGAAATTTGACATAAACTAAAGGTGCGAATAAAATATATTTTGAGGAGTTTTTTGTATGAATTTACCCGAAACTGATTTTTCAGTGACGAAGAAATATTGCCCGGTGATTCGCCGAAATGTTGCAATAAAAGTACATCATCAACAGCAAAACAGAGAAGAGTGTCTGGATTGCGGTCATTGTAAACAATGCAAAAATGAATATCTGAATAAAAACAGCGCTGCCCAATAACGGCAGCGCTGTGCTGTATCCATGTTTTATTTTCTGTCCGTAAGTTTGACATAATCCTGTGGTGTGATGATGCTTTTGTATGCTGGACGGATGATCTTGCCTGCGCATAAAAGTTCTTCTAACCGGTGTGCGCTCCAACCCACAATACGGGAAATCGCAAAGATCGGCGTATATAACTCCGGCGGAAGCCCTAACATGTCGTACACCAGGCCGCTGTAAAAATCGACGTTTGCGCTGACACCTTTGTAGATCTTCCGCTTTTCGGATATGATTTGCGGTGCCAGACGTTCTACTGTGGAATATAATTCAAATTCAGCTAACATGCCTTTTTCTTCGGATAAACTCTTAACAAATCCGCGCAGAATATCGGCTCTGGGGTCCGAAAGAGAATAGACGGCATGGCCCATACCGTAAATGAGTCCTTTCTGGTCGAACGCCTTTTTCTCCAACAAATCGGATAGATAGGCCTTGATTTCGTCTTCATCTTTCCAGTCTTTGACGCACTGTTTCATGTCCTCAAACATCTTAGAGACTTTGATATTAGCGCCGCCGTGCCGAGGACCTTTTAACGAGCCTAATGCAGCGGCTATCGTTGCGTAAGTGTCCGTCATCGAAGAGGTGACAACATGGGTGGTAAAGGTGGAGTTGTTTCCGCCTCCGTGTTCTGCATGCAATACCAAGGCAATATCAAGAATCTGCGCTTCTAATTTGGTGTATTTACTATCGGGGCGCAGCATGCTTAAAATGTTTTCTGCCGTGGATTTTTCTTTGACCGGAGGATGGATGTATAAACTGTTCCCGCCGTGATAATAACTATGTACCTGGTATCCGTAAACGGCTAATACCGGGAATAGTGAAATCAATTCCAAACTTTGTCTGAGTACATTTTCAATGGATGTGTCGTCTGCATTGTCGTCATAGGCATATAACGCCAGAACACTGCGGGCAAGCGTATTCATCATGTCTTTGCTGGGAGCGGCCATGATAATGTTCTTCACAAAACCGGGAGGCAGCTGACGATACTCGCCCAATATATTGCGAAACGAGTCTAATTGCGTGCTGTTGGGCAAAGACCCGAATAAAAGTAAATAAGCCGTCTCTTCAAAACCAAAGCGGTCTTCTTGGATAAATCCTTTTACCAGATCTTTTACATTGATTCCACGATAGGTTAGAATACCTTCGCAGGGAACTTCTACGCCGTTTTCCACTTTAGAAGAAATGATCTCTGATATCTCGGTCAGCCCGGTTAATACCCCTTTTCCGTTGAGGTCACGCAGCCCTCTTTTAACATCATACTTGGTATATAAATCGGGGCTGATTGCATTGTTTTTACAGAGTTTAGCCAATTCTGTTACTTCGGGTATAATGTCTGCATAATTTTTAATCATGTCAATCCTCCTAAACTGTGTTGTATTTGCTCTAACGCATGGATAATGGCCAGTTTCCCTGACGGATAGGTTAATCCACCCTGAAAATAGGCACGGTACGGGGGCTTGATGGGAGCGTCCGCAGAAAGCTCGATGGACGCGCCGCTCACAAAGGTTCCTGCTGCCATGACAACTTCATCCTGATATCCGGGCATCGCCCAGGGCTCCGGTGTGACAAAGCTGTCAATGGGAGAGGAATATTGAATGCCCTGCATAAAGGCCAATAACGGTTCTTTTTGACCGAAAATAATCGATTGGATAATATCTTCGCGAATTTCTGTCGGCAGCGGAGATACTTCGTACCCGGCTGCTTGAAAGAGTCCGGCTGCAAAGACCGCCGTTTTGAGCGCCTGGGCTGTGATGTGCGGCGCCATAAAAAATCCCTGATATAGATACCGCAATTGATCCAGTGTTGCGCCGCATTCTTTGCCGATGCCAACCGAAGTCAGCCGGCGTGCACACAGATCAACATACTGTTTTTTGCCTGCAATATATCCGCCTGTTTGTGCCAATCCACCGCCTGGATTTTTTATTAATGAGCCCGCAATGATGTCTACGCCAAGCGTAGTGGGTTCTGAGGTGCGAACAAATTCTCCATAGCAATTATCTGCAAAAATACAGACGGGTCGAACCTGTTTTACGGTATCGCAAATCTGTTTAATTTGTTGCGGCGTTAAGGTCTTTCGTTGAGAATAACCGCGGGAACGCTGCATAAAAACCATTTTGATGCTGGGGTCTGCAAGAAGTTGCTGCTGGATTTGTTCCAGATCCGGATCTCCCGAAGGAAGCAGTTCGATTTGCTTGTACCGGATCCCAAAATCTTTGAGGGAACCTCTGCCGTCTTCACCGCTGACGCCGATGGTTTCTAATAAAGTGTCATAAGGCGCCCCTGTAACAGAAAGGAGCGTGTCTCCCGGTCGTAAAACAGCGTAAAAAACGGTGGCGATGGTATGGGTTCCGTTGACAAACTGGTGTCGCACAAGAGCGTCTTCGGTCTCAAAAACCTGTGCATAGATTGCATCTAACGCATCTCTGCCGTGATCGTCATAACCGTATCCGGTGGTTCCGTGCAGCATCGGTTCGGAGATTCTATGCTCGTGAAAGGCTGCGAGAACTTTTTGTGTATTATATAAACTGACTCGATCAATTTCATGAAATATTTCTTGGGCTTGTTGTTCAATTTTTTCTGCAAGTTGTAATGTTTGGCTTTGCATGGAAAAACCTTTCTGTCATTTGATAAAAATCAATAAACATGATAAGTATATTTTACTACATTTTGGAATGTAAGTCAATATGTGACATATTTATGCCGAAAAGTTTTTTGTGATTTGTGCAGGCAAAGTCTCCAGGATCTTGGAAAATATTCCAAATTGTATTGACTTGCATCAAAAAGGGTTGTATAATATGGTTATTAAACTTGAACAAAAAGGAGTTTTGGTATGGGAAAAGTAATTGTTACGGCGGACAGCACTTGTGACTTGTCTTCACAGTTGCTCCAGCTTTATAATATAAAAATTTTACCGCTTTGGGTGATGCTTGGGGAGAAATCTTGCAGAGACAGCGTGGATATATTCCCGGCAGATATTTTTGAGTATGTTTCTAAAACGCATAAATTGCCTAAAACGGCAGCGCTTTCAGTCGGAGAATATGCGGACGCATTCCGTCAGTATAAACAGGATGGATATGACATTGTTCATGTAAGCATCAGTTCGTATTTTTCAAGTTCGTATCAAAATGCGGTGTTGGCGGCAGAAGAGTTTGACAATGTATATGTTGTAGATTCTTATAATTTATCTACGGGCAGCGGACATATTGTGCTGGAAGCGGCGATGAAGGCCAAAGAGGGCAAGATGTCTGCAAAGGAAATTGCAGAGTACGTGAACTTGTTGGTGCCAAAGGTAGACGCCAGTTTTGTGGTAGATACCCTGGAGTATTTACATAAAGGCGGACGTTGTTCTGCAGTGGCTGCATTAGGGGCGAATATTCTGAAACTTCGTCCATGCATCGAGGTAAAAAGTGGCAAAATGGGTGTTGGTCGTAAATATCGTGGAAAAATGAAAGATGTTATTAAGTTGTATATTGAGGAACGGTTGACTCAGCCTGGGGTGAAGTATGTCCGTAATCGCGCGTTTGTAACGCATACTTGCGTGACAGAGGGGCTTGCCGACTATGCCTGTGAACTGGTTCGGCAGTATGATTTATTTGACGAAATTATACAAACTACTGCAGGTTGTACAGTTTCTGCACATTGCGGACCTGACACGCTGGGCGTTTTGTTTTTGACGGAATAAGATGCATCGGTTGTTTTTTGAGGTTCCTGCAGACGCAGATGAGATTACGGTGACTGGTGAAGAATTGCGGCACCTGCAGGTTTTGAGATTGCGTGTAGGGGAATCTATTTGTATCAGCGACGGGCAGAATTTTTTATATGACGGGACCGTTGTGCAGACGGCAAAGGATTTTGTTCGTTTTTCTTTGAGCAATCGTCAGCCGATCACGCAGCAAAGATCGGGGATCGTGTTGTTTCAGGCTTTGTGCAAAGCCGATAAAAACGAGTTTATTGTGCAGAAAGCTGTGGAGTTGGGCGCAGACGAAATTGTCTTTTTCGGCAGCCGTAACTGTGTGTCGAAAATAGAGGGGAAGGCAGAACAAAAATTGGTTCGATGGAATCGGATTGCAAAATCTGCGGCGGAGCAGACCGGCGCGGATCGTATTCCGGAGGTGAACTATATTTCCGATTTTGAGCAAATGCTGCAAGCTGCCTGTGTACAAAAAACAAAGTTGTTTTTTTATGAGCATGCTCAGCAGAAGTTGTCGCAGTATTGGCAAAGTGTGAAGGATCCGGAAACGGTTGCCGTTGTGATTGGCAGTGAAGGCGGTTTTACGGAAGAAGAAGATGCGTTAGCTCAGCAAAGCGGCTTTGCCTCGTTGTCGTTGGGAAAACACATTCTTCGGGCTGAAACGGCGCCGATTGCTGTGTTATCAGTGCTTTCTGCGTATAAAGGACTGATGTGATAAAATGGGAAATATAAAAACCCGCAGAAAAAATCTGCGGGTTTTTTATGTTGGGCAATGATCCTGTTATATTTTTACGGGAATGATGCCGTTGATGTACATGTTATACATGGCAAAAGCGTGGCACATGTCACCGTTGTGCGCTTCGGTATCAAAGGTCTGGATCGCGTTTTCAACGGCAATGACCTTGATTTTGCTGTTGATTTCGTTGAGGTATGCTTTTTGCGTCAGCGCAAATTGCATCACGCAGATATCTGTCGCGCCACCGGTGATGACGATGTTTTCAATTTTGTCTTTATGTTGAGCAAACCAACGGGCATATTCGGGCTCCAAAAAACCGTTTGTACAATTCTTTTTGATGAGAAGCGCATCGGCTGTAAACCGGCTCAGTTCGCTGACGATCTGCTGTTCACGGTCGTTGACACAGTGCGTGGGATATGCTGAAAATTCTGTGCTCATTTGCGTATGGCTGTCAATGAAAAATATTTTTTGCGAGTGCAGAAAAAACTCATTGACTTTTTCGATTTTTCCGATAATCTTGTCCAGTCTTAAAGACGCTAACGCCCCTTCTTTAAAAAAACCGTTGATGACATCGACATTTACCACAATGGTGGTTTTGGGGTTCAGATTCAATTTACGAATGTCAACGGTGACGTCGTGTATCAGTTTTTGGATACTGTTGCTGGGAAATAAGTTGATTTTCATGAACGAAGACTCCTAAATGTTTTTGAATTTTTGAATGGCGGCAATGCGGTCTTGTTGTTTAAATACCGCCGACCCGATCACGGCAATGTCCACCCCGGCTTGCCGAAGTTGTGCCAGGTTGTCTTCGCCGATTCCGCCGTCGGCTTCGATCAGTACGTGTTGTTCCTGTTTCAAAATTTCCTGCTTGGTTGCGCGGCATTTGTCGATACAGTCCGGAATCAATTTCTGACCGCCGAATCCAGGCTCTACCGTCATGACCAAAACCATATCAATTTCTTTTAAGTAGGGAAATATCATTTCGACCGGCGTGTTCGGTTTAATAGAAATGGCTGGACGAGCGCCGTACTGGCGGATGAGTCGAATACATTCTTCCGGCCTTTGCGTAGCCTCAATATGGAAGGTAAGCAGGTCAGCGCCGGCACGGATAAAACGTTCGATGTAGCGTTCCGGTTGGGTAATCATCAAATGTACATCAAGCGGAATTTGCGTGACTTTTTTGATGCTTTCAACCACGGGAATACCCATGGATATGTTGGGTACAAAGTGCCCGTCCATAACATCTATATGTATATAGTCACTGTTTTTGATTGATTCTATTTCGCGTTGCAGATTCGCAAAATCCGCGCCGAGAATGGATGGGGAGATTTGCATCGTGAGGGTCCTTTCATGTACAGATTCGTTGAATTTCTTTTTTTTCGGTGTCCATAAAAATGGCGTTGGTTCGATATGGCCCGTCGGCCTTTTCAAAATAACAGGGCATTCCGGTGGTGAATTTTCGAATAATGATTTCTGCGTCAACTCCCAGCGCCGAATCCTGAACGCCGCACATACCCACATCGGTGATATAGGCTGTGCCTTTAGGCAAGAACTGCTCGTCTGCTGTTTGAACGTGCGTATGGGTTCCGAACAGCCCGGTGACTCGGCCGTCAAGGTAATAGGCGAGCGCTTTCTTTTCACTGGTCGCTTCTGCATGGAAGTCGACAAAAATAAAGTCGGCTTGGGTATCTTTTAAAATTTTATCCGCAGCAAAAAAAGCATTGTCGGAAATTTCCATATAGACTTGGCCGCAAAGATTGATAACCAGAATGTTTCCTACCGGAGTTTGCACCAGGGCGCTGCCTCTTCCGGGCGCCAATGGAGAAAAATTGGCCGGGCGCAGCAGATAATTGCATTCATCTAAAAAATCATAAATGTTTTTTTGCCGGAAGGAATGATTGCCGCCTGTAATGATGTCTGCTCCGGCATAGTGCAGCCGTTCGGCTTCTTCTTTGGTGATGCCGTTGCGGACATGGGCATTCTCTCCGTTTACCATGACAAAATCCGGCTTGAATTGCCGGATGAGTACGGGTAAATCCCGTTCGACGGCCTGCATGCCTTTGGGACCTACCACGTCACCGAGAAATAGCATTTTCATTGTATATTCCTATCTGTTGCAGAATCGTTTTAAGGAGGCTGAAAGATTGTTTTCGGCTTCGTTTTACATCTGCTGTATTCAGTATACTATGTTTTGATTTGAATTGCAAGGGGCGGCTTGTAATTTTTTGAAAAAACATGTATAATAAAAATAATCCTTTGAGATTTTGAGGTGACATGATGTCAAATTCGAATATGGGCCGTTTGCATACTTGTGCGGTTATTGTTGCGGCCGGAAATTCTTCGAGAATGGGAACGGACAAGATTTTTTATGAAGTGGAAGGAAGACCGCTGATCGGTTATACGCTGTGCGCGTTTGAACAGGCGCAGACGATTTCGGGCGTGGTGATTGTAACCCGGGAGGACTGCGTGGAGAAAATGCGGCAGCTCTCGGCAGACTGTGGGTTTGATAAAGTAACGGCTGTTGTCTGCGGTGGAGCAAATCGGCAGGAATCTGTGAAAAAAGGCATAGAAGCAGCCGGGGACGGGCAGGACTTCTTTTGTATTCATGACGGGGCAAGACCGCTGATCTCGCCCGAACAGATTGACCGGATCAATCGTCGGGCTTATGAGTGTGGGGCCGTTTGCTGCGGGACCCATGTTGTGAATACCTTTAAAATGATTGATCGGGATGGGTATGTGACGCAAACGCTAGATCGGGATCGGGTGATCTCGGTAGCAACGCCGCAGACTTTTGCGGCGGATCTTTACCGGGACGCGCTGCAAAGATGCTCACAGAAACTGGCAGACTTTACGGACGACGCCGGCCTTGTTGCGCAGGCGGGATATCCGGTTTGTTTTGTTGCGTGTGATTCGGATAATGTAAAGATTACGACCCCGGAGGATTTGGATTATTTTAAGTGGGCCGGAAGAAAAAGAAATTTGTTTGATAAGCAGTCATAAGGTGAATATTGAAAATGCTTGCAGAAAAAAGGGCGCCGATTTTCAGGTGAAAATCGACGCCCTCTGAATTTTACAATGAATAAAACAGCGCAATTATCATAAACCGCAATATATCTTAAAAAGGACGTATACCGTTTGTTTTATTATTTGATGGAAAGAAAGTTTATTCTTTCTGGTATATAATTTTTTTGTGCAAGTATGTATATGAAAAGATTATCTTAATAATATGGCTGCAATCATATTTTTTAAAAGTC
>CDZQ01053896.1_pt1 | contig 17145 bp, 13 predicted proteins | sample 554831 | NCBI WGS metagenome assembly CDZQ01 (sample SAMEA3182112, study PRJEB8094) | gut metagenome | biome: human; feature: gut; material: Stool; isolation source: human stools | place: Canada | collected 2013-05-06
TTCAATATATTTATAATTTTATAACTTTAACAATTATAAATAAAGTAAAAGATGACAAAAAGATAAGAGCTTGCAAGTTACTCTGGGTAATGTCCTGTTTTTTCAAGAAAAACTTTTTTGCCGAGTTCGATAACAGACATGGCGTAAAAATAGCTGCGGTTATACTGGGTGATGGCGAAGAAGTTATCCGTACCGATCCGGTATTCGGTCGGGGATGTTCCGTTTGGGAGGTCAACAAGGCCGTAAAGAAGATTGTCTGGTGTGTCCGGACTTGTTGAAATGCATTGTGTGTTCAATTCATTAAAAGAATATGTTGCCTTGAGTCCCTGATTGAAAAGCGTCTCGGGAAGGAGGCAATCCATGTCTGCTGTAGCCGGGAAAATGACCGGCTTGCCGGGCTTCCAGCCATGCTGTTTCAGAAAATTGGCGACACTGCCAATGGCATCGACAGGGGAATTTTCAAGATCGATTTTTCCGTCTTCATCGAAATCGACTGCATAGGCACGAATGCTCCCTGGCATGAATTGGGGCCAGCCGATGGCGCCGGCGTACGATCCGTAAATACTCGACGGGTCTATATGGTTTTGTGAGGCCAGCAGGAGAAATTGTTCCAGTTCCTTTCGGAAAAATTCCTGCCGGATGGTCTTGTTGGGCGTATCGGGATAGTAAAAGGCCAGTGTGGTCAGAGCGTCGAGTGTCCGGAAACGACCAGTGTCTTTTCCGTAAATGGTTTCAATGCCGAGGATACCGACAATAATGTAGGCAGGAACGCCATATTTTTTTTCGGCCTTGTCGAGATATTTTTCATACGTGTTCCAGAAGCGGATACCGGCGCTGACCCGGACCGGTTCAATCATTTTTTGTCGATAAGCCTGCCAGTTTTTTGATTTGACGGAAGTCGACGGTTTCATCAGCCTGATTGCGGTATGATTGATGTTTATTCGTTTGAAAAGACAATTTAAGCGGTTTTTATCGACATGGTATGTTGATGAAAAACGGTCGATGAAATTGGCCAGTGGTGGTTCTATCGTAAGCAGGATATCCGTTTCACCGATTCCGGCAGCATCGGGCATGGGTGTCGAAAAACATGTCGATTCGGGCCGATTGGCCTCTTTTCCGGATACCTGTCCGAAACAAACAAGTGGAAACAGGATCGAAATCAAGAAAACGGAGTCAATTTTTCTGCCGGAATTAAATATCATCATTGGATGAAAAACTGGAACAAACCATTGGAAAACGAAGTATAACGATTGGAATGGGTTGCGCAACACTAAAAATCAGTGAAACAATTCTAAACATAATTGTATTGATGGTTTGCCTTTGCAATATGCGCAGACTCCAGGAAAGTATCTGTTGTGTTTGACCGATCTCAGGATTTAAGAATATATGACTACTGCCCTTTATTATCACCCCGTCTGTCAATTGCATGAAATGGGCGAAAATCATCCAGAATGTCCCGCACGTATGCAGGCGATCATGGATGCTTTCAGGGAAACGGGACTGGACCGTGTTCTGGAATATCGGTTGTCTCCTGAAGCGACAGAAGAAGATATCCGGCGTGTTCATACGCAGGATATGATTTTGAAAGTGAAAAACGATATTCCGGTACCGGGTGAATATTCTTTTGTGGATGAAACGCCTTTAAATGAATATAGCTGGCTGGCAGCGTTGAGGACGACTGGTGCGGCGGTTGCTGCAACGGACGCCGTTTTGGCAGGTGAAGTTGAAAATGCGTTTTGTATCGAACGTCCCATTGGCCACCACTCGACGATTGGTGAGGCGATGGGTTTTTGTGTGTTCAACAATATCGCTGTCGCTGCCATGAGGGCGATCAAGATCCATGGTCTGAAAAGCGTCGCTATCGTCGATATCGACGTTCATCACGGGAATGGAACCGAGTATATTTTTGCTTATGAGCCCAGTGTTCTGATGGTCAGTTACTATCAGGAGTATTTATACCCCTTTTCCGGCAATGAAAAACAGCGGGTGAATATGGTGAATGTGCCTGTTCCAAAGGGAACAGGCGGTGATGTCATTCGCAATGTGGTGACCGAAAAATGGCTTCCAGCCCTGCATCAACACAAGCCGGAGATGATTTTCATTTCTGCCGGTTTCGATGCGCACAGGGACGATCCTCTGGGCGATATGAATCTGGTCGAGGAAGATTATGCCTGGATAACGAAACAGGTAATGGATATCGCGGCGCAATATAGCCAGAATCGTATCGTCAGTTTCTCGGAGGGCGGCTATAACCTGAAAGCGTTGGCAAACAGTGCCGTCGCACACGTGAAAACATTGGCGCGAGTCGATTAAGGAAATAAGAAATGGCAATTCAATGGTTTCCGGGGCATATGAATGCCGCACGAAAAAAAGCGGCGGAAACAATGGAGACGACCGATCTGGTGATCGAGGTTCTGGATGGACGGCTTCCCGGCGCCAGCAGCAATCCTATGGTGGAAGAGCTTCGGCTTCACCGCCAGCGCCCCTGTCTTAAAATTCTGAACAAGAGCGATCTGGCCGATCCAGTGGTGACCAAAGCGTGGATTGACTTTTACAACAGTCAGCCGGGTGTCAACGCTATTGCCCTGTCCTGTAAAAATCCTGCGGAAGTGGCGAAAATTCCGGGTATTTGTCAGAGAATCATTCCTCATCGAACCGGCCCCGGAAAAACGGCCAGAATAATGATTATGGGAATTCCCAATGTGGGCAAGTCAACACTGATGAATATGCTGCTGAAACGGCGTGTTGCAGCTGTCGGTGATGAACCTGCCGTTACGAAAACACAACAGCGGCTTTATCTGAACAAAAATACGGTTTTGACAGATACACCGGGTTTGCTCTGGCCGAAGATCATGTATCCCAGTGACGGATATATGCTGGCTGCAAGCCATGCAGTGGGGGTAAATGCCCTGATCGAGGATGAGGTCGCCGCTTTTCTGGGTGACGTTTTGTTAAAACGTTATCCGCATTTGCTCAAGGCACGGTATGGCCTGAATGTCGATGAACTGGATGGTTATGGTGTTGTCGAAGGAGTGGCGATGAAGCGTGGATTCAAAATTCGCGGTGGTGAGCTGGATGTCGAAAAGGGTGCCCATTCTTTTCTTCAGGATTATCGCACCGGAGCGATAGGGCGCATCAGTCTGGAAACCCCGGAAAGCCGCAAGGAAATGATGGAGTCGTCAGTGGCCTCTGAGTCAGAACCCGAGAAAGAATAAGTCCCGTCACGTTGTTGTGACAGACTGAATATGGATAATGTTTATAATATTTGAATGAAACCGATTGCTCCTGGAACTGTTATTTTTCATCGTTACCGTGGTTACGGTGTACTCACTGCTGTCAATTTGCTGACAGGGTGGGTCTCTGCACGTTTCGGTAATGAACAACGTTGTCTCGATCTGAATTTGTCGACGGATGAAGTCCAGCACGCTGATGGCGAACCGATTCTGTTCCGGCTTTCGCCTCCCGACCGGATGCCTCACGCCCGTTTGATGGAAATGGTTCTGAAGTTGCACGCCGCCGGTTATCAGCGCCTTTATCTCTACTCATGGCCAAAAGATGCCGGTATGCACTGGAGATGGCATCTGTTTACCGGATGCAGAACCTGGTTGCAAAGGCCATGGAGGGAAGGCTGGTACGGTTCAGGCGCCGACTATATTTTCAATCCTGTGATGGGATGGGGTGATTTGCCGGGGGCAACGGCAGAAGAACTGATCGATGCACTGGCCAGATTCGATCCGGAAGGGCTGGCGAATGCGTTGGGCGAAGATGAGGAACATGCCGTCTGGTTCAGGCGGATTTGCGAGGCTTTGCTTCCCGATTACATGTACAGTCTTGAAAAGAGGTTGAATCCGGATGGTTCCGTTTCCAATGTATTGCCGGTTTATCCGGTCAGACAAGGTGTTCCCGATTACGACGGGCCGTCATTGCCATGCCCGCCCGGGTGGAGCAAGCTTCATTATGTCAATCCAATCCCGCGCCATTTCTGTTATTTCTGATGGAATATATGAACTTGCATATTATCGCTACAGGCGGAACCTTTGAAAAACATTATGACGAAATCACGGGTGAGCTCGTTTTTATATCGAGCCACATTCCAGCCATGATGGAACGCGCGCGGGTATCTCGATCGTATTCATTCGAAGAGTTGTCAATGCTGGATTCGCTGGACATGCAGGAAGATGATCGTGAAAATATACTGAAATCCTGTCACGAAACACCGGCTGACCGGGTTGTCATCGTACATGGTACGGATACGATGCAGGACACGGCAGCGGTGCTGGGAAAAGCAGCGCTGAAAAAAACGATTGTCCTGACAGGAGCCATGATTCCGTATGAATTCGACCATTCCGATGCCTTTTTCAATCTCGGATTTGCCGTCAGTGCTGTCCAGCTCTTGCCCATTGGTGTGTATATCCTGATGAACGGGCAAATTTTCGAATGGGATAAAGTGACCAAAAACCGTCGTGCCGGTGTATTTGAAGCGGTATCATAGTACTTGTGCCGGTCTGTCCGGCTATTCCATTCATTTCTCAACTTTTATCTATTGATCTCATGAATATCGTTATTCTGGCTGCCGGTATGGGCAAACGCATGAATTCGGATTTGCCGAAAGTACTTCATTCTCTTGCCGGAAGGCCCCTGCTGGCGCATGTACTGGATACCGCACGTTCTTTGAATCCTGAGAGGCTGATTGTGGTTTACGGTCATGGTGGCGAGCAGGTGAAGAAAAAAATTGTCGGCGAAGATCTGGTGTACGTCAGGCAGGAACCACAACTTGGCACCGGTCATGCTGTCATGCAGTCGATAAGTTTGCTGGTGGATTCCGTGCCGACACTGGTTTTGTATGGGGATGTTCCTTTGATAGGAAAAAGTTCGTTGGACCGACTGGTTGAAGCGGCAGGCAAGGACAAGCTCGGTATTCTCACTGCCAAACTGGACGATCCGACAGGATATGGCAGGATCATCCGTGAAAAAGGACAGATAAACCGGATTGTCGAACAAAAGGACGGTAATCCTGATGAACTCGCTGTCAATGAAATCAATACGGGAATCATGGTGATTCCGACTGTTCCACTGAAAAGCTGGCTGTCTGCTCTTTCAAATGACAATTCGCAGGGAGAATATTACCTGACGGATATTGTCCGCAAGGCAGTTGCGGACCAGATTGACGTGACATCTGCCCAGCCGGATGCGATCTGGGAAACGCTTGGGGTCAACAGCAAGAGACAATTGGCCGAACTGGAGCGTATTTACCAGAAGAATATGGCAGAAGCCCTGCTCGACAAAGGCGTCGGCCTGGCCGATCCCGACCGTATCGACATACGTGGATCCTTGCTATGCGGACGTGATGTGTTTATTGATGTTAATTGCATTTTCGAAGGCCATGTCGTTTTGGCAGATGGCGTTTCCATTGGGGCGAACTGTATCGTCAGGGATTGCAATATCGGAAAGAATGCAGAAGTTCGCCCGTTCTGTCATCTTGATGGTGCGAATGTCGGTTCCGCTTCGCTGATCGGACCTTACGCCCGTTTGAGACCCGGTGCCGAGCTGGGTGAAGAAGTGCATATCGGCAATTTCGTGGAAATCAAGAACAGCCAGATTGCCGCGCACAGCAAGGCGAATCATCTCGCCTATGTCGGTGATTCGTCGGTCGGTGCCCGTGTGAATATCGGCGCGGGAGCTATTACATGCAACTACGATGGCGCCAACAAACACAAGACGGTTATCGAGGACGATGTCTTCATCGGGACCAATTGCGAACTGGTTGCGCCGGTCAAAGTGGGTAGCGGTGCGACTGTCGGAGCCGGTACGACCCTGACCAGGGATGTCCCGGCCGGATCGCTGACGGTTTCCCGTGCGAAACAAACGACGATAAATGACTGGAAAAGACCTGAAAAAGAAAAAAAATAAGGTCTTTTTACTTCAAAAATTGATCAATCGCAGTTTTTCAAATCCTGTTCCTGTCAAAGTGACTAAATGGAGTTTTTTCCTGTTATATTGTTGATGAGGCTGTCTTTGCCAGTCAAAGAGAGTTATTCCCTATTCGAATAAAAAATTTTGCCATGTTGTGACTGGTGGCAAAGTTCTTTTTTTTCAAAAGAATAGATGTTCACTTACCTAAACATTGTCATTTGGATCTTGTCGCATTTGGCAGGCTGAGTTCGAAAGAATAGAAAGGAAATGAATATGGGTGAAGCGGGAAAGCTTGAGCAGAACAGTGAGCCTTTGACGGTTGATATGCTGCATAAAATGAATGCCTATTTCAGTGCAGCCAACTATTTGTCCGTCGGACAGATTTATTTATTCAATAATCCATTACTGCGCGAACCTTTAAAGCCGGACGATATCAAGCCGCGTTTGCTGGGACACTGGGGTACGACGCCGGGCCTGAATTTCGTTTATGTCCATATGAATCGGGTGATCAAAAAATATGATCTGGACATGATTTTCGTTACCGGCCCGGGACATGGCGGTCCGGCTCTGGTTGCCAATACCTATCTGGAAGGAACGTACAGCGAGTTTTATCCCAACGTTTCTGAAGACGAAGAAGGGATGAAAAAGCTGTTTACCCAGTTTTCTTTCCCTGGTGGCATTCCAAGCCATACGGCCGCTGAAACACCCGGCTCGATCAATGAAGGTGGTGAATTGGGATATTCCCTGTCACATGCTTTCGGCGCGGCTTTCGACAATCCCGACCTGATCGTGACCTGCGTGGTCGGTGACGGTGAAGCCGAGACCGGGCCGCTGGCGACGGGCTGGCATTCCAACAAATTCATCAATCCTGTTTTCGACGGCGCCGTTTTGCCGATTCTGCATCTGAATGATGCCAAAATCGCAGGGCCGACCGTTTTGGGGCGCATTCCTCCTGAAGAGCTGGACGAACTGATGCGCGGTTACGGTTACGAACCATTCTATGTGGAAGGTTCCGATCCCTTGATCATGCACCAGAAAATGGCAGCGACCATGGATACGGTCATCACCAGGATCAAGAAAATCCAGAACGATGCGCGCAAGAACGGTTTCAAGGAACGTCCGCAGTGGCCGATGATCGTTTTGCGCAGCCCGAAAGGCTGGACCGGTCCGCATATCGTGGATGGTCAGCAGATTGAAGGTACTTTCCGCGCCCATCAGGTTCCGGTCAGTGAAGTGAAAACGAACCCGGCTCATCTGAAAATCCTGAACGAGTGGCTTTTGAGCTACAAGCCTCATGAACTGTTCGATGAAACGGGTCGCCTGATACCTGAACTGGCCGAACTGGCACCAAAAGGTCTCCGCAGAATGGGGGCGAACCCCCATGCGAACGGTGGCATTCTGCTGCGCGAATTGCGTATGCCGGATTTCAGAAAATATGCCGTTGACGTTCCGTCGCCGGGCGTCGTTGTCGCCGAAAGCACGCGTGTCCAGGGCAATATGATCCGCGATATTTTCGTCCTGAACGAAGAAGCGAAGAACTTCCGTGTTTTCAGCCCTGATGAAACGTCGTCAAATCGCTGGGGTGCGGTTTTCGAAGTCACGGAACGTTCATCAATGGATGAAATCAAACCGACCGACGACAAGGTATCCCATACCGGCCGCGTCATGGAAATGCTGTCAGAGCACCAGTGTGAAGGCTGGCTGGAAGGCTATCTGCTGACAGGGCGCCACGGTTTCTTCCCATGTTATGAAGCGTTTATCCATGTGGTCGATTCGATGTATAACCAGCATGCAAAATGGCTTGAAGTCACGCGTCATATCCCATGGCGTCGCCCGATTGCATCGCTCAACTATTTGCTGACTTCCCACGTATGGCGTCAGGATCACAATGGCCTCTCTCACCAGAATCCGGGGTTCATCGATCTGGTAATGAACAAGAAAGCCGATATCAGCCGTGTTTATCTCCCGCCTGATGCAAACTGTCTGCTATCGGTGACCGACCATTGTATGCGCAGCCGTCATCGCATCAACGTGATCGTCGCTGGCAAACAGCCTGCCCTGCAGTACCTGAACATGGATGATGCGATCAAGCATTGTTCCGCCGGTATCGGTATTTGGGAATGGGCAAGTAATGACAAGGGCTCCGAGCCGGATGTCGTCATGGCCTGTTGCGGCGATGTCCCGACGCTCGAAACGCTGGCCGCAGTCAAGATCCTGCGCGAACGCTTGCCTGAAGTGAAGATTCGTGTGATCAATGTCGTCAATCTGATGACCTTGCAGCAGCCGAGCGAACATCCGAATGGTTTGTCAGACAAGGAATTCGATATTCTCTTCACGAAGGACAAGCCGATCATCTTTGCCTATCATGGATATCCGTGGCTGATTCATCGCCTGACTTACAGACGTACCAACCATCAGAATATGCATGTCCGTGGTTACAAGGAAGAAGGTACGACGACGACACCGTTCGATATGGTCGTGTTGAACGATCTGGATCGTTATCATCTTGCCGGGGATGTGATCGACAGGCTACCAAGTCTGGGTTCACGGGCGGCATACACCAAGCAGTATTTGCGTGACAGACTTCTGGAACACAAGGAGTATGTCTATAAATATGGTGAAGACATGCCGAACATTCGCGACTGGAACTGGGCGGATGGCAAATCCTGATTGAGAATGCCGGTGTCTTGAGCAAAAGTCGAAAAACATCCATCGGGAAACCGGTGGATGTTTTTTTATCAAAAACAGAATGGATTATTCCGGCTTATCCCGGGAAATGAATTCTTCAAACCCTTTTTTTCGCAGCAGGCAGGCAGGGCATTCTCCGCAGCCAAATCCCCATGTATTCAGTTTTTCATGTTCCCCAACATAACAGGTGTGCGTTTCATTGATGATGAGATCGACGAGTTCCTGTCCACCCAGTTCGGCAGCGAGTTGCCATGTTTCTTTTTTATTCTTCCACATCAACGGTGTGACAAGGTTCAGGCGGGTATCCATTCCGATGTTCAGTGCGAGTTGCATGGCCTTGATGGCGTCATCCCGGCAATCCGGGTATCCGGAAAAATCGGTTTCGCACATGCCTCCGACAAGAATGTTCAGACCACGCCGATAGGCCAGCATGGCGGCTACCATCAGAAACATCAGGTTCCGGCCCGGAACGAAGGTATTGGGCAAGCCGTTTTCCATCATCCGGATTTTGACATCCGATGTCATGGCCGTTTCCGACAAGCTACTGATCAATGAAAGGTCGCAAACGTGGTCTTTTCCCAGCTTTTTATTCCATTCTTCGGAAAAATTCCTGATTTTCTGTAGAATGCCGGGCCGGACAGCCAATTCGACGGCGTGCCGTTGTCCGTATGAGAATCCGATGGTTTCGACCTTGTCATAATGGTTCAGGGCCCATGCCAGGCAGGTTGTCGAGTCTTGTCCGCCGCTGAAAAGGACAAGTGCATGTTTCACGGATTCGGAAGGTTTATTTGGCAGGGTAGTGTTCATGTCATTGCCGTCAGGGATTAACAGATTGGCATTTTACAGGATTGCTTTTTTTTCAGGTCGTTTGTGACGATTTTGTTATTTCGATAAAAAGACAACACATATGGAAACGATCGGGAATTCCTGAACGGTTTGAGCAATAATGAATGAATGCACTCCTTTTGCAGATAAGATATTCATCAATTGCCGGTGGTTTAAACGAAAAAGATTGTAAATTGCATGGTCAACTTTGAAACAGACAAGATCGGAAATAGTGGAAGGACGGGTTTTGCCGTTTTTTCCCCGTCTGTCTATCTTAAAAGTCTCTTCGTTTTCTTATTCGTTTTGTATTCATCGGCGGTCTGTGCCAAACCGGTTGCTTACGATGTCGTCATCAATGCACCCGAGTCGGTCAAAAAAATACTGATGGATAATCTGGACCTGTTGCGCTGGAAAGGCAATGAACAGATGGATACGACACAGTTGAGGCGGCTTTACCGCGAGACTCCGGACGAAATCCGCCAACTGGTCGAGACGGAAGGATATTATTCTCCCGTCATACACACCAAAATGGAAAAGACGGACAATAATTCACGAAAGGTCATTATTGACGTCGATCCGGGCCAGGCGGCCAAGGTCGCGGCTATCGATATCACATTCGAGGGAGCGATCACCAGACAGGCCGAATCGGCAAAACCCGGTATTGAAAAGCTGAAAAAAGGATGGGAGTTACCGGTTGGCTCCGTTTTCAGGATGGCCGACTGGGAAGCGGCCAAGATTGCCTTGTTGAGGCAGGTGACAAGGGTACGTTACCCGAGGGCTGAACTGGAAGATACAAAGGCGATCGTCAATCCGGAAACACATGAAGTGACCCTGAAAGTCGTGATCAACAGTGGTGATCCTGTCAAGTTCGGCCCGATCAAAATCGTGGGGCTCGAACGTTACGGCAAGGATGTCATTATGGGACTGAATCCTGTAAAGGAAGGGCGCACCTTCAGGGAAAACGCTTTGCTGAACTGGCAGTCACGGATACAGGACAGCGGTTATTTCAGCTCGGTTGAGGTGACGGCCGATCTTGAATCTGGAAAGGAAGAAGTTCCCATTACCGTCACGGTTGTCGAGAACAAGAAAAAACATGCTGCCATCGGTGTCGGCTACAGTACCGATACAGGCAAGCGGATCAGTCTGAATTACGACAACCTCCATTTTCTTGGTCGTGATTACAAGTTGAAAAGTGCCGTCATCTTGCAGACGAAACAGAAAACGGCCAAGGCGGACGTTTTTCTGCCACAGGAACCAGGTGGAGTCCGGAACAGTTTCGGTGTTCTTTACGACCGTTCGGAAATCGAAGGGGAAGACACCCGGCTTGTCAGTGCAAATTATCGGCGTGCATGGGGTACGCAACGGCTTGAAAAATACCTGTCCCTTCAATATCTGAATGAAAACAATCGTATTGCGGGGCAGCCTTATCAAAAGAGCCATGCACTCCCGTTAACGTTCGGAATCATTACACGGCGTTTGAATAACCGGCTGGCACCGACGAAAGGATATGCGTTTGAAGCACAAATCGGAGGGGCGGTAGAACATGTCCTGACTGACAAGTCGTTTGTCAGGGGCTATATGAAAGCTGTCCATTTTCAACCGGTCGGGGAAAAGGGAGAACTGATCCTCCGCGGCGAGGTGGGTGCTGTCGGCTCCAACGGCAAGGAAGGAGTCCCGTCCACCGTCCTGTTCAGAACAGGCGGCGACCAGTCTGTTCGCGGTTATGCTTATGAAAGTTTGGGCGTGAAAGAAGGCGGGGCTGTCGTGGGAGGTCGCTACCTCGCGGTTGCCAGTGTCGAATACCAGTATTACTTCATCAAAAACTGGGGGGTCGCGTTTTTTGTCGATGCCGGTAATGCAGGCGATACGATAAAAGAACTGGACCCGGCTTTCGGTTACGGTATCGGCGGTCGTTGGCGAAGCCCGGCGGGCCCTATCGGGATCGATCTGGCATACGGTGAAAGAAGCAAGGAATTCCGGCTTCATTTTTCTTTGGGATTTACATTCTGATGCGACGGCGCCTTTTACTTCTCATCTTCGTCCCGTTCCTTCTGGCCGGAGGGCTGGTATGGCTCGTCAGCCAGGAGTGGACCTTGCAATGGATCGTACAGAGAGTGGTACAGGCAAGTGGAGGCGATATTGAAATTCAGGGCGTGAGCGGAACGCTGGCAAGTTCATTCGAAATTGAAAGGATCAGCTATAGCAGTCCTGAACGCGATATTGAAATAACGGATTTTCAATTTGAATGGCATCCCTGGCAATTGCTTTCGGGACAACTGGACATTGGAAAAATTTCAGCCTCGAAACTGGCGATCGATATGAAAAGGTCGTCGGATGAGCCTTTTATATTACCGCAATCACTGGCGCCTCCTGTAGCCATCAGGATTTCCGGGGTGAACGTCGATTCCGTATCCGTGTCAGGCATGGGAGTTGGGATTGAGTTGAAAGATATGCATTTTTCGCTGACAGCGGACAGGAATATTTGGGAATTGAAGAATCTGGGTTTTGACAGCCCGTTTGGCACTGCCGCCATCAATGTCGATCTTGAAACCGTACAGCCGTTTAAAATCAGGGGGGCACTGCAATTCGATAATGAACTGGCGAAAGCGACAGCCAGTCTCAAGTTGGGTGGCGACCTGAACAATCTGTATGTTTCCGGGAATCTGGATGGTTACGACGCGAAAGCAAAGCTGGAAGCGGTTGTTACCCCTTTTGCCCCGTTTGTTTTCCAGTCGGCTCATTTAAGCGCAAAAGGCATTGATCCATCCAGAATCGAATCGAGCTGGCCTCAGGCGCTATTCAATGCGGAAATTCATGTCACGGCACATGAAGACAAAACGCTCAAAGGCATGATTTCCGTCGAAAATTCCAAACCTGGGCCATTTGATGAAAATTATTTACCCGTCCATTCCGTGAAAGCGAAAGTAGAGGGCAATGTCGAAAACGTCGTGTTAGACAATGTGCTGCTGGATATGGGCAAGGCGGGACAATTTACCGGAAAAGGGCAGTTTTCAACGGCAAAAACCGAAGTGACGTTGAAAACTTCCCGTTTCGATTTTCATGAGATTTATTCAAATATCCGGCCGACTCATGTCGCAGGAAAAATCGTTTTTGTCGATGGGGATAAAAAACAGCAATTTCTTGTGCAGCTCGAAGAGGCGCGGATCAGGCTGAATGCGCGTGTCACGAAGGTGGAAGACCTGATTACGCTTGAAGAAATGTTGCTCAAAGCCGATCAAAGTGAAATGTGGATGGATGGCAAGCTGGATCTGAAGGAACCGCAGGACTTTGAATTCAAAGGCAAGATCAGCCGTTTCAATTTTGCCGCTTTCGGGCATTTCCCACAGTCCGACCTGAATTTTGACTTTGACACATCGGGCCATTTGAAACCGCAGCCGGATATTGATGTCCATTACAGCTTTTTGCCGAGTCGGCTGTTCAACCAGCCCTTATCCGGAAAAGGAAGTTTTCGTATAAAAGACAAAGAAGTTCGAAATGCCGACATATCACTGGCACTGGGAGTGAATTCTATCCGCGCATCCGGAAATCTGGGGCGAGTCGGAGACCGCCTGTCCTGGAAATTGAATGCGCCAGATCTCGGTATTTTCGGCAAGGGATACAAAGGCAGCATTGCCGGAGAAGGGAATGTTACAGGAGCCTTGAATTCACTTCGGGCCAGCATGAATCTTGAAGGAAACGACGTTCTGGTCATGGGCCAGTATGGTGTACGGAAAATGCAGGCAAAACTTAATTTCGGTGTGGAGTTGAATGACCGGATCGATGCCGATATCCGTCTGGATGATGTTCTGATCGGTTCGGACGAATGGGCACTGGTTCATGGGGAAGTGAATGGAACCCTCCGGTCGCACGTAATCAGACTGGCAGCGAAAAACGAGTCATTCGACCTGACGGCGAAAGCCTCGGGTGGGATCGGAAGAAACAATGTCTGGCAAGGCAGGCTGGACACCCTCGAAAACAAGGGGAAAATGGCTTTTGCGCTTGATTCGTCCGTGCCGGTCAGTATCGGGCCTGAGGGTTTTTCGTTGAAAAATCTGGTGTTGCAGTTGCCAAACGGACAGTTGAAGGTTCAATCCCTGATCAAGCGCGGCACTCTTATCGAAACGACAGGGAACGCCCGCGGTATTCCACTGGCTTACTTGCTTGCAATGTCTCCTGACTCGAAAAATACGGTCAGAAGCGATTTGACGCTCGGGGCAGACTGGTCCTTGAAAGCCGACCGGACATTGAACGGAAAATTCCATATTTACCGTGAAAAAGGTGATGTCACTTTGCTGGGCGATAACCGGATCAAGCTCGGACTTGGTACATTCGACATACAAGTGTTTCTTTCCGGAAACAGCGTCAATTTCAATGCGCAGATTGTCAGTGACAAGGCGGGTACGATTCACGCCAAAGGCATGACCCGATTGGGCAAACAAAATGGAAACTGGAGTGTTTCCAGCCAAAGTCCTTTGCAACTGTCGGTTCAGGCGGATATCCCTTCGATTGCATGGATGGGGCCTTTGACCGGACAGCCTGATATGGAGCTGAAAGGCTCACTGAATATGGCGATCAGTGCCAATGGCACATTGGGGAATCCGCGTCTGTCAGGCAGCCTGAATGGAAAAGACCTGGCCGTCAACTGGCTGAGTATGGGCGTCAATCTTTCCAGAGGTGAGTTAGTGGCCGTTTTGAATGGCAATCAGGTACAGATCCAGAGAGGGATCATTTATGGTCCTGAAGGCAATTTACAGCTCACTGGTGGTGTTCAGCTCAAAAATGGACAGATCAGCACCAATCTCCAGTTCAAAACGGACAAGCTTCTGGTCTTGTCGAACGTCGACCGGCAACTGGCCATTACCGGGCAGGGGCATTTCTCGCTGGACAAGGACCGACTGCAAGTGATCGGCGACTGGTATGTCAATCGTGCCACGATCGTCCTGACCGATTCCAATAACGTCACATACAGCAAGGATGTCGTTGTTCTGGGCAGACCGGAGAAAAAGGCAGACAAACCCATCCCTCTGCGATTCAATCTGAAAGTCAGTCTGGGCGACAAGTTCTACCTGAAAGGCAAGGGGATCAACACACGGCTGACGGGACAGATTCAGGCTGTATCAGCTCAGGATAACCGCTTGCGTGTTTTCGGAACCATCAATACCGTGGACGGTTCATACAGTGCGTTCGGGCAGAAGCTGACGATCAAACAGGGGCAGATCACGTTTTCGGGGCCGGTTGAAAACCCGACACTGGACATTCTGGCAGTTCGTGAAGTGCCGGAAACAGACGATTCCGTCGAGGTAGGTGTTTCCGTCAAGGGAACGGCGCAGTCGCCAAGGGTCAAACTCGTTTCGACACCTGAAGTTTCGGACACGGAAAAACTGTCATGGCTAGTGCTGGGTTATGGCGGCGGTGAAAATGGCGATGGTCAACAGCGGGCCGCGATTGCCGCAGCCGCAGCCGCCATTTTGAGTTCGGAACAGTCAGGTGGCCTTCCTTCGAAGATCGCCAGTACGATCGGGCTGGATGATATCGGTTTCTCTTCGTCTCCCGATCTGGAAGAAACGGTGCTGACTTTGAGCAAACGGATTTCATCACGTCTGTATCTGAGCTATGAACAGGGGCTTACCGGGGCGACCAACCTGATCAAGTTGCGCTACATTATTTCCAGACGCCTGTCTCTGGTCGGACAAACCGGCACAGTGACCGCTGTCGATTTGCTCTATGACTTCAAATTCGACTAGGGCGCGGCAGACCTGTGAAGATGAAGACTTAAAGGGGTGTCATTTTCTTGATAGTCTGTTTGATTTGCGTGCCGTTTTTTTCGATGAGCAGGATTTGAACCGGGTACCAGTTATTTCCCGGTGCCAGCCAGACACTGGTTTGCTGTCCATCATCGTGTCGGGTCAGCTGGACTGTTTTGATTTGGCCCATCGGGGTTGAAAGATTGCCGATCTTGACGACTTTGAACCTCCACAGTTGGGTTTTGCTATTGCCGGCGACATTGAATGTCCAGTTTGAATTCATGACAAATTTGTCCGGGTTGGCCCGGGCGAGAGAAACCAATTGCCAGACGACGCTGGCGCGATCCTGTGTCATGTCCTTCATTTTGGCCGTGCTGCCGGAAGGATAGGCAATAGTGTCTTCAACACGGTTGAAAATCGTCGCCATCGAGGCCTTGCGCAGTCGTTTTTCAACATATTTTTCCGGCATGAGGCCTTTGGAGCCGATTTGTCCGCTGCTGGTGGCTTCCATAATTTTGCCGAGCAATCCGATGCGCGTTTCTGTCTGCAAAGTATATGATTGTTCGTCGGTCTTCCATTGAATGGACGAGTTTCCGTTGACGTTCAAGCCGTTATATTGGGTTGAGACGGTATATGCAAGATCGACTGAAGGCGGAATATTGATGTTTTTCGCGGTCTGGAGAGCAGCTGCATTGGCGATGGATGCCGCTGTCAACAAACACAGCCAGGCAACAATTTGACGGAAACTTTTCATTTCAAACTCACGATTGGCTTATGATATAGGAAATATGGATGAAAACAGATCAAAAGTCGATGCATGATACAAAAGGAAACAAAAGGATAATGGCGACTTTGAGTGGTTTCATCAAAAATGTGGGTAACCTGTATAAGACAGCCAGTTTTTCCTTTTGTTCGGAAACAGGAATGACGGCGGTAATGTGATTATCTTTACCATTTTTTCTCATGGCACCTTTTTATAAAAAAATCTGGGACCGGTCAGATCTGAAGTCGAAAATCGGCAGTTTGCCCAAACCGGTGGTTCTGACCAATGGGGTGTTCGATATCCTGCATCGGGGGCACGTCACGTATCTTGCACAGGCAAGGGAATTGGGGGCTTCACTTGTGGTTGCCGTCAACACGGACGCATCCGTGAAAAGACTGGGCAAGGGCGATGACAGACCGGTCAATTCCTGTGAGGACAGGATGGCGGTCCTGGCGGCACTGGAATCGGTGAGTGCCGTCGTGGCTTTCGATGAGGATACGGCGCAGGAAATCGTCCGGGAGTGCAAACCCGACGTATATGCCAAAGGAGGTGATTACGACGTCAGTGCCATTCCGGAGGGTAAGGAAGTACTTGCTTACGGTGGAAAGGTCGAGGCCATTGCATTCGAGTTCGATCGATCGACGACGGCTCTTTTGAAAAAAGTAAGGAAGAGTTGATACTTCAGTTTTTCCTGGCTAGAACGCATCGTCATCATCTGCGGAGTCCGTATTCAACTGGTTGAAATCGAAAAGATTTTTGTCCATCAAATGGGCAGGAACGACGGTGGAGAGGGATGAAAATATATTCTCGATTCTGCCGGGATATCGTTTGGCCCACTCGCGCAGCATGGATTTGATATGCTGGCGCTGCAAGTTTTCTTTTGCCCCGCAGAGATTTTTCGGAAAAACAGGATATTGCTGCATTTGTGCAAATTTTTCCAGATCGGTTTCTTTTACGTTGATCAAAGGGCGAATGACGATATGTTTGCCGTCTTTCGATTTCAGCTTTGGCGGCATGCTTTTCAGTTTCGAGCCGAAAAACAGGTTCAGGAAAAAGGTTTCCAGCACATCGTCACGGTGATGTCCCAAGGCGATTTTCGTCACGCCGAGTTCGCTGGCGACTTTATAGAGAATGCCCCTGCGAAGCCTTGAACAGAGTGAACAGACTGACTTTCCTTCCGGTATCAGGCGCTGGATGATGCTGTAGGTATCC
>CDZQ01051211.1_pt1 | contig 17030 bp, 18 predicted proteins | sample 554831 | NCBI WGS metagenome assembly CDZQ01 (sample SAMEA3182112, study PRJEB8094) | gut metagenome | biome: human; feature: gut; material: Stool; isolation source: human stools | place: Canada | collected 2013-05-06
TCTTGGTGTTTTCACCCAGAGAATAGGACGCGCCAAAATGGAAACCGCTCCAGTTCAGGCTGTCGTAACGAACGGTGTTCGAAATACGAGCAGAACGCTGCGAGCTGTCGATCATGCCTGCAACGCCATATTGATAGAACGGATCGAATTTACGGATGGTTTCGGTGGACAGTTCATTGACACGGCCCAGACGGACAGCACCCCAGTTGTTGCCTTTCAAGCCGACGTTGGCAGCGCCATCCCAGTCAACACCTTTTTGAGTACCATCAGCCAGTTCGAAACGTTTTTCCAGTTCGAAGGTAGCTGCCTGACCGGATCCCAGGTCTTCTACACCACGGAAACCGATACGGTTGTTGACGTTTTCACCCATCTTGACGTCGGAACCGGATTCCTTGATGAAACCGGTATCGACGATACCATAGATGGTTACGTTGGATTGTGCATGGGCTACGCCTGCAGCAGCACCCAACACAGCCAATGCGATTAGAGTTTTTTTCATTTTGCCTTCCCTTTAGAAGTTTCTTAAATCTGTCGATTCAATTCATGCCAAGCTCAATTAAGCACTCGGATAAGCAGAAGATACCTTTTGATGAAAATCAATGCCACTATTTCGTTACAAAAACGGCAGAGATGCTGTTCTAATAGCTTTTCAGAATCAAAATTGTTGTATTTTCATCACACCCAACACATTTCATTCATTCCAGACAAATGAAATGAAGGGAAACATTTAACTTTCTGTAACTCAACATCATTTCTTTTTTCAGACGAAGTTCCGAATCCTGAAAAAGAAATATGGCAACCGCCAGCATCCTGGAAAAGACCGGTTCCGTTTCTGATATTGAAGAGACCCACTACCGTCATCTTCCGGACATTTTCAACCATACCAATACGCCAATCGAACCGTTCATCCACTTTTATCCAGCTTTAAACCTGACAACCTTTTCCAGGGCATTCAAAATGTTGCGTTTATGTCGCAAAAAAGTTTCCAAAGTTGCAGAATAGGGTTATATATCTGTCTGACCAACACAAAATTGTTAATTTGAATATTTCTCTTTCCAAAACCGGAGAAAAAATTATCGTCCATAAACCTTGTAAGAAAGGAATTGGAAACGGTCAATTGGTTTCTCATTGTTAAATGGCTAATCGAGAAGAGTTGCAACTGTTGCGCGAAGCGCGCTCAAACCATGCTGAAGCCCAGCTCCAGTTGGGCCAGCTGTATTTGTTCGGGACAAAAAGCCTCCCGCAAAGCCTGACCACTGCCCTGCACTGGTTAAGCCGTGCGGCGACACAATCCAATAAGGAAGCTTGCCTTCTGATTGGCGACCATATTCCTTATGAAATTGCCAGAAATTTTCCGGATCAGGTGGCGATCCAGTCCTGGTACCGGACTGCCCTGACAGAAGGGCATTATGAAGCCGGTCTGGTACTGGCACGGCTGATCCTTTCAGACCCGAACCAGATTGATGACAAAAACTATGCCGAAGCCATTCGCATTCTGGAAACAATAGCCGATCATGATATCGCCGAAGCGCAATGGTTACTGGCTGAACTGGCAAAAGATCCAAATGCCAGGCCATCCATCATAAACAATGCGCTTAAATGGACAGCACGCGCAGCCGACGCAGGCATTATCGATGCACAGATCGCCCTGATTGAACACGCATGGGAAAACGGGGATTACCCCGTTTTCCTGCAACATGCCTTGCCGATTGCACGGTCGATCACACAGGCAGACCAGCAGGGCGATGTCAGTAATGTGGACGAACAGTCTTCACGTTTGCTGTTCCGCTGCGGACAATTACTGCGAAAACAGGATGATCATGCACCCGAAGAGATCCAGTCAATGTGGGAACTGGCTGCCCGACAAAAAAATGCCGAAGCCGCTTTTTCATTAGGGTTATGGTATGCGCGCATGAACGAAGACGGCATCCGCGTCAGTTCCGGAGCGAGCGCCACCAGTTTCAAAAAAGCGATACGATGGCTCACACAGGCAGGTGAGCAGGGTCTGGCCAAGGCATGGTATGCTCTTTCGCTCATTTACCAGAAGGCGGAGTTTTCGCAAAGAAACATGAACGATGCCCAGCGATATCTGGAACTGGCAGCCGATCTTGGGCATGCAACGGCACAATACGAAAGAGGCATGCATGCATGGCGTGCGCGCCGGGATGATGAATCCAATGACATTCAGGCTATTTACTGGCTCCAGAAAGCAAGCGGAAACGGCAAAACGGAAGCGTCAACTGTTCTGAATAAAATCGCCGTAAAAGCAAATCCTGCATCGTGGGCCGTTGCCGCCAGAGAATGCCTGACTCATGAAATCTTCAGCAGCCATCCATTTCTGGCCGCCCGTATCGAGCTGGCCGCCGTATTCGGACTGACACGTCCGGAAGCACTCTTGCTCGATATCCACAATGCCGACAAGGGCCATTGCCTTCTAGTCGATATTCGTGAATTTTACAGACGCAGCAAGCGCAAGCTCATTCTGATTCAAACTGGCCAGGAACGCCAGGTTCTCTCCCGGATCGGGCGGCTTTTCGAAAAAGTGGATTGCGGCCTGAATGGTCCCGAAGGAAATTACAGGCAACGTCAATATCGTCTCAAAACAATATTACCCCCGGCATATCAGGAAATGAGCGATGATGAAGAACATCAGGAAACGGCTGAGGTCTAGTTCCTGATTTCGTGTTTTTTCACAACCCAATCATTTATTGACCGCCAGCATGCGTTCCACATAACGGGCAATCAGGTCGATTTCCAGATTGACCCGGGAACCGGCTTTCAGGTTTTTCAATGTCGTTACCTCGAGCGTATGTGGAATCAGATTGATCGAAAACAGGCATCCCGTTTCGACATCAGTCACTTTGTTGATTGTCAGGGAAACACCGTTTACAGCCACCGATCCCTTGTAAGCCAGAAATTTGCCGAGATGAGAAGGAGCTTCAATAACCAGTTTCCAGGATTCGGCAACCGGTGAAAATTCGCGGACGACACCAACCCCATCCACATGACCGGAAACCAGATGGCCTCCCAACATATCCCCCAAAGCCATCGCTTTTTCCAGATTGACGTCATTTCTGCCGTCCAGTCCGGTTGTTTTATCCAGACTTTCATGTGACACATCTATTTTGAAACCATTTTCCGTTTTTTCAACGACGGTCATACAGGCTCCGTTCAAGGCGATCGAATCGCCCGTTTTGACATCGTCCATCGGCAGCGTTCCTGCATTGATTTGCAAGCGGAGACCGGCATTTTCATCTTTACCCTGCGGCGTTACCGATTCAATTTTTCCGACTGCCTGAATAATTCCCGTAAACATGTGTTTCCCCGATTATTTGGTTAATCTCGCTATAATTCTTATATCGTTTTCTATCGTACGGATTTCGTGAAATTCGAACGATATTTTGTCGGCCAGATTGGCTATGTCGTTCAGGCTCACCATATTTCTTCCGCTTCCAAGCAAACACGGGGCCAGATAGATCAGCATCTCATCGACGAAACCAGCCTGAATCAGCGCACCATTCAATGTCGCACCGGCTTCGACATGGACTTCATTGATTTCCTTTTCCGCGAGGACTTTCATCATGTCACCCAGATCAACACGGCCCGTGTCATTGATGACAGAAAATACCTGCACGCCCTTTTCCTGCATCGCTTCAATTTTGTAAGGCGAAGCATTTGCCGAAAAAATCCATGTATTGCCCCCATTTTCAAGAACACGGGCATCTATCGGCGTTTTCAGCTGGCTATCGATCACAATTCGTTTCGGCTGTCTGATTGCATCAGGCAAACGTACATTCAAACTGGGATTATCCTTGATCACTGTTCCGATTCCCGTCATGATGGCATCGGCGCGCATTCTCCATTCGTGGCCATCCCTTCTGGCAGCATCTGAAGTGATCCACTGGCTTTCGCCATTGGTGAGAGCGGTCTTCCCATCGAGACTGGCAGCCACTTTCATCCTCACCCACGGACGTCCCTGCTCGAAACGGGACAGAAAACCGCGATTCAAATCCCTTGCCTCATCTGGCAATACACCACAGAGTACCTCGATACCGGCTGCCTTGAGTCTTTCCAATCCCCTTCCTGCCACCTGACTGTTCGGATCTTCAATCGCCGCCACAACCCGCTTCACGTTTGCCCTGATCAATGCATCCGCACAGGGAGGTGTACGCCCGTGATGGCTGCATGGCTCCAATGTGACGTAGACCGTCGCACCCCGGCAATCTTTTCCGCGTTGCACAGCATCTTTCAAAGCTTCTGTCTCGGCATGATTGCCGCCCACGGGTTGAGTGAAGCCCTCCCCGATAATTTCGCCATCTTTGACGATCACGCATCCCACTTTCGGATTGGGTGACGTCAGGACAGAACACTTCGTGGCCAGTTCCAGCGCACGTCGCATGAATTTTTCATGATCAGCCTGTAAATCATTACCTTTTTTCATTTCGCCCATATTCACTTTAAAGAAAGAAAATGTATCGATGACAAACCGGAATTCTACCTTATAAAAAAAGCCACCTGTGTTCAGGTGGCTTTTTCAGAAAAAACCGGATCAGTGCTGATAAACCGGGAAAGCCGTCGTCAGTTTCTTGACTTCAGCGCGTACCCGTTCGATCGTAGCCTGATCGTTTGGATTTTCGATCACATCCGCAAGCAGGTTGCCGACGATTGCCGATTCGGTTTCCTTGAACCCGCGAGTCGTCATGGCTGGACTGCCCAGACGAACGCCGGAGGTGACAAATGGCGTCTGCGGATCGTTCGGAATCGCATTTTTGTTACAGGTGATATGACCGCTATTCAGAATCGTTTCTGCTTCACGGCCGGTAATATTCTTGCTTTGCAGATCAACCAGCATGACGTGGGATTCGGTACGTCCGGAAATGATGCGGAAACCACGGTCAACCAGGGTTTTGGCCAGTACACTTGCATTTTTGAGAACCTGTTCCTGATATGTCTTGAATTCAGGTTGCAAGGCTTCCTTGAATGCCACTGCCTTGCCTGCAATGACGTGCATGAGGGGACCACCCTGCAGGCCGGGGAAAACAGCTGAATTGATCTTGCGTTCGAATTCCGGTTTCATCAGGATGAAACCGCCACGCGGACCACGCAGTGATTTGTGAGTGGTGGACGTCACAAAGTCAGCGTAAGGAACCGGGTTTGGATAGACGCCTGCCGCGATAAGACCTGCGTAGTGCGCCATATCGACCATGAAGAAAGCGCCGATGTCTTTCGCGACTTTGGCAAAACGTTCGAAATCGATGCGCAGGGAATAGGCGGATGCACCGGCAATGATCAGCTTCGGCCTGTGTTCGTGAGCCAGCTGTTCCATCCTGTCGTAATCGATCTCTTCTTTTTCATTCAGGCCATAGGAAACGACATTGAACCATTTGCCGGACATGTTCAGGGCCATGCCGTGAGTCAGATGGCCGCCTTCGGCCAGCGACATACCCATGATGGTATCGCCCGGATTCAACATGGCCAGGAAAATCGCCTGGTTGGCCTGCGACCCGGAATTGGGCTGAACATTGGCCGCTTCGGCGCCGAACAGTTTTTTTACGCGGTCCAGTGCCAATTGTTCGGCAATGTCAACGTATTCACAACCACCGTAATAACGTTTGCCGGGATAGCCTTCCGCATATTTATTGGTCAGCTGAGAACCCTGAGCCTGCATAACGGCAGGTGAACAATAGTTTTCGGAAGCGATCAGTTCGATATGTTCTTCCTGACGGGTATTCTCACGCAAAATAGCGTCCCACAACTCGGAATCTACCTGAGCGAGGGAATAATCTTTAGCAAACATGTCCTACTCCAATGATTGAAAGTGACCTTTTCCACATCCAAGGGAAAAGATGGAACCTGATAAACAGCCTGAAAGGGTTCACACGATGAGCCTTTTCACATAAAAACAACTGAAAAAGGCCGAAAAATAAAGCGCAATAAAAATAGAGGAGAATTTTACAAGATGCCCCCGGTTTCAGCAAGGCAATGATTTTCAATCTTGTTGGCCTGTAAAGCTTCACTCTGCAAGTGCCCACTCATTTCAGGACACTCATCGTATAATCTGTCCGGTCAATTTTGTATGATTTTTTATTGGAAAGGAATGATATGCCAACCATCAACATTCAAATTTTCGAAGGCCGTACTGTCGAGCAAAAACGTGAACTCGTCAAAGCGATTACCGAGGCGACTGTCAAAACCCTGCAATGCAGTGAAGGTGCGGTCGACATCATTATCCAGGACGTCAAAAAAGAAAACTGGGCCACTGGCGGCAAACTCTGGAGTGACTGACTTCCGGTTAAAGCGGTTTCATAGCTTGGTCTCCATGAAACCGCTCGCGGGTTTATTTCCAGAAACGGTGGAGCAATGGCCTGACCGTAATGCCATGAAACAGGATGGATAACGTAATGACGATCAGCGTCAGATGGATCAGTTCAAGAGCCAGCGATTCCGACAATCCCTTGTCGATTGCATACATCAGATAATAAAGCGAACCGATCCCGCGAACGCCAAACCAGGCGGACAGGCCTTTTACCCGTTTCAGGCCTCTTAACGGCAACAATCCGATATACACACTGACCGGACGGGCCACGAAGAAAAGGAACAGTGCCAGCCCGACCGCGCGCCAGCTCCAGGAATTGACGAAAAGCGTCCCTCCCACCAGCAAAATCAGAACCAGTTCGGAAAGACGTTCAAGGTATTCATTGAAGACCAGGGAACTGGAACTGACAAATGGGGCGGGTTCATTCTCTGCCGATCCCGACTCTTTCACTTCAACACGTTCACCAGATGCCACGGCTGCACGATACTCCGCCTGCCGCAAGGCAACCGCTGCAAAGAAAACCGCCAGAAAGCCCCATGCATTGCACATCTCGGAAACACCATACACCACCCCGATCAGACCGAGTCCCAGAAAATCATCCAGCAATCCATGCCGGTATTTCTGATGAACCTTGCTGATCACACGCCCCAGTCCATATCCCGCCAGCCAGCCGATAATGACACCGGCTGCTGTTGCCCAGACAACATCCAGAAACAGCCATCTCCACCCGAGAAATCCGATCTTGTGCAAACCCAGGAGCCCCATTCCCAACACGACAAAAGGAAAAGCACTTCCGTCATTCATGCCCGCTTCGCATGTCAAGGTAAACCGCAATTTGTCGGAGTCTCCGGGATGACGGCTCTGGACATCCGTCGCCAGAACCGGGTCGGTAGGAGCGAGAAGCGCTGCAAGCAGAATGGCCGCTCCTATCGGCAATCCCAGCACAAACCAGCCAAAAGCCGTCATCAGACCGACACTTGCCACCATGGAACCCGATGCCAGCAGAATCGGAGCGCGCCATCGCCAGATTTTGACCGGCACAGGCATTTTTACCCCTGCCGAAAACAGTGAAATCAGGACGGCGACTTCTGTCAGCGCTTCAAGAAACTGGGATTGTTTCAATGGATTGAAATGAAACAGATTCAGGCCGGTAGGTCCGACAAGAATGCCGATAGCCAGATAGAGAATGGCTGTCGTTACAGGCAAACGCCGCAGTACCGATGAGGTGACACCGATAAAAAGCAAAAGACCGCCTGTCAGGACAAACCAGTGAGCGTTATCCATTGTTGGATGAATTCGATAAAATGTGTTGCACGGATCGATTGTAAAAGAGGAAGGAACTTGAGAACATGATTTGCAATCAAATATTCAACTCATATTGTTACAAAATTTTTCAGTTATAAGACAACTTGATCCAGACGTGGATAATGGAGTGAATTCTAGCTCCGTTTCGAACGGGCAAACAACCGTTTTATTTTTTGGACAAAGGCGCAAAGATGAAACGCATGCTGTTTTTTCTGGTCTTTATTCTTTCGGGAAGCCTTGTTTCCTGTAACGCATTCGCGGACAGATATCATGGTCATTATCACGGACGTTCAAGGACTTCCATCGGAATCATGTTCGGTGGCCCGATATGGCCTTCTCCGGCATATGCGCCTTATTATCCATACTATCCTTACGCGCCTTATTACCCCTACCCGCAAACAGTCGTTATCCAGTCGACACCGACCACTTATATCGAAAAAGCGCCAGAAAACAATGCTCAACATTACTGGTATTACTGTTCCGATCCGAAGGGTTATTATCCGTATGTCCTGAAATGCAACGCCAACTGGCAAAGAGTCATTCCATTTCCAGAAGGAACCCAATAATGACGCCGACAAAATCCGAACTCCGCAATCAGGAGAAGTTGAAAATGCCTCTTCGATCCCGATATTTGCTGTTTCTTCTCCCTCTTGCACTGGCGGCCTGTTCGTCAATGCCTTCCGGCCCCAATGTCATGGTACTTCCGGGGAAAGGAGTCAGCTTCGAGCAGTTCCGATCAGACGATTTATTGTGTCGACAATACGCTGCATCCCGGACCGGCACCAATTCAAATGACGCTGCCATCAACAGCGGCGTCAAAAGCGCGGCAGTGGGAACGGCTCTGGGTGCTGCAGGAGGTGCACTGATCGATGGTGGTCATGGCGCAGCGGTCGGAGCCGGGGTGGGTCTGGTATTCGGGGGATTGATGGGAGCCGGTTCCGGCACGACAGGCAGTTATCAGGCACAGCTGCGCTACGACAATGCCTACCAGCAATGCATGTATTCAAGGGGCAACAGCATTCCTGTCACGACGAATTACTCAAGCGGTAACATACAAAATGTTCCCCGGCGACAGCCTGATTACGGGCCGCCCCCCAATACGCAGACACCTCCACCTGCACAATACATCGTTCCCGGCCAATAGATACACAAAAAAAGACGGCTGACAAAACAGCCGTCTTTTTTTGGCGTCAGGCTGACCTGTTCAGCTGACCAGCTGCGCATCAACCGTTATTTCGGCATTCAGCAATCTTGATACAGGACACCCTTCCTTTGCCCGACCGACAGCTGTCTGGAATTCGTAGACATCCCCGCCGGGAATTTTCGCTTTGACATCTAGATGAATTTTCGTAATGGAAAAACCCTTGTCCGTTTTTTCCATGGTCAGAGTAGCCGTTGTGTCGATTTCATCTGCCACCATATTGGCAGCGCCCAGCCTTCCGGAAAGATCCATGGTAAAACATCCTGCATGAGCGGCTGCAATCAATTCTTCCGGATTGGTTCCGCTTCCATCTTTAAAACGTGCCGAAAAGGAATAAGGTGTATTTGACAGGGTATTGCTTTCCGTCGTGAGTGTGCCTTTGCCATCTTTGATACCGCCATACCAGCGGGCTGTTCCTGTGCGATTCATAATTTCTCCCGGTAATATTCAATTTAGGAAATGCAAATGAAAAATCGTTTCATTTAGGAAAATAATATGGGCAGCTACCGAAACCTTTTTGATTTATAGCAGAGGACGGCTATTTAATTAAAACAGATAACAATCGTCATGTGGAATTGTTCAAGTGTCCAAAAACTATTGTTATACTATTTCCTGAACTCTTTTCCTTTAATCCCACCACCACGGCCTGCTTATGTCTGAAAACAATCAAAACGAAAAAGATAATGAGTCGATCCTGAGCGATCTCGACGATTTTTTGAATTTTAACGACCAGTCTGCCAAACTGACAGACAAACAGATGGATGCACTGGAACGCTATCTTGATGCCCATGCCGCTCAAAATGCCATGCATCTGGAAGTGCTGGACGGTTTTCTTTGCGCGTTGATCACAAGCCCATCCCCTGTGTCCCCTGAAGAATATCTGCCTTATATCTTCGGCGGAAAAATGCCCGAATTCAAAAATCAGGAAGAAGCTGATGAAATCATGGGCGCTTTAAAACAGCATTGGGAATACATTGAATCCGTTCTGAAACGCAATAATGAATATTATCCGTTCCTGTATGCTGATCCTGACGGAAAATGCAGTGCCAATGAATGGGCATACGGTTTCATTCTGGGGATGGATTTGCGTCGGGATGCATGGAAAGAAATGGTCGAGACGAGCAAGCAGGAAGGGCTGTTGACCCCGATTCTGAAACTGTATTCCGAATACATTCCCGAAGTGTCCGGATGCCAGCAGATTCCCGCGGAAGAAAGGGAAGAAATCGTTACAACGATCGTTTCCAACCTTCCGAAAATTTATGCCCAGTATGAGGAAGAACGCGAAAAAAACAGGAAATCCTCTTCCCTGCATTAATCGAAAAAAGGACAGCCAGGCTGTCCTTTTTTATTTCCGCCTTAACGGATATCGTTTACTTTTCCTTCCGGCACTTCTCCTGCAAGTGCCTGCAAAATGCTATCGGCACAATATCGTTCGATTTCGATGCTGCCCCCATCGACGGCAGACCCCAGATGAGGGGTAAAGAATGTCTGCGCCGAATTGTCCAGTCATTCCCGTGGGATGGATCTCGGACGGTCGGGATGTATCCAGTCTTCCATTTCAAAAACATCAGCGGCATATCCGGCGAGGTGGCCTGTTTTCATTGAATGCACAACCGCTTTCTCATCAACCACCGATCCCCTGCAGGCATTGACCAGATAACTGCCTTTTTTCATTTGGGCGAGAATATCCACATTGAACAGATGAAACGTCTCTTTAGTCAGCCAACGTTTCATAGATCGGTCGGTTTGCTCAGCCCGCCAGCTTGCGCATGGCCGTTCTGGACAGACATCACAACGGCATCATGGGCACCAACGAAATGTTCATTGTAATTTTTACCGGCATACAGGTTCTTTTCAGCCAACATCGATTTTGGAATCAGGTGACTGGAAGTGGATGCCTTGTCACCGAACGCGACGTTCTTTCCGGCAATATCACCTATTTTGTTGATCCCGGAAGAAGCATTGGCAATCAGGCCGGCCTGATAGGTCGTCTTGCCCTTCTGTTTTACAGCGGCAAAAGGCCCAATATCACTCTTTTGTTTGGCTAATACATAAGAAAGCGGGCCAAAATAAGCCAGATCGGGACGGCCGTGACGCATCGTCTCAATCATGGATGAATAATCCGTCGTGACGATCAGCTGGACTTTTTTGCCCGGTCTTTTTTCAAGATAGTCCTGAAGTGCCTTGTTTTTCCTGATGATCGTTGAAGCATTCCCATCCGGCAACAACGCCACCTTCAATGTCGAAGGATCGGGATTGCCCGCCTGCGCAAATGAAGACAACAAGGCGATCAAAGCGATACAGCATATCGACAACAGTTTCTTCACAACAACTCCTTAACTGACAAATGGAACGGGAATATTTATTAATGAGTTACGCATTTCAGATTTGGGATCAACAAGCCTGCTCTGATAGCGTGCATCAACTTGCCTTTCGCTTAACTCGCCAGAAAGACCGTCGAAAACGACGCGCCCACCAGCAAGACCGATGATGCGGTCACCATATTTTTTGGCAAGATCGACCTGATGCAGACTTACGACAGCAGAAATGCCATCTTCCTTAAAGATGGCATGAATCAGATTCAGGACCTTGTCGGCTGTCGCAGGATCAAGACTGGCTACCGGCTCATCCGCCAGAATCGTTTTAGGCTGCTGTGCCAATACGCGTGCGATCCCGACACGTTGCTGCTGCCCTCCACTCAGTTCATCAAGCCTGCACAAAGCCTTGTCGAGCAGACCGACACGTTTCAGACAGTGAAGCCCCAGTTCCTGTTCAGTGGGAGACAATGAGAAAAGCGTCCGGAAAAACGAGTGATAGCCGAGCCGTCCCATCAAAACATTCTGAAGTGCCGTTTGACGTTCAATAAGCTGATGCTGCTGAAAAATCATCCCAGTTTCGCGACGAAACATTTGCAAGGCTCTTTTCTTCCAGCTCCCAACGAATCCGCTTAATCGAACATTGCCGCTTTCAAGCGAATTCATCAAATTAAGACATCTCGGGAAAGTGGATTTCCCCGCACCGGACAACCCAGCAAAACAGTGAACGGGCTATCCTTGATATCAAGAGAAACCGGATGCAGCGCAACCGTATTTCCATACTTGACTGAAACATTTTCCAACTGAATCATGGTTTGACCTCTCCTTTTTTCCGGTTCGTTTCACAAGCGAATCCAGTCGATAAAACCATGTAAAAAAATATGTATGACGTTTCCGTGACGAAAGAATAAAAAAATGGCTGACGGTATTCGTCAGCCATTTTTTTAGTGAGTGCGGGATCATGTCAATAAAAAGAACAAGCCCCAGAATTCAGTGAAAATAATACCGAAAAGCCATGCCGCCAGTTGTTTCCAGTAACCTTCTTTCCAGAAAGTCGAATTATCCGACTTGTTCTCTCTCCACCAATAAAAGACACGCATCAATGTTCCCCAAACGAGCATAACCGTCAAGGCCAGATTCGAAGGTGCAAACGCTTCCAGCTTTTGTTGAGTCTCGTAACTGTAAGGCTGGTTTTTCAAATACCAGACACAGATAAAACCGAATACCAGAAGAATGATGTTAATCGTGACAAGACGCCAGAACGACAGGTATTTTTTAATCGGTTCGATTTTGGCACCCAGACGCCTGAACGGGCCCGGCCTCGATATCCGCGCCTCATGAAACGTCGTCCCCGACTTCCTCAGTTCACGACATCTTGGACAATACCGTGCCCGTGGATTTCCCCTAAAGGACTCCCCACAATCAAGGCATTCTTTTTCTTGTGACTCTTTCGCCATACGAAACCCGATAATTGATAATTAAGGCCGCCAGCAACTATTTCCGGCAATAAACGGGAAATCGGACGACCAAAGAACAAATTATACTTTGAAATACGGCTGCCAAAAGGCAAACAGAAGATTCGTGCATATGTTTCCTGTAATAATGGCCATAATCACAAAAATAATTTCATATATCTTTCCAGACAAAGATTTTTCAAGCATCTGTTTTTCCCGGGAAACTCTTCACATATCTCCCGACCACCCTGTCGAAATTCCCTGTATCCGGATCAGGCCGATCCTTTGAAAATTCGTCTGGATACTGCTTGACAACACACTGGAGATTAATCACAATCACAAACATTCATATGAAATGAATGTTTGTGATTGTGATTAATACTTGCTGAGGAATACATCATGTTTTGCATGCAATGTGAACAAACCATATCTACCCCTGCCGTGAAGGGATGCGTCTTTGCACAGGGAATGTGCGGAAAAACAGCAGAAGTCTCCGATCTGCAAGACATCCTTGTCAGATATCTTCAGGGTATTTCATTCTGGGCAAAACTGGGTGCCGATTACGGCTTTGCCGACAACGAAATCAACCGCTGGTGTGCGCAGGCCTTTTTCTCTACATTAACCAACGTGAATTTCGACCCTGCGCGTATTTATGAATTCATCAGCGAGGCAAAAATATACAAGGACTCACTTGAAAAACTGGTCAAAGACATTGTGACCAAAAAGCAAAAGACTATTCCTCAACTGACCGCTGCGGCGTCTCTTGAAATTCCGACAGGAACCGAAGCAGTCATTCAGTTCGCGCCGAACATTGCATTAAATCACAATAAAGAAAAAGTCGATGATGTTCTGGGCGCTTACCTGCTCTGCCTGTATGGATTGAAAGGGGTTGCCGCCTACATGGAACATGCCGCCGTTCTGGGGCAAACCGACAGTGAAGTCTATAAGAGCTTCCATGAAATCATGAGTTATCTGGGCGACAAGCCGGACGATCTGGAAGAATTGCTTGGCACCGCCCTTAAAATTGGTGAACTGAACTATCGCGTCATGACCATGCTCGATCATGGTGAAACAAGCCATTTCGGAGACCCGGTCCCGACAACGGTCAATATTGCCAAAACAAAAGGCAAGTGCATTCTTGTCTCAGGCCACGATCTGGAAGATCTGTACGATATTCTCGTGCAAACCGAGGGCAAGGGAATCAATGTTTATACCCACGGCGAAATGTTGCCAGCACATGGCTATCCCAAATTGAACGCCTTTAAACATTTGATTGGAAATTACGGTACTGCCTGGCAAAACCAGCAGAAAGAATTTGCCCAATTTCCAGGCGCTATAGTGATGACCTCAAACTGCATTATCAATCCTGACATTGGTCGTTACAAAGACCGCATCTTTACACGCAGCATCGTCGGCTGGCCCGGTGTAAAACATATCGTGGGCAATGATTTCAGCGAAGTCATTAATTGCGCCCTCTCGCAAGTTGGGTTTGCTGAAACAGAAGTACCACACCATATTACCGTCGGGTTCGGCAGAGCCGCGCTGGCGAATGCTGCACCCGCCGTCATACAGGAAATCAGGGCTGGTAACGTCAAACACGTCTTTCTGGTAGGCGGATGCGACGGCGACAAAAAAGAAAGAAATTACTTCACCGAATTCGCGCAAAAAACACCCGCAGACACCCTGATGCTGACACTGGCGTGCGGAAAATTCCGCTTCAACAGCCTTGATTTCGGCAACATCAACGGTATTCCGCGATTGCTCGACGTCGGGCAATGCAACGACTCCTACTCCGCTATTCAGCTAGCATTGTCACTGGCAAAAGAATTCAACTGCGGTGTTAACGATTTGCCACTGACGCTGGTTGTATCCTGGTTTGAACAAAAAGCCATTGCCGTCCTCCTGACTTTGCTCTCACTGGGAGTCAAGGGAATCTATCTCGGCCCATCGATACCTGTTTTCCTGACACCGAATCTGGTCAATTTGCTGGTCAATACTTTTGATATCCGCCCGATTTCAGATCCGGATACGGATTTGAAAAACATGCTTCATGCCTGATGGATTTTTCAATCCGGCTCATCAAAACGTCCCGTAACTCATACGGGACGTTCCAAAATCGGGGAACAATCACATGACTAACCATGAAAACGGCTTATTGACTCTGGTTGAATCGGCATTTGAAACGGCAGACACAAAAAGCTTTTTCTTTCGCCATCCTATGGGAACACCGGATTTCAAACCTGGACAATTCATCAATATTGGTGTCACGATTGATGGCAAGACACACTATCGCGCCTATTCAGTCAGTTCTCTTCCTTCAGACAAACTGATCCAGCTGACAATCAAACGCGTACCGGGAGGAACCGTATCCAACTGGATGATCGATCAGCTGAACGCCGGTGACCAGATCAGCCTGCACGGCCTCGCCGGTACATTCAACATCATTGATTCCCCATACAGGAAAAACATTATTCTGATCAGCGCCGGATGTGGTATTACGCCAGTCATGTCAATGGCGCGATATCTGCTTTCACTCAATGACGAACGCATCCAATCCATCCAGTTCATCCATTGCGCCCGGGATGAAGACAACATCATCTATTTCAAAGAACTCTGCAAATTAAACGAGGCGTACGATAAATTCAGTCCGGTCTTTTATTGCAGCCATCCCCAAAAAGAACATCGCAGCCTGATCCATAAAGGCCGACTGAATGCGGATTCGCTTATGGCGCACCTGAAGGACTACTTCAATGACAGCTCGATTTATTTGTGCGGCCCCGACGAATTCATGGACATGGTCAAAACGGAAATCGACGCGTCCGGTTTCGATATGGGCCACTTCCACATGGAAAGCTTCGCGAGTTCATGCGAAACCCCTGAACCAAATAGTGCCTCCATTCATGAGGGGAAAAACCATACGTTATCACTCCCGGATTTTGGTATTGAGAAAGAAGTACCGGACGGGACGATTCTGTTGGATATATTGCAGGAAAACAGCATCCCCATAGTCGCTGCATGTCGCTCCGGCATTTGCGGTTCATGCAAATGCAAGGTCGAAACCGGAAAAATACAACTGACAGTCGATGCAGTCGCCAACGGAACCCTCACCCGTGAAGAAATTGACGAAGGCTACACATTGGCATGCTCCAGCAGGATAATCAACAACATCAGTGTCATCCTCAAATGATGACTTGCCTGACAAATTCCCGACAAACTGAAGCAATATTATGGAAGGCATTAATAACGGTATAATCGAACAGAATTCCCGAAGTGCACGCTATCCGATCGACACATGCAATTAACCCAACAAACCGATTACGCGTTGCGCATATTAATGTATGCAGCGGCACATCCCGAGCGGCTGGTCAACATCACCGAGATAGCCGAGTTGTATGGCATTTCCAGAAGCCACCTGACAAAAATCGTCGCCAGCCTCGCCAGCAGCCACTATCTTGAAAGCATCCGCGGCAACAAAGGCGGCATCCGGCTCAACAGGCCTGCCAGCGAAATCAACATCGGAGAAATCATCCGCCGCTTCGAGCCATTGGCCATAGTCGACTGCATGTCAAAAACCCGAAGCTGCGTCATTACCCCCAACTGCAAACTGAAACATGTTTTCTTTGAAGCGACCGACGCTTTCCTGAAAACCTTTGACCAATATACCCTCGCTGACATGCTCACCCCTGCACTGATCAGACAGCTGAATACTTGAATCCATATCTGCTTCATCTTCCTTCCACAAAACATTTCAGCATCGCCCGAAATCGGACTTTTCCGGACGACAGATACAAAAAAACCGCATAACTCATTGAATTTATGCGGGTTAATGTACTTCCAGGGACGGAGATGAGAGGCATCAAACAGCACTTAATAACAATTACTTACGAGGCATTTTTTTTAACATACCCTCAAAAATACCCCCATTTTGATTTTCAATTACCAGCCATTCGCTTGTCTTTTGTCATTTCAAAATACTCACGTTTTCGCTGATTTTGAAGCTCAATAATTTCTTCTGCTTCTCCAGATAACTGATCTGTTGTTGCGATTAAGTATCGAAAAAGACTTTCCAGATGGTTATCATTCAAAAATGACGTTTGCCCTTCGACTCGACTTATGAATGAAGAGTGCATCAGTTTTAATGTTACTAACATACCATCGCTAACATCGAGAACTAAAGCCGAAAAACGTTCTTGTGGATCGTAATGCCCACCTTCAATATGCCAGGAGAAGGGTTTAAAAAATGTAGCAGAACAGTGCTGTGATTGATTCGCCATGATCATCTCTTTTGTTTTTTGAGTAACCACCTTCAATGCGGGCGGTCGGGCGCACTCTCGGCAACAAAAGAAGCCGCGTTCGAATTTCCCCTTACGGGTATTGTATATTCGATCTCTACCCCGACCATCATAAGGCAAGATGTGCTTACAAAATAAGCACAAAAA
>CDZQ01024322.1_pt1 | contig 16880 bp, 14 predicted proteins | sample 554831 | NCBI WGS metagenome assembly CDZQ01 (sample SAMEA3182112, study PRJEB8094) | gut metagenome | biome: human; feature: gut; material: Stool; isolation source: human stools | place: Canada | collected 2013-05-06
GAAAAAATGTATGTAAAAAAATAAAACCGGCACACGGTTGTGTGCCCGGTGAATATCTAAAAAAAATTTTTTTGATATTGAAATATTTTTTAAGTTAGAAAGCCTTCTGCGTTAACGACGAGATGCGCAACCTGCGCTTCTTCCGCGGCACGGATGGCCCGTTCAAACGTCCCGACGCGGGAAGGGGTGTGCGCGTCGCTTCCGATGACAAACTTTGCGCCGTAAGAAGCGGCTTCGCGGAGCTGCGCGGGCGAAAGGCTCACGTGGCTCGCGTTGATTTCCAGCAAAACACCAAGCTCTGCCGCGCCGCGCGCAAGCGTTGGAATATCGGCCTGTACGTATTCGCACGGGTGGGAGAGCATCCCGATGTGGTAGCGGTTTGCTGTTTCAAGCAGCGCTTCGGCCACCTTCACAGGGTTTGCATGGCCAAGGCCGAACGATTCGCGGAACGCACCGCGCGTTGCGGCATCCTCCGGCCAAACGCCTTTGTGGTAGCCAAGCAGAAGCACATCGAACGGGGCAAGGTCTGCTCCGCATGGAATGTCCGCACAGCCGGGCAGCGGGGCATCGCATTTTCCGGCGGCCATCAGGTTGCATTCAAGCCCCATCAGCACCTCGATCTCATTTGCATAGCGCCGGGCCAGCGCATCCACTTCGCGCCGCAGCCGGGCCAGCCGGTTTCCGCGCACGCCATAAAAAAGATGAGCCCCCGCATGCTCGCTGATCGCGATGCGGCGGAGGCCCTTTTCAATCGCGGCAAGGACATTTTCTTCCGGCGTGCCCTTGCCGTGACTGTAATTCGTATGGGTATGATAATCGGCGGTTATGATCATTTCTTTGCGCTTGCCTGTGCTTCCTGCTTTTGCTTGACCGAGCGTGCAACCAGAATGATGAGCAGGTTCAGCAGCGAGATCATGGTGATGTTTGTTTCGCGGCCCATGATGGTTTTGAAATCGTCAAGCCGGGAGGTGCAGAAGAAGAAATCCGCAATCTGCGCGGCAGGCGCGTTGATGTAATTGCAGAGGAACGCGCAGATGGCGCCGTTTTGCTTCGCAGCCTTGAGCGCATCGTTGAGCACTTTGTTCCTGCCCGTGCGGGAAATGCCGATGAACACATCGCCCTTCTTGAAGCGGCGCTTGTAAACGCCCATCGCCGTTGGGTCGGTAATGACGACCGCTTCCAAGCCGAGCGTATGGAGCTGGCCCATGATGTCCTCTGCCAGCAAGGCGGAGCTTGCGTTGCCGCAAAGGAATATGCGGTCTGCTGTTTCAACCGCGTGCGCAAGCGAGATGAGCGCCTGCTTGTTCAGCGCTTTATACGTGTCCTCCAGCGCATTGATGGAAGCGCTGCAGGCTTTTTCGATTACGGTATCCTCGCTGTCCTCGGGGAGGATGTCCGTATTTTTCCTGGTTTCCATGTTGGCCGTGCCGGAGGCAAGCGCAACGCGGAAATCCAGAAAGCCGCTGTACCCAAGTTTGCGCGCAAGGCGGGTAACGGAAGGAACGCTCACGCCCGCAGCCTCTGCGATCTCATTGATGACCATACGGGTGGCGCGTTCGGAGTTTTCAAGGATAAAGTCGGCAACTTTTCTCTCTGCACTTGGGAGCGTTGCATATGCAGAGCGGATCTTCATTTTAGCAGGCATGTTCGTTTCTCCTTTGGATGAATTTTATCTTACAGCCGCGCCGCGAGACAAATTCCGAAGAAAGAAAACGAAATTATATCGCATTGCGGGAAGACAATCGTTTTTATTTAAACCTAATATACAACACCTTAACATCAAAAAGCAATCAAAAAATGAAATTAATTTTAAAAATTTTACAAAGTAGCCATACTTTATGCGCTTTGAGACCGGGAAGGCTCGCTTCGGCGGCAAAACCGATGCGCAGTACCCCACGGCCCGGTGGAGCGGTACAATCCCCAAAGCGCGGGAAAGGATTGTTTTCCCTTTGAAAAACGCTGCTATAATCTCTCTCTGCGGTTGACTTCACAGGGTGGAAATACTATAATGTACACGGATTATGGCCTTCTTTTTCCTTTAATATTTAGCGGGGCATAACCAGAAGGAAGCAGAAGGATATAATACAACAGTCCAATATGACACAGGAGGATATTACCAAGATGGCAAAGACCATGACAATCGATGGCAATACCGCTGCTGCGCACGTCGCATATGCGTTTTCCGACGTGGCCGCGATATATCCCATCACCCCTTCGTCCCCGATGGCGGAGGTTGCAGACGACTGGGCGGCCAACGGCAGGCTGAACCTGTTCGGCCAGAAGGTACGCATCGCTGAGATGCAGTCCGAAGCCGGTGCTGCGGGCGCCGTGCACGGCTCTCTTTCCGCGGGCGCTTTGACGACCACCTTCACCGCTTCCCAGGGCCTTCTGCTGATGATCCCGAACATGTACAAGATCTCCGGCGAGCTCCTGCCCGGCGTGTTCCATGTTTCCGCGCGTGCGCTTGCATACCATGCGCTCTCCATCTTCGGCGATCACAGCGACGTGATGAGCTGCCGCCAGACCGGCTTTGCCATGCTTGCTTCCGCTTCCGTGCAGGAAGTTATGGACCTTGCGCTTGTGACGCACCTTTCCGCCATCAAGGGCAGCGTTCCCTTCGTGCATTTCTTTGACGGCTTCCGTACCTCCCACGAGGTTCAGAAGATCGAAGCGATCGATTATGAGGACATGGATAAGCTGCTTGACCGCGATGCGGTTGCGGCCTTCCGTGCCCGCGCCCTGAACCCGGAGCATCCGCACCTGGGCGGCAGCGCGCAGAACCCGGACATCTACTTCCAGAACCGCGAAGCGGGCAACAAATATTATGAAGCGATCCCGGCCATCGTTCAGCATTACATGGACGAAGTCGGCAAGATCACCGGACGCAAGTACAACCTGTTCGACTACGTCGGCGCGCCCGATGCGGACAAGGTCATCATCACCATGGGCTCCAGCGCGGATGTTGTGGAAGAGACCATCAACCACCTTAACGCAAAGGGCGCAAAGCTCGGCCTGATCAAGGTTCGCCTGTATCGTCCGTTCGCGGCCGATAAGCTCATTGCCGCTCTGCCCAAGACCTGCAAGAAGGTCGCGGTGCTCGACCGCACCAAGGAAGCCGGTTCCCTCGGCGAGCCGCTCTATCAGGACGTCGTCAGCGCGTTCGCGGAAGCGGGCATCCATGACGTCATGATCCTCGGCGGCCGCTATGGCCTCGGTTCCAAGGAATTCACGCCCTCCATGGCGAAGGCTGTGTTCGATAACCTGGATGGCGCGAAGAAGAACCACTTCACCGTCGGCATCATCGACGACGTAACCTTCACATCCCTCGATGTGAAGGAGCAGGTCAACGCGGCGCCGGAAGGCACCATCGCCTGCAAGTTCTACGGCCTCGGTTCGGACGGCACCGTCGGCGCGAACAAGAACTCCATCAAGATCATCGGCGACCATACCGACATGTATGCGCAGGGCTACTTCGCCTATGACTCCAAGAAGTCCGGCGGCCTTACGGTTTCCCACCTCCGCTTCGGCAAGACGCCCATCCAGAGCCCGTATCTGATCGACGCGGCTGACTTCGTGGCCTGCCACAACCCGTCCTATGTCACGCATTATGACGTGGCCGACGGCATCAAGGAAGGCGGCACGTTCCTGCTTAACTCCGAGTGGACGCTCGAGGAGATGGAAAAGGAGTTGCCGGCGAAGCTGAAGAACGCGATTGCAAAGAACCACATCAGGTTCTACAACATCGACGCCATCAAGCTTGCCAAGGAAACCGGCATGGGCAACCGCATCAACACGATCATGCAGTCCGCCTTCTTCAAGCTTGCCAACGTCATCCCTGCGGATCAGGCCATTGAATACATGAAGGCTGCTGCAAAGAAGTCCTACGCCAAGAAGGGCGACGAAGTGGTTCTTAAGAACTATGCCGCCATCGACGCGGGCGCAAACGCCATCGAGGAGATTAAGTACCCCGAATCCTGGGCCACCACGACCGAGGGCGCCGTGCTTGCCCCTGTGACGGATGATCCGTATTATCATGAGTTCATCAAGCCCATCCTGGAGCAGAACGGCGACAAGCTGCCCGTTTCCAAGATGAGCCCGGACGGCACCGTGCCCACCGGCACCACCAAGTACGAAAAGCGCGGCATCGCGGTGGACGTACCGCAATGGATCCCCGAAAACTGCATCCAGTGCAACCAGTGCTCTCTCGTTTGCCCGCACGCCTGCATCCGCCCGTTCCTTGTGAAGGAAGGCGAGGAAGTGCCCGCAAGCTTCATCACCAAGCCCGCCATCGGCAAGGAGTTCGCCGGATTGAAGTTCCGCGTGCAGCTCAGCCCGCTTGATTGCACCGGCTGCGGCAACTGCGTGGACGTTTGCCCTGCGAAGGAAAAGGCGCTCAAGATGGTTCCGCTGCATGTTTCCTGCGAAACCGAAGAAACCAACTGGGAAGCGGCGATCAAGCTCCCGAAGAAGGACGTTGCGCTGAACAAGGCTTCCGTGAAGGGCAGCCAGTTCCTCCAGCCGCTGTTCGAGTTCTCCGGCGCGTGCGCAGGCTGCGGCGAAACGCCGTACATCAAGCTTGTTACCCAGCTCTTCGGCGACAGGATGATGATTGCCAATGCAACGGGCTGCACCTCCATCTATGGCGGCAGCGCCCCGACCTGCCCCTACACCAAGAACGAGAAGGGATTCGGCCCGGCATGGTCCAACTCCCTGTTCGAGGATAACGCGGAATACGGCTTCGGCATGAACCTCGGCACGACGCACCGCCGTGCAAAGGTTGCGGATACCGTGAAGGCGCTCATCGCCGTTGACTGGTGTGACGCGGACATCAAGGCCGCAGGCGCCGAATGGCTTCTGAACATGAACGACGCGGAAGGCTCCCGCACGGCCGGCGACAAGCTGGTTGCGGCCTGCAAGGACGCGATCATGGAAGGCTGTGACTGCGACGCCTGCAAGCTCGCGCGCGAAGTTGTGGCTTCCGCCGACATGCTGACCAAGAAGAGCCAGTGGATCTTCGGCGGCGACGGTTGGGCTTACGACATCGGCTACGGCGGACTCGATCACGTGCTCGCCATGGATGAGGACGTCAACATCCTCGTGCTCGATACCGAAGTGTATTCCAACACCGGCGGCCAGGCCTCCAAGGCAACGCCGACCGGCCCGGTTGCGAAGTTTGCTGCCGCCGGTAAGCGCACCAAGAAGAAGGATCTCGGCATGATGGCCATGAGCTATGGCTATGTGTACGTTGCCAAAGTCTGCATGGGCGCGAACCAGAACCAGCTCATCAAGGCGATTACCGAAGCGGAAGCTTACAAGGGACCGTCCCTGATCATCGCGTATGCGCCCTGCATCAACCACGGCATCAACATGGGCAAGTCCCAGGCCGAAGCCAAGAAGGCCGTTGAGGCCGGTTACTGGCCGCTGTACCGCTACAACCCGGATCTCGCCGCCGAGGGCAAGAACCCGTTCATCCTCGACAGCAAGCCCGCCAAGAGCGATTACCGCGAGTTCATCATGGGCGAAGCGCGCTATGCTTCCCTGAAGAAGTTCTTCCCGGCCATTGCGGACGATCTGTTCGCCCGTGCAGAGGAAGAAGCCAAGGACAAGTACGAATACTACAAGAAGCTCAGCGAGCTCGAATAAGTTCCTGTGCACAAAAGGCCGCCTTCGGGCGGCCTTTTAGATAAGGAATGAAATTAATTTGATTTATGGGGGGTGAAATATGTCTTTACGAACAGAGTTAGAAAAACTTTCCGAAAATAATTGGTCAAATGATATCGTGCTTTTTCGGCCAGTCAAAACAGAAAATGACTTAATTTATGCAGCATATGATTGTCAGTTGGAGGATGAGCAAAAGGATTTGGTGAATCCGGCATGGTTCTCAATCGGAAGGGCATATTTATCCAGACAGGATAATTACCCATGTATTATCTGCAACAAAAAAAGTGAACCAATCGGTTTCATTAATTTATGTAAATGGCTGGGAAATGGCGATGGATATTCTTGGAGCTTTTTTGTTGACAGAAAGCAGCAGGGAAAGGGATATGGAAGAAAAGCCGCTGAGTTGGCTATCAAAATCCTGAAGGCAGCCAATAAAGATAAAATGGTCAAACTTGCGACTGAACAATGTAATATGAAAGCGCAGAATCTATACTTCTCGTTAGGATTTGTGCAATTACCTGAATTAGATGGGGATGATTTAGTTTTTGGACTGTAAACACAGAATTTATCGGTCTGTTGTAAATCCCTTTAGGAGCGAAGGGCGTATATCCATACTTTCCTGTCGGGAGTATCGCCCATCTTGCGGAGCCGTATTCCCGGGCAACAGCAGATAGCTGCTTGACCGGGAATGTTGTGTTACGGCCTTCCGTCAAGGTGGCTACACCCCATTGCGCCGCTAAAGTGGCTATCCCCTGTGGACGTTCCGCCCGCGAGCGGAAACCGTTCACCTCCAGCAAGTTTTCAGAACAGGCAAAAAATAATCCTCCGTAATGCGGAGGATTAACTGTCTTACGGGCACTGCCCAATCTCCCCAAGGTCTTTTTCGACAGTCTCAAAGTCCGCCCGAAGGCGGTCTTTTGAATTGGCAATGGAAAACAAGAAATTCGGTTGAATTGCCGTAAACTGCGGCCATTGCAATTGCGGGCAACACACGCACCGCCGCAGGCAGGGAATGTCGTCTGCGGGATGTAGGGACAATCCTCGGTCCGCTGCGCGGACAGCTCCTTTCAAAAAGGAGCCTTTTGCGTTGCAGCTTCTCCAAAGCCCCCTTTTTGAAAGGGGGGTGTCAGCACCAAAGGTGCTGACGGGGGATTGCGGGGAACCGTAGCGAACCAATAAAGGCAGCTCCGCCGGAGCTGCCTTTGTGTTTCTGCAAGCCTGTTATGCTGCGGATGTTGCCGTGTATTTGCTGCTGTCCACGGTAGCTTTGGAAAAGGACTTTGCCTTGCCGGTGCCGAGATAACAGGGGAAGGTAAGGTCCAGCGTGTACCACGCGTCATCCTCCGCAAGGTAGACAGCGTTCCAGGCATGGTAACCGCCTACGCGCGTGCTGTAGCCCTTGCAAAGCTTGGCGGGAATGCCTTGGCTGCGGCACATCGCGGCGAACAGGGCGGAAAAATCATAGCAAACCCCTTTTTTGTTGGAAAGGATGGAGGCCGTATCCGGTGTGTAGACGGTAATTCTGCCTGCGCGGACAGCATCCGCAAAGCCGGTATCGTAGGTGAAATTGGCGGCGATATAGTTATAGATCGCAAGCGCCTTTTGCTTATCGCTCTTTTTGTCTTTGCAAAGCGACGCCGCCTTTTCCGCAACGCTGCCGCCCTCCGGGAAGGCGATTTCGGAGGTGCTTTTCAGGTATTCGGCATATTTTGGCTCCGATTCGGGCGCAGCCGCAGGCGAAACTTCGGGGGATGCCTTTTCGGAAGGCGTTTCCGCCACGGTTACGCCGCCGACGCTGATGCCGCTTGCAAATGCGGCATATGGAAATGCGGATAGGAAAATGAGCGCTGCCAATGCGAGCGCAAGCTTGCGAAGGGGGTTCATGATTCGGTTGGTCCTTTCCCAGAATTCGGTAGCTGGCTGCCATTTCACAGGCCCTTTAGCTTTGCGTCGCCGCCTTTCGGCGGGTTTGCCTTTGTCGTTTGGGAAGGAACAACCCTCCCGCACAACGCATACCGCTGTCAAATCCAAACACCGGGTTTTGCAAAAAACCAAAATGTAATCGGAATTTGCAGAATATATCAGGAATTATAGTGAAACATGATGGGTAAGTCAATAGAAATGGTTACATATATTTATTAAAATAAAAAAATATATGTAACATTAGTGGAAATTCCGATGGAACCGCAGCAAGGTTCAAATTTCCGTAAGGAAAGCATATCGCTCTTTTCATGCTTCCTGCTTTGCTATATAATAAGGTTACAACAAGCTGGAGGTCTTATTCTATCAATGGATACGCTGAAAAAAACTCCCCTGTATGATGTGCATATTGCGCTCGGCGGCAAGATGGTCGATTTCGGAGGCTGGGCGTTGCCGGTGCAGTATTCCTCCATTCTGGAAGAACACAAAGCAGTCCGCGAACGCTGCGGGTTGTTTGACGTTTCGCATATGGGCGAATTGTGGGTAAGCGGTGAAGGTGCATTCCCGTATCTGCAATACATGCTTACCAACGACATCACAACCATGACCCCCGGCCGCTGCCGGTATTCCATGGTCTGCTATGAGGACGGCGGAACGGTGGATGATGTGCTCGTTTACAAGTACAGCGACACGGACTACCTCGTGGTTGTCAACGCAAGCAACACGGAAAAGGATTTTGAATGGTTTGCGGCGCATGCCATCCCAACCGTGCAGGTGGAAAACAAGAGCGCTGAATACGCCCAGCTTGCGCTGCAAGGCCCGAAATTTATGCAGGTGCTTGAGGCTGCGGGCGTGGAAGGGGCGATCCCCGAAAAGAATTACACGTTTGTGCAGGAAACAAAGGTTGCCGGCATCCCATGCATCGTATCCCGCACAGGCTATACGGGCGAGGATGGCGTGGAGCTTTACTGCGCCGCAAAGGACGGCCCCGCGCTGCACGCGGCGCTGATGGAAGCCGGCAAGTGCGTAAACATGTTGCCCTGCGGCCTCGGCGCACGGGATACGCTCCGGTTTGAAGCCTCCATGCCGCTTTACGGGCACGAGATGGATGCAAATGTTACCCCCATGGAAACTGGCATCAGCTTCGCGGTGAAGCTCAACAAGGAGGACTTTATCGGCAAGGAAGCCCTGCTTGCACCGGCAAAGCGCATCCGCATCGGATTAAAGCTCATCGCCCGCGGCATCGCCCGCGAGCATGCGGACGTTTACCTTGGCGAAAAGCGGGTGGGGCATGTCACTTCCGGAAGCCCGGCGCCCACGCTTGGCGGCAATTATGCGATGGCACTTGTGGATCTTGAAGATTCTGAAGCCCCGGTTTATGAGATCGAAGTACGCGGCCGCAGGCTGAAGGCCGAAAAGACGGCGATGCCCTTTTACAAGCGCGCGAAATAATGCGTTTCACGTGAAACAATTATAATTTCTATATGGAGGTACCAACCAATGACCCCGAACGACCGCAAATATACCAAAGAACATGAGTGGCTGCTGATCGAAGGCAACGTGGCGAAGATCGGCATTACCGACCACGCGCAGGATGCGCTGGGCGACATCGTTTATGTTGAGCTGCCCGCCGTGGGCGACGCGGTGGAAGCAGGCGCCTCCTTCGCCGTTGTTGAAAGCGTGAAGGCGGCAAGCGAAATCTACTGCGCCGTGTCCGGCAAGGTGGTGGAGATCAATGAGGCGCTGGACGGCGCGCCGGAAGAGATCAACAACGATCCTTACGGCGCATTCATCGCAGCTGTGGAATTTGAGACGCTTGAAGGCATCGAGCTGCTCACCGCCGAAGAATACGAAGCGTTCGTTGCGGAAGAGAACTGAGGAAGAAGGCTGTTTCCGCCGCAGGGGCAGCGTCCTCGGCGGCGGAAACACATGCCTCCCCAAATTTCGCTTCAATCCGTGAATTTTCAAAGAAAGGTGTTTCGTTTATGAAATCCTATGTCCCCTCCACACCCGCGGAGCGGCAGGAGATGCTTGAAGCCATAGGCCTTTCAAGCTTTGATGCGCTCTATGCGGATGTGCCGGAATCGCTCAGGCTTGGGCGGAAGCTCAACCTTCCCGGCGGCATGAGCGAGCTTTCCGTTCGCCGCCTGTTCGCGGCGCTTGCCAGGCAGAACAATACGGAGCTTGCGATCTTCCGCGGCGCGGGCGCGTATCACCATTACATCCCCGCTGCCGTGCCGCAGCTTGCCTCCCGCAGCGAGTTTTATACCGCATACACGCCGTATCAGGCGGAGATGAGCCAGGGCATGCTGCAGGCCATCTTTGAATGGCAGACGCTCATTTGCGAGCTGACCGGCATGGACGTTGCAAACGCTTCCGTGTACGACGGGCCGACGGCCGCCGCCGAAGCCATGCACATGCTTACCGGTGCAAAACGTAAGAATAAGGTTGCATATTCGGCGGGTCTGCATCCGGATGTGATCGCCACGATGAAAACGTACGCGCGCTTTTCGAAAACCGAGCTTGTGGAAGTGCCGCTTGCCGAAGACGGCCGCACCGATCGTGCCGCGCTTGAAGCGGCGCTTGCGGGCAGCGCGGGCTTTTTTGCCGCGCAGCCGAATTTCATGGGCTGCCTGGAGGAAATGGCGGCGCTTGCGGAGCTGACGCACGCAGCGGGCGGGCTGTTCGTCTCCTATGTGAACCCGATCACGCTCGGCCTTCTGAAGCGCCCGGCGGCGTACGGTGCGGATGTTGCCATCGGCGACGGCCAGCCGCTCGGCCTCCCGCTTTCGTTTGGCGGGCCGTATGTGGGCTTTATGGCCGCAACCGAAAAGCTTGTGCGCAACCTGCCCGGCCGCATTGCGGGCGAGACCGTGGATGCGGACGGCACGCGCGCCTATGTGCTCACCCTGCAGGCGCGCGAGCAGCATATCCGCCGCGAGAAGGCGTCTTCCAACATCTGCTCAAACCAGATGCTTTGCGCTGTGACGGCGAGCATTTACCTTGCGCTGATGGGCCCAGAGGGCATGCGCGAGGTAGCGGAGCAGAACCTGCAAAAAGCGCATTATCTTGCCGAGGGCATGAAGCAGATCAAAGGCGTGAAGCAGCGCTATGCCGACACCCCGTTCTTCAACGAATTCGTTGTGGAATATGAAAAGGATGCGGAGCTTGTGAACGAAGCGCTTAAGCGCCGCGGCATCATGGGCGGCGTTCCGCTTTCGCGCTTCTGCAAAACGGATGCGAGGGGTGCGCTCTGGTGCGCGACCGAATGCAATACGCGCGATGAGATCGACCTTGCTCTCAACGCGCTCATGGAGGTGCTTGCCTGATGCGTTGTGTTTATCCGCTTTTATTTGAACGTTCCATGCCGGGCCGCCGGGGGGCGGATCTTCCCGCGCTGGATGTCCCTGCACTGGAAGGCATTTTGCCGGAATCCCTTGTGGCTTCAGAGCCGCTGCCCCTGCCGGAGCTTGCGGAAGTGGATGCCGTGCGCCACTATACGAACCTTTCCCGCCGCAATTTCGGCGTGGACAACGGGTTCTATCCGCTCGGCTCCTGCACGATGAAGTATAACCCCAAAATCAACGAGGAAGTTGCACCGCTGTTCAACGACCTGCATCCGCTTGCGGATCAGGACTGCGCAGCGGGCGCCATCCGCATGATGCACGCGCTGGAGCAGGCGCTTTGCGAAATCGCGGGATTTGATAAATTCACGCTGCAGCCTGCGGCGGGCGCGCACGGCGAGCTGACGGGCCTCATGCTCATAAAAGCGTATCACGACATGCGGGAGGACTATGCGCGCAACGTCATTATCGTGCCGGATGCAGCGCATGGCACCAACCCGGCCTCTGCCGTGATGGCGGGCTTTAAAACGCGGGAGATCAAGAGCGCGCCGGATGGCGGGATTGACCTTGACGCGCTGCGTGCGGCCGTCGGCCCGGATGTGGCCGGCCTGATGCTTACGAATCCTTCTACGCTGGGCCTGTTTGAAGCCAACATCGAAGAAGTCGCCAGGATCGTCCACGCGGCGGGCGGGCTGCTGTATTACGACGGGGCGAACCTGAACGCCATCATGGGCGTGGTGCGCCCGGGCGATATGGGCTTCGATGTAATGCACATCAACCTGCACAAGACTTTTTCCACTCCGCACGGCGGCGGCGGCCCCGGCGCGGGCCCGGTCGGTGTGAAGAAGGCGCTCATCCCGTTCCTGCCCTATCCCGTTGTAATGGAAGGGGAGGACGGCGCCCTTTCGCTTGATTACGACAGGCGGCTGTCCATCGGCAAGGTGCGCGGCTATTATGGCAGTTTCAGTGTGCTCGCAAAGGCATATGCGTACATCCTGAGCCTTGGCGGGCGCGGCCTCCGGGAAGCCAGTGAAAACGCCGTGCTCAATGCGAACTACGTCATGAACGCTTTGCGCGGAGAGTATGCCATTGCGCACGACCGCATCTGCATGCACGAATGTGTCATCGCGCCCACGGAGGAAATGCTCGCAAACGGCGTGCATACAACGGATATCGCCAAGACGCTCATTGACTTCGGATACCATCCGCCAACGATCTATTTCCCGCTGATTGTCCATGAGGCGATGATGATCGAGCCCACGGAATCCGAAAGCCGTGAAACGCTTGATGCGTTCATTGCGGCCATGAAGGAGATCGCACGCATCGCCCGCGAAAATCCGGAGGCGCTGCATCAAACGCCCAAAACCACGCCCATCGGCAGGCCGGACGAGGTGCAGGCCGCGCGCAAGCCCGTTCTGCGCTGGAAGGACGGAAAATAGGGGATTGATTTTGTGGGAGAGCGGAAGCCGTTCTCCCACTTAAGTTATATGATATATGGACGGGGACGACGAATTTGACGATGCCGCCCGTGTAAGCAGAAAAATAAGGAGGGCAAAGATGTGAACGCGAGCAATGCTGTGGGCGGGGTTCTCTTCTTTCTGCTCCTGCTGTGTTGGCTGGCTTTGCTCCCCGCATGGACATATCGGGACGCAAAGAAGAACAACTTTAACCCGAAGCTTTGCCTTCTTCTGGTTTTGTTTTGCCCCGGAGGGATTTTCTTCTATCTGTTTTACAAAAGCCGCAACGAACGGCTCTGAGCGCGGGCGCAAGCATGCGACCTCTCTTCATGCTGGCTTCCGTTGTTTTGGCGGCCTGACAAACGAGCGTGTCGAAAAAGTGGCTGCGCCACATTTTTCGTGGGTTCGGGTTTTGCCTGCAAGGCTTCGCTTCGCCGGATGGCAAAACCCGCAAAGTACGAAAACCAAACGGTTTCATCCGTTCTGACGCACAGAAGGCGAATTGCCCGAAGGGCAAGAGAGGTCACCCGGGGGTGTGTCGTCAGAGCCGGAATGAAGTCAAGGAGCTGCGGCCTCTTGATAATTCCCAGGTTTTTCGACAGTCTGAAACGAGCGGCCCCACAAGGGCCGCTCGTTCATGTTGCTGTATGATGCGTTTTGCCTGGGCGTTTAACCGACAGCCTTGAGCACCATATACAGGCGCTGATAGGAATCACCGGAGGAATCCGCACAGGTCATGAGGAGCATGAGCTTGTCGCTGCTGGTGGCGTTCGCAACCTTCATGCCGCGGTATGCGCTTGTGGCATACCGGAATTGGCTGTCAAGCCACTGCTGCTTCAGATCCCCGGTGACAGTGGAGTTGAAGCAGTTAAGGTTCATGATCTTCTTGCGCGTGGAGGAGGAGGAAACGGTGCTCTTGTCGATCTCATAGAAGCAGACGAGCTGCCACTTCGACGCGCCGTTATAGTGGATGTTGAAGGTGGAAGTTTTGCAGTCGGCACAACTTGCGCTGCAGCGCTTGGTGTAGTCGCACTTGGATTTTCCAAGCCATGCGTTCTGCACATGATGCAGTGCATGCAGACCTGTCTGGCTTACGCGCATGTTGTGGCCGGTGATGACGGCGATGGGGTCGTCATGGTAGCTCATGGCGTAAATGTAGTTCGTCTTGGAATCGTACTTGTTATAGCGGAAGTTGCCCTTGCTGTCCAGCGCGTTGCAGTAGATATAGGCATTGATGTTCGTGCCGGCAACCTGAATGGTACCCCAACGGTCGGACGTCGTTCCGGTGTACTTGGCATAACGGCGTGCACCAATGGTGTCCGCACCGTTATTGCCCGGGGTTACCGGGTTCAGGGAATTATTATTGCTGTTGTTGTTACTGTTGCTGCCGGAGCTGACCTTTACATAATCGGCGGAAAGGTAGCCGGTGTAGCCGTTGTAGCGCACCTGATACCAACCGTTTGATTCACCGAGGATCTCCACGCTGGCATTCTTGGGAACTTTGGAGCAGCCGGATACCTTGGAATAGGAGGTGGAAGGGCCGGTGCGGAAATTGACGCTGCCGGTGGTGGTGCCGGTGCCGATGGCCGCAGCGTTGTTGTTTTTATCCGGGGTGGTGGCATCCGCGCTGCCGGAGCTGACCTTTACATAATCGGCGGAAAGGTAGCCGGTGTAGCCGTTGTAGCGCACCTGATACCAACCGTTTGACTCACCGAGGATCTCTACGCTGGCATTCTTGGGAACTTTGGAGCAACCGGATACCTTGGAATAGGAGGTGGAAGGGCCGGTGCGGAAATTGATGTTGCCGGTAGTCACGCCCGTGCCGGTGGCTGCGGTATTGTTGTTGGTATTTGCATTGCTGCCGGAGGAAAGCTGCACATACTGGGAGGATACGTAGCCTTCTTTTCCGTCATAGGAAATCTTATAATAGCTGCCGCTGGCGTCCAGGATGGTAACGCTCACACCCTTGTTGAGCTTTGCAATGCGGGAGGAGCTGGAGGATGCGGATTTGCGCATGCTTACCCAGGAGCTGCAATTTACGATCGTTCCCGTGTGGGTCGTCTGCGTTTGTGCTGAACTGCTGCTGCCTGAAGAGGAGCCGCCTGTAATCGTTGTGCCGCCGACGTTGATGCCGGAGCCGAGTACGACGGGCTTCGGCGCTGCAAGCGCGGAACCCGCGACGCCGAGCAGCGTGAGTGCCGCCAGTACGAGTGCGAGCACTTTCTTTGTTCTCATGTTTTGTAACCTTCCTTTCTTTACTTCCCGCCGGCTGCCGTGCTATTTGGCATCGCCGGTATGTTCGTTTGTTTTTGCAGTCGCTTCTTCCCGCCCGAATGAAAACGCATCTTCCGGCATTCTGCTGCCTGCCTGCCTGCTGCTTCCGCTGCTGCCGCGCTTTTTCGCTTCCTCTTCGGCTGCCTCGCGCGCCTTCTGCCGGTCGGTCATCACAACGCTGAACGCCATCATTCCGATGAGGGCAATAAGGCCCAGCACCCAGAGGAATCCGCTCAGGAAAGTGCCCACTTTTACGACTCCGAAAATTTCAAGCACTCCTTTTACGAGGAGCAGAAGGCCGGAAACAGCCGCAAGGATCCGCATCCAGAAGCGGTATTTTTCCGAAGAGCATTTGGGATGCTCATTTTGCAGCAGTTTGCCTTTGCCAAAAATGGCAATCCAAAGAAGATAAAGACCTGCCGCAGGGATAAAAAGGGAAAACACGTCGATTTCGGGCAATTCCATTTGGGGCATACGATAAAGTTCCTGCCTTTCTAAAATATACCAATGTGGGGTGTATTATACAAGCGCTTCCCCGGCTTGTTAACTCAATGTTTACAGATGCGGGGGAAGTGCGCCGCCGCGTTTTTACAGGCGCTTGAGCTTTGCGCCCTCACGCGTGTCCTCCACGGCAAAGCCCATGGCCTTAAGCGCTTCGCGCAGCTCGTCCGCGCGCGCCCAGTCTTTCGCTTTACGCGCCTCGATGCGCGCAAGGGCAAGCGCTTCCGCCTCCGCGTTCGGTTCACCTTCGCTCACAACCGTGACCTGCGTTTCCGCCTTTGCAAGCCGCTCTGCCTCCGCACGCGCGCGTTCGGCAGCCGGCAACAGGGAAAGGCCCAGCACGGCGTCAAACTCTCCGAGAAGCGCAAGCTTTGTTGCGGCGTTGGTTCCAAACTTCAGCACATCGTAAAGCACGGTCACGCCGAGAGAGGTGTTGAGGTCGTTGCCGAGCGCCTCGTTAAACTTTGCGCGCAGCGTTTCGGCCGCAGCTTCGTCGAACGCTTCACCGGCCTCCGGTTTCAGCGCCGCAATGCGGCTGATGAGCTTTGCATAGGCCGTTGCCGCGTTATCCAGGTTCTCATAGCTGAACACAAGCGACTTGCGGTAGTGCGATTGCAGGCAGAACAGGCGGTACACAAGGGGATCGTAGCCCTTCTGCTCCAGAAGCGAAACCGTAAGAAATTCGCCCTTGGATTTGCTCATCTTGCCTGAATTGGTGTTCAGGTGCAGCACATGAAACCAGTATTTGCACCAGGGATGGCCGAGATACGCTTCGCTTTGCGCGATTTCGTTGGTGTGGTGGGGGAAGGCGTTGTCAATGCCGCCGCAGTGGATGTCAAGATCCTCCCCAAGATGCTTCATGCTGATGCCGGAGCATTCGATGTGCCAGCCAGGATACCCCACGCCCCAGGGAGAATCCCACTTGAGCTCCTGATCCTCAAATTTGGACTTTGTAAACCAGAGCACGAAGTCCGCCTTGTTGCGCTTATTGTCGTCCGCCTCCACGCCTTCGCGCACGCCCACGGCAAGGTCTTCTTCCTTATGCTCGTTGAAGATATAGTACTTATTGAGCTTCGAGGTGTCGAAGTAAATGTTGCCGCCCGCCTCGTAGGCATAGCCGCGTTCAATCAGCCGCTCGATCAGGCGGATGTATTCCTGAATGCAATTCGTTGCAGGTTCAACAACGTCCGGCCGCTTGATGTTCAGCTTCCGGCAGTCTTCGAAAAACGCGTCCGTATAGTATTTCGCGATTTCCATAACCGTTTTGTGCTCGCGCTTTGCGCCCTTGAGCATCTTGTCCTCGCCCGTGTCGGCATCCGAGGAAAGGTGGCCGACATCCGTAATGTTCATGACGCGCTTGACGTTGTAGCCGCAGTAGCGGAGATACTTCTCCAACACATCCTCCATGATGTAGGTGCGCAGGTTGCCGATGTGCGCGAAGTGATATACCGTGGGCCCACAGGTGTACATCTTTACGATGTCCGGATGGTTTGGGATGAATTCCTCTTTCCTGCGCGATGCGGAGTTATAGAGCTGCATGAATCCTCCTTCAAAAAGCGTTGCCGCTGAATTTTCAATTTATTATTATACCACGCCGGAGTAACCGTTGCCAACCGCGAGTTCTTCTGCAAGCCGCACGGCAGTGTAGGTTTGTCAAACATGTTGGACGGTATAGCAACGAAGGAAAAGGTTGGGCGAGCAATACTGTAAAGGGCGCATAGGA
>CDZQ01017000.1_pt1 | contig 16859 bp, 7 predicted proteins | sample 554831 | NCBI WGS metagenome assembly CDZQ01 (sample SAMEA3182112, study PRJEB8094) | gut metagenome | biome: human; feature: gut; material: Stool; isolation source: human stools | place: Canada | collected 2013-05-06
AAAACAGAACGCTTTCCCGCCGGGCGCACAATGTGCGCCCCTACGGCGTGGGGGACGGTGTTGTAGGATTGGGAAATGGTTGCAGACCCGGCGTCTGTGGGGCGGAATGGCCAAGGCCATTCCCTACGCTTCTCTGGAATATTCCGCACCATCTCGCCAATTTGCCGTAGGGGCAGACCCATGTGTCTGCCCGCTGGTAGGCACTGCGAATTCGCCGCAAAGCGAACAAAACAGAACGCTTTCCCGCCGGGCGCACAATGTGCGCCCCTACGGCGTGGGGGACGGTGTTGTAGGATTGGGAAATGGTTGCAGACCCGGCGTCTGTGGGGCGGAATGGCCAAGGCCATTCCCTACGCTTCTCTGGAATATTCCGCACCATCTCGCCAATTTGCCGTAGGGGCAGACCCATGTGTCTGCCCGCTGGTAGGCACTGCGAATTCGCCGCAAAGCGAACAAAACAGAACGCTTTCCCGCCGGGCGCACAATGTGCGCCCCTACGGCGTGGGGGACGGTGTTGTAGGATTGGGAAATGGTTGCAGACCCGGCGCCTGCGGGGTGGAATGGTCAAGACCATTCCCAACGCTTTTCTGGAACACTCCGCACCATCTCGCCAATTTGCCGTAGGGGCAGACCCATGTGTCTGCCCGCTGGTAGGCACTGCGAATTCGCCGGAAAGCGAAAAAAACAGAACGCTTTCCCGCCGGGCGCACAATGTACGCCCCTACAGGGGGCACGGCAATGCGTGCGGGTTTTTCTGCATCCACCGGGGTGGTGGAACATCTCCCCTTTCCGTGGGGGATTACCGGTTCGTTGTGGCAACCACGCCTTGTTTGATCACAGTTTTGGCCAGGTTTTGGCCAAAACGGTAAAAAATGTAATCCAGATTGGGGGCATCCCAAATCACCAGATCCGCCTGCTTACCCACCTCCAGGCTGCCCAGCCGGTCGGCCCGGCAGATGGCGGCGGCGGCATTCAGGGTGACGGCGGTGAGGGTTTCCTCTGGGGTTAAGTGATAGTTCCAGCAGGCCAGATTCATGGCCAGCTGTAGGTTCAGACTGGGGCAGGAGCCGGGGTTAAAGTCCGAGGCCACCGCCACCGGCGCCCCGGCGGCGATCATGTCCCGGGCCCGGGCGTAGGGCTTGCCCAGATAGAAGGAGGTCGCCGGCAGCAGCACCGCCACAGTCCCCCCCTTGGCCAGGGCGGCAATGCCCCGGTCTGTGGCGGCAATGAGGTGCTCGGCAGAGACCGCCGGAAGGGCGCCGGCCAGCTCTGTACCGCCGATGGCGTCAATTTCATCGGTGTGAATCTTGACCTTCAGGCCATGGGCCAGGGCCGCCCGCAGAATCTCCTCCGATTCTGCCGCCGTAAACACCCCCGTCTCACAGAACACATCGCAGAACTCCGCGAGCCCCTCCCGGGCAACCAGAGGAATCATCTCCTCGGTCATGAGACGAATGTAGTCCTCTCGCTGGGTTTTGTACTCCTCGGGCACGGCATGGGCCCCCAGATAGGTGGCGGCCAGCTCCACCGGCTGCTCCTTTCCCAGGCGGCGAATCACCGCCAGCTGCCGGAGCTCCGTCTGCCGGTCCAGGCCGTAGCCGCTCTTGGCCTCGCAGGTGGTGACGCCCAGGGAAAGCATCTCTCCCAGGGCCTCCCCGGCTTTCTGCACCAGATCGTCCTCACTGGCCTGCCGGGTCATGCGGACGGTGGAGAGAATACCGCCGCCCTGGGCCAGAATCTCCAGGTAGGGCACGCCCCGACGCTTCATGGCCAGCTCATGCTCCCGCCAGCCGCCGAAGACCAGGTGGGTATGGGCATCCACCAGTCCTGGAGTCACCAGGCGTCCCCCGGCGTCTATGTGCCTGGCCCCCTGCAAAAGCGCTTCCGGGACCTGGCCGTTGCCCTGGGCCGTGATGATCCCATCCTCCGCCACCAGGTATGCCCCGGAGCGCTGGGAGATTTGTCCCTGGGCCGGGCCCACCGCTGCGGTGCGGCCCAGGGGGGTGGCCAGAAGGCCGATGTTGGAAATGACCAGACGGTTCGCCATGCTCATTCCCCCAAAACTTCCCGGATCATCTCCAGATCTGCCACCTGGGGCACGGTGATGTGATCCGTCTCTTTGAACTGCTCGTTGTACAGGCCCACTGCCTCCAGGGCGTTCTCATTCCGGGCCCAGGCACGGCGGGACACACCCACCATGGTATCCCAGGGCATGGCCATGCGCAAAATGGTATCCACCCGCTCCGAACCATCCAACACCATGCCGAAGCCGCCGTTGATGGCCTTGCCAATGCCCACGCCGCCGCCGTTGTGCAGCGCCACCAGGCTCATACCCCGGGCGCAGTTACCGGCGTAGCACTGGACCGCCATATCGGCCATGATGTTGGAGCCGTCTTTGATGTTGGAGGTCTCCCGGAAGGGGGAGTCGGTGCCGCCGGTGTCGTGATGATCCCGGCCCAGCATGATGGGGCCCACCTCACCGTTGCGGACCATTTCGTTGAACTTCAGGGCAATCTTCATCCGGCCCAGGGCGTCCTGGTACAGGATGCGGCACTGGGTGCCCACCACCAGCTTGTTTTTCTTGGCGTCCCGGACCCAGACGTAGTTGTCCCGGTCCTGATAGCGCCGGTTGGGATCGATGCAGCTCATAGCGGCGGCGTCGGTTTTGTCCAAATCCTCGGGCTTCCCAGACAGGCAGCACCAGCGGAAGGGGCCGTAGCCGTAGTCGAACAGCTGGGGACCCAGAATGTCCTCCACATAGGAGGGGAACACGAAGCCCTCCAGATCGTTCTCCCCGTTTTTGCAAACCTCCTTCACACCGGCGTCAAAGACGGCCTTGAGGAAGCTGTTGCCATAGTCAAAGAAGTAGGTGCCCCGGTCGTGGAACTTACAAATCATCTCATAGTGATGGGCTAGGGTTTTGTCCACCAGGGCACGGAAGCCGGCGGGATCCTCGGCCAGCATCCGGGTCCGCTCCTCAAAGCTCAGGCCCTGGGGGCAGTAGCCGCCGTCGTAAGGAACGTGGCAGGAGGTCTGATCCGACAGCAGATCGATGGTCACGTTCTGGTCGTACAGATACTCCAGCAGGTCCACAACGTTGCCGTGGTAAGCAATGGCGCAGGGCTCTTTGGCCGCCAGCTTTTCCCTGGCCATAGCCAGGGCCTCGGGCAGGCTGTCCGTGACCTTGCTCACCCAGCCCTGAGAGTACCGGGTCTGGATCCGGGACATATCCACCTCGGCAATGAGGGCCACAGCCCCGGCGATCTCCGCCGCCTTGCCCTGGGCGCCGCTCATGCCGCCCAGGCCGGAGGTGACGTATAGCCGCCCGGCCAGATCCTGGTCCTTGGGGATGCCCAGCACCAGGCGGCCCGCATTCAGCAGGGTGTTGAAGGTGCCGTGGACGATGCCCTGAGGGCCGATGTACATCCAACCGCCGGCGGTCATCTGGCCGTAGTTGGCCACGCCCATGGCGGCGGCCCGGTTGAAGCCCGCCAGATTGTCAAATTCGCCCACCATGAGGCCGTTGGTAATGATCACCCGGGGGGCCATTTTGTGGCTGCGGAAGAGGCCCAGGGGGTGACCGGACATCACCACCAGGGTCTGCTCGTCCGTCAGGGCTTCCAAATATTTCTTAATCAGGCGATACTGCATCCAGTTTTGGCACACCTGGCCGGTCTCGCCGTAGGTCACCAGCTCATAGGGATACAGGGCCACATCAAAGTCCAGGTTGTTGTCAATCATCACCTGGAAGGCCTTGCCCTCGGTGCAGTTGCTCTTATATTCGTCAATGGGCTTGCCGTGGATGGCCCCGGCGGGACGGAAGCGGTAGCCGTAGATCCGGCCGTGCTCCTCCAGCTCCTGGGCAAACTCCTTGGCCATGGCCCGGTGGTGCTCCTGCGGGATGTAACGCAGGGCGTTGGCAATGGCCAGCTCCCGGTCGTGCTCACTCAGCTTGGACTCCCGCCGGGGAGCCCGGCGGATGCCGGGGACAAAGGCGGGATATTCCGGCAGGTCCCGGTCCAGCTCAAAAATTTTCGCATTCAAATCCATGGTGTAACCTCCTAAGCGTATTTACAGCTCAATTTCCCCGGCGGCCTCTTCCACAGCGCGGAGCAGGCTGCCATCTTGGATGACTGCCTCGCAGCGGTTGATGTCCTCGTACAGGGGCCGGTCATCCTCCAATGTGTCGCAGACGGCGCGAATGGCCCGGTAGGCCGGAGCCGTGCCCTTGCCCAGCTTCTCCTGGCCGCCCAGCAGATCCACCGCCTGGCAGGCGCACATCAGCTCCATAGCCAGCACCCGGCGGACATTCCCCAAAATCTCCGCAGCCTTCCGGGCGGCAATGGTGCCCATGCTCACATGGTCCTCCTGGCCGGCAGAAGAGGGAATGCTGTCCACGCTGGCGGGATGGGCCAGCACCTTATTCTCCGACACCAGGGCGGCGGCGGAATACTGCACAATCATAAAGCCGGAGTTGAGGCCGCCCTTCTTCACCAGGAAGGCGGGGAAGTTGCCAATGTTGGGATTCACCAGCCGCTCCAGCCGCCGCTCAGAGATATTGGCCAGCTCCGACAGGGCAATGCCCAGGAAGTCAAAGGCCAGGGCCATGGGCTGACCGTGGAAGTTGCCGCCGGAGATGCCCTCCATGGTCTCTTTGAAGATGATGGGATTGTCGGTGACGGCATTCATCTCAATTTCCACTTTAGACTTGACATAGTTGATGGCGTCCTGGCTGGCCCCGTGGACCTGGGGCACGCAACGCAGGGAATAGCCGTCCTGCACCCGGACCTCTCCTTGGCAGGTCACGTTGCCGCTGCCCAGGAGCAAATTGCGCAGGTTGGCGGCCGTCTTCATCTGGCCGTCGTGAGGACGGACGGCATGGACCCGGGGATCCAGCGCGTCTTTCACACCCCGGTTGGCCTCAAAGCTCATGGCGGCGGCAATGTCCGCCGTCTTCATCAGGCGGATGGCGTCATAGACCGCCAGAGCGCCCACAGAGGTCATGGCCTGGGTGCCGTTGATGAGGGCCAGGCCCTCCTTTGCCACCAGCTCCACCGTGGGAATCCCAGCCCGCGCCATGGCCACATCGCCGGGGAGGACCTCCCCCTCATACTCCGCCTGACCCAGGCCCAGCATGGGCAGCACCATGTGAGACAGCGGCGCCAAATCGCCGCTGGCGCCCAGAGAGCCCTTCTGCGGGATCACCGGCGTCACACCCCGGTTCAGCATAGCCACCAAGGTCTCCACCAGCTCCAGCCGGGTACCGGAGAAGCCCTTGGCCAGGTTATTCACACGCAGGAGCATGATGCCCCGGGCCACATCCCGGGGGAAGGGTTCGCCAGCTCCCACGGCGTGGGTCACAATCAAGTTTCTCTGGAGCTGCTTGCATTCGTCCTGGGTAATGGTCACATCGCTGAACTTTCCAAAGCCGGTGGTAATTCCGTACACCACGGCAGCCTCATCCACCAGCATGTCCACCACCTGGCGGGACTCCAAAATGCGCTGCTTCGCCTCAGGGGAAAGGGCCACCGGGGCATTCTCCCGGCAAACCGCTGCCAGCTCCTCCAAGGTCAGTGTATGGCCTGTAATCAGAATATTTTCCATGCTTCAGCCTCCCTGTAAATTTGCGCCTCCGGAGGGTCCGGAGAAGCGCCGGTCAAACATCCGTCCGGCGCCCCATGCGCTATGTGATAATTGTATACGATTTTCCGAAAAAATCAATTCCCTTTTGGTGAAATTCTCCGGCAAACCCGGTATTTTTTCGAATTTCTGCTAGTTTATTTGGGTAAGCCGGTACAGAATTACCCCATTTTTATGCATCGTTATTTGCATAAAAATCCGTATGCACTCCACCTCTTTGGGGAAAAACCAGCAAAAAGCGAGAAAAAATGCCGCCCGGGCTGTATGGGCGTGCCGCCCCTGGGAGCATGGGTTTGATATTCATTGCGGGGGACCTGTTGGTCTACCTGTCTAGATATTACGAATTCGCCGAAAATGGGCTAAAACCGCAAGATGTTTCCGCCGGGCGGACACATGGGTCCGCCCCTACGGCAAATAATGCGGATGGGCTGGAATGGTCTGACCTATTTTTTCATTTTAATGCCACATATTCAGTTGAAAAATTGCGATTCTTACGAAAAAATCGAAGAATCTGTTCATGCACTGTGTCAGGACATCCTCGTAGGGGCGGACCCAAGTGTCCGCCTGTGGTAGGCACTACAAATTCGCACAAATGAGCGGAAACCCCAGGGTACTTTCAGCGGTTACAACCAAGGCAAGAATCGCATCTGCCCTCACCCATTCCCACGGGGGCGGTCCTCCAAAGGAAGCCGGTCAAAGTCCCGGGTGGGAGCCTGGCAGGCGCCGTTTTCGCAGAGGTAGTACACCGCCCCCTGTTCCGGTACCGGATAAGACGCCGTAAAGGGGGCGCACCGGGCCAGCTGGGCCTCGTTCTCCGCCGTCTTGACCAGAACGGACAGATCCTCTCCGCCCTTCGTCTGGAGATAACCCTCCAGTTCCCGGGGAAGGCCCTCCCGCGATGCGCAGACCAGCTCCCTGTGGGGCGAAAGGGCCTTTGCCACCGCCAACAGGCCGAAGCTGCTCTGGATGGGATGCTCTGCCGCCGCTCCGGCCAGGAAGCGAAGCTGCCTGCGGGCCGCCTCCCGCCAGCGCACCTCCCCGGTGAGGTCTGCCAGAGCCTGCAGGGCCATGGCCGCCGCCGAATTCCCGGAGGGAATGGCCCCGTCATAGGTCTCCTTGGGCCGGGCAATGAGCCGCTCTCCATCTCTGGGCGTGATGAAATAGCCGCCCCGGTCCCGATCCTCAAACAGGTCCACCATTTGATCTGCACGGAACACGGCCTCCTCCAGGTAGGCGGCGTCAAAGCTGGCCCGGTACAGCTCCAGAAGCGCCAGGGTGTAGACGGCGTAATCCTCCAGCTGCCCCTTGTGGGCCGCCTCACCGGCCCGGTAACGCAGGTACAGGCGGTCGCAGTCATCCGTCATCCGGGTTCGGATCAGCTGGTGCGCCCGACACGCCGCCTCCAGATAGCGCCTGTCCAGAATCCGAGCACGGGCCAGGGCCAGGATGGTCCAGGCATTCCAGGACAGCAGCACCTTGTCGTCCAAGTGAAGCCGGGTTCGTCCCCGGCGGTAGCGGGCCAGCCGCTGTAAACGGGGATCCCCCGCCTGCCAGGGTCCTTCTCTCTGCCCAATGCGGTTCGGAATGCTCTTTCCCTCAAAATTTCCGGCAGATGTGACGCCATAGCGTTGGCAAAACGCCGTGCCGTCTGCCTCCCCCAGGACCGTTCGGATTTCCTCCGGGGTGAAGGCGTAGTATTTCCCCTCCTCCCCTTCGCTGTCCGCATCCTGGCCGCAGAAGAAGCCCCCCTCCTCGCCTGTGAGCTCCGACAGGATATAATCCGCCGTCCGGCGAGCCGTGTCCCCATCCTGGGTGCTGCCGGTGACCCGGTAAGCTTGCAGGTAGGCCAGAAGCAGCAGGGCGTTGTCATACAGCATCTTTTCAAAGTGGGGAATCAACCATTTCCGGTCGGTGGAGTACCTGGAAAAGCCGCCGGCAATCTGGTCCTGAATCCCGCCCCGGGCCATGGCGTCCAGGGTATGCTCCACCATCACCAGGGCCTCCGGCGCATCCTCCGCCTGGGCATACCACAGGAGAAACAGCAAATGGTGCGGCGTCGGAAATTTGGGTGCCTCCCCAAAACCGCCCCACATTGGGTCATAACGCGCCCGGAACTGGCCATAGGCCTGGTGCAGCAGGTCCCAGCCCGGCTCTGCCTCTTGGGGATCCTCCTCCCGGCTCAGGAGCTCCGCCACCCGGCTGCCGGTCTCCAGGAGCGCCTCACGGTCCTGCCTCCACAGCCCGGCTGCCCGCTCCAGAAGCTCCAGCAGACCCAGGTGTCTGGCGTCCCCACGCTTGGGCAAATACGTCCCGGCAAAGAAAGGCTTTTGCTCCGGCGTCATCAGAATCGTAAGCGGCCAGCCGCCGGAGCCGGTGAATGCCTGACAAACCGCCATATACACGGCGTCCACATCCGGCCGCTCCTCCCGGTCCACCTTGACGCTGATGAAATCCCGGTTGAGCGCCTCTGCCACCTCTTCATCCGCAAAGGACTCCCGGGCCATCACATGGCACCAGTGACAGGTGGAATAGCCGATGCTCAAAAATACCGGCTTATCCTCCTGCCGCGCCTGGGAAAACGCCTCCTCACACCAGGGATACCAGTCCACCGGATTGTCCCCATGCTGTAGCAAATAGGGGGATTGTTCTTGACGCAAACGATTGGCCATCCTCGCGCCTCCTTCCAATTTCTACCACGCTGCCCAAAATTCACAGCCACACCTTGCTCATGATCTGGACAGTTCTTTTTAGACTGCCCAATTTTTTCAACATAGATGCAGAAAACCCGGCGCGCAGAAAGCCCCAAAGGCTTCTTACGCGCCGGGTTTCGCGTGAAATTGGAATGGTTATGCGGGGAACTTCTCCAGGAAACGCACCAACACCGTGGCCGCCTGGGCGCGGGTTGCGCCGTTCTGAGGCTTCAGCCAGATGGCGTCGCCACCGGCGATGCCCTGGAAGAGGCCTACGCTTACGGCCCAACACATGGCCGCTTCTGCATACTCTGAGGTCTTCTCCCCATCCGGGAAGCGGGACAGATCCCCTTCTACTGCCATGTCATAGCCTTTGTAGTCGGCATAACGGTACAGAAGCACCGCCATCTGCTCTCTGGTGACAGCTGCATTGGGAAGGAACTTGGTCTTCGTCACACCGCGGACAATTCCGTGCGCGCTGGCCCAGGTCACCGCGTCAGAATAGTACTGGTTTTCCGCCACATCCTTGAAGGGATGCTCCATACCGGTCACATCGGGGGAACCCTCCATCCGGTACAGAATGGTTGCCAGCTGGCCCCGGGTCAGGTTCATCTGGGGTGCAAACCGGGTCTCGGACACACCGATCATCCGTCCGGTCTGCGCCATTTCCTCTACGGCATCATAGTACCAAGCGCCTGGCTTCACATCCTCAAACGCGATGGGGAGAGCCGGAATGGTCAGCTCCAGCGTCTCGTTGGTCTCCGGAAGGGTTGCGCCATCCTGCCGCACCTCCAGGGTCAGGCTGGTGGTCTGGCGGACCTTGGCAGGCACATAGCGGAAGGTGAGTTCCGCCACCACGCCGTTCCTTGCAGCGGCATCTGCATAGCCCACTGTGAGGGAACCGTCGCCAGCCGCCTGGCTGTGGAGCATGTCGCCATACCGGACATCTTCCAGCTCCAAAAGCGTCTCGTCATAGTTCACACAGAACAGGCCGTTGGTGCTGTCGCTGGCCAGAACGGGTACGGTCACTGTGCAGGCCTCGGGATCAAAGGTCACCTGGCTGTCCGCAGCGCCGCTCTCATCCGGCATCAAAATGGCGTTCAGGCCGCCGGTGGGGGCGGATTCCTCCACAGCATCCTCCAAATGCTCCTGCTGGGCGCTGTCAAACCGCATGGTTGCCACAGGGGCCGCTTCGGGGGCGGCAGCGTTGGAGGAGACATGCAGCAAAGACGCCGGCCAGATGTCCCGGCCGAAGGTCCCCAGGGCTGTGGATACATAAGTTGCGGTCAGTTCATCGTATACCAGGCGGTACAGCTCGCTGTACTTCCCGGTAAAGGCAGACAGGTACAGCGCGCCATCGCTGCCCACCACCAGGGAGGAATACCCTGCATAGCTGCCGGCAGAGAAGGTCACATGCAGGTCCGTGGGGGTGACGGAGTACAAATAGTCATAAGCCACATACTGGCCGTCACCTGCATCCCACACATTGAGCCGCCAGATGTTGCATGTGTTGTCAAACAGATAGACCACTTCACTGTCGGTCTCCACAGTTCCTGCGTAGTAGTCCTCGTAGGTTACCCGTTCGGTGCCGCCAACTGCCACGCCAACAAAGGGCTTGGCGCCTCGGGGAGACATGGAGTTGTAGGTGGGATGCATGGGGTCCTGGGGCTGTAGGAGCGTGCTTTCCCGGACGGCGTAGGTTTTGGGGGCGCCCTCCTGGGAGAAGTAATTGCTATAGGCCAGATCCCACAGGGTGTATCTGCCGTATTCCATGGTCTCTTCCGAGACTGGCTTGCCATTGTGGAGGTCCAACTTGCGCATAATATTGTTCCGGGAATCCAGGAGGTAGAACGCATCCTCTCCCGGGATCTCCGTCACTGCTTTGGCGTAGTAGTCCATGGCGGCGCCTGCATGCCAAGTGCTGTTGCCACCGGACATGTCCCAGCTGAACCGCATGGTTGCGCCCTGATCATCCATCAGCACCCCTTCCAGGGTCACATCCAGGGACCGGACTACCACGGTGCACTCGCCGTACTTCTCTCCATTCAGGCTGGATTTGGCTACGATGGTGGTCTCACCTTCTCGAACGCCAGTGACGACGCCCTGTTCATCCACCTTAGCAATGCTGGGATCCTTGGAGGAGTACTCCAGGCTCTGATCGGCCAGGGTCCAGGGCATGACGTAAGTACGTAGGTTTGCGGTATAGCCAGCAAAGACCTCATATTCGTCTTTTTCGAAGTAAACGCCCTCCACCTCGTAGGTAGGCGCTGCCCAGGAGACGTCCATGCCTTCCCAGACCGGACAAATCAGGCCATAGACCGGGCTGCCATAGTTCACAGCCAGGTAAGTTCTCACCACCTGCTTATCCTGCACATTCATCTCGTAGTAGCCATACTGGTCAGAACCGTAGGGCTGCCCGTTGTACATGTACACGCTCCGGGCTACCCAGCAAAGGAGCTGCCTGGTGGCATCAAACTCCATGGTTTGCAGGCTATGGGTCACGTAGGCGCCGGTATCCGCTGTGCACAGATACTCTGGCGCGTTTACACTGTCCAGGGTAAAGGCGTATACCTCATAAGTCCCCAGCTTGGCGCAGTAGAACGTGCCGTTGGGATCACAGGCCAGGGTATTGGTAAAGCCCACATCCCCGCCAATCTGGCCGAGCTCCGTCACCGCGCCTGTGAGCTTGTGGATGGATACCAGGAGGCCCTCTTCCGTTACGCCATACAGCATCCCATCCACATCGTTATACGCCATGTCAGTCAGCACGTAGCCCAAACGGCAGATGTAAGAAGTATCCTCCAGATCGTCTGCGGGAGCCACATAGAAGCAGCCCATGTCATCCGAGAGGAAGGCATACTGCCCCACGGCAGTGGCCGCGTAGACGTTCACCTTACTGAAAGACCAGGTGTCCTGATTGAGGACCTCTCTGCCACCATAGGGACTTTCCGCCCAAGTGAACTTCTGCCAATCCCCGCGTACCGGACTGAAGCCTATGAGACCCGGCAGGGGCTCCGGCTCGCCAATGATCTCTTTCAGACGATACGTTGCGAAGTTTGCCGCATAGTCCGCCGTCTGGATCACAAAGCGATAACCGTTGACAGATTCCAGGGGAATCTCAAACGTGATGGTGTCATTGGGCTTGGCATCTGCCGTGGTGCCCACCTTCTTCAGCACCCGCCGACCGGTGTTGTCATAGAGAATCACGCCAGCTACGTATTGATCGTCGTGCACTGTCACTTCCATGACGTTTTTCTCTGTGTTGACAACCACCTGTTCAATGGTGGGGGCCTCGTTGTCCACGGTGAAGGACATCTCCAGGCTGGTTCCCTTCGCCAGAGCGTCCCAATCCACATTGCCCGCATCGTCCACATAGTACTCGGGCGCCAGACTCATGGTCATATGGCCATATTGCCCAAGCTCCATCTCAGGGTGCAGATCCAGCTCCACAATCTGAGGCGCATTCATCCAGGATCCATAGTAGGCATAGTAGAACGCCGCGTCCATCCGGCCAAAGAACTTGTCCTCACACAGCTTCTGGCCCGTGGTGGTATTCATCGCCGTAAAGCGGGAGGCCCCTGCGTTGCGGACGGTGGCAAACTGCCAAGCGTAGAAATAGTCGCCCCGGGCCAGGTTGATGGCGTTCCGCTCCGGCAGATACGTCTCATCGGGAGTAATCGGATTGCCGCCAAAGTAGTAAATGCTGGTGGGCCGGTCGCCATAAACCACGCCCACGGCATTCATACTGTCATTGCCCAGATAAGAGGTTCTGGGTTCGTCGCCTGTGGCATGCGTGACATAATCGCCTACATCAAACATGGATGGCTCAGACCAACTGCCATAGTAGCCCAGCACAGGAATGGAGTGCCCCGGCAGCAGCTCCCCCTCCTGGGTTGCCACAGGCGCGGCATGGACGAAAGCCTCTACGTAAGCGCCGGTGGGATATTCTGCATTCAGCTTTGCCTTCTCGTCGTCTGTCAGGGCAATGGACACATCCACCGCCACCGAACCGCCAGCGGGAACCACCACCATACCCTGATACAGCTTCAGGAACTGGTGCACATCATAGGTTGTCACCTGGCCGTCGCCGTTCAGGTCGGCATAGGTTTCATTGGCAACCAGGGCCGCGCCATGGGTCACATGATCCAGCAGCAGCTGAGCGTCGGCCCGGTTCACATAGCCGTCTCCATTGAAATCGTAATTTGCAACCTCACCGGCATACTCCATGACAGACTGGCCGTCTACGGAAAATTCCACCGTGGCGTCCATGGTTCTGGTCAGGATGCTGAGATAGCTGAAATCATCCACGCCGGTCTCTGTGGCCTGGGTAAAGACGTCGGAGGAGAGTTGGTAAGCGCACTCCGTATCCGTCAGGTTATGTAGCTGGAACCGGAAGACATAGGTACCGGTCCGGTTGGGATCCTCGCCCAGTTCTACTTTGACCTTGCCGTCGTTCTGCCCATCTACGGTCACAAAGGTGGGCGTCCGGAGGGCCGCGCTCACATTGGCAAGGCCTGCACCCTGCTGGAGGAGCGGGTAATAGTTGCCGCTGGCTCTGTCCCGAAGGGCCGTGGCCGTCGACATCAAAAGAGACTGGGTGAGGGCCCGGCTGGTCATGCCGGCTACCTCAATTCCCTGCTCCCTGAGGTACTGTTGCACCAGGGCAACCATACCGGCCACCTGGGGAGAGGCCATGGAGGTGCCGCTCATCAGCTCATATTGATCCGTAGCCGCAACACCGCCGTTGACGGAGTAAATATTTCCGCCAGGGGCAGAGATTTCCGGCTTCAGGGACAGATCGCCGGGGACGCCCCAGGAGCTAAAGCTGCTCATCACCTGATAAGCAGAGCCGGCATAGTTTCCGGTCACCTTGCCCCGAACTGTGACGCTGCCGGTGTAATAGGTCTTGCCATCCTCGGTGGTCTGGGCTGTGGCCTGATCCTTCACCGCTTTGGCGTCCTCTTGCGAGATGAAGACTGCGGGAGCCGGATAGTTGTAGCCAGTCATATCCATGTTGACGAGGCCAGGCTCTGTATTGTAAACGACCGTGGCAGCAGCTTTCCGGCTGGCAGCGGCATTGGCTTTCTCGGAGTAGTAGATTTCACCCCGGGAGCAAAACACAATCTTGCCAGTCAAGTCCATCCCGTCAAAATCCGATCCCTGGCCCACGCCATCGATCCAAATGAACTCATATTCCGTGCCAGAACCATCTTCCGTGGTATCCAGCGTCGCCAGAGGCTGATTGCTATAGGGGGTCCCCACGCTGTTCGCCGTCTTCTCAGTGTAGCCAAAGGACCGGTCGCCCACCTGCATACTGGCGCTGATGAGTCCGTCGTTGTCCACAGAAGCCACCGTGAAGGAATTGGTGTAAGATCCAGGAGAGCCGGCGGTATCAAAGTTCACACCGCCGTCGGCATACAGGGCGCCATAGGTGGCATTTTCCCCCCAATGGCCGCTGTTGCCGGCAGAGGTGGCCGACACCGTGCCGCACTCCACCAAATTCTCCATGATTCTCTGATATTCATCTTCCGGGCTCTTAGCTGAGCCGGCAGTGCTGGAGCCCAGGGACAGGTTGACGGCGTCCGCCCCCAACACAATGGCGTCCTCCATGGCGGCCATAATGTCGGAGTCAAACGCGCCGCCGTTCTGGCCAAAGACCTTCATCACCAGAATCTGGGCATCCGGCGCATTGCCCGCCACATGCACCGTCTCCAGCGCATCGGCAAACCCGCCGTCCCGTGCCACATACCGGTTGGCCGCGGCAATACCGGCCACATGAGAGCCGTGCTCGCCCTGGCTATCGCGGTCATGGGTCACATCCGTGCCGCCGTCAATGTAGTTATAGCCAAAGGGCGCTTTGGTGTTGATGTACAGGGCGTCTGCCTGGAGGCTTCCATCCCGCCGGTAGGCGTTGAGCTGGGTCAGCTTCTCAGCAATTTCGCCAGCATCCAGAAGCCCATAGCTTTCCACCGTCCGGTCGGCCTTCTCGGCATCCTCTGCCAGTGCATAGTCAAAGGCAGCCGGGTCAAAGGACTGGTGGTCCGTATCCAGGCCGGTGTCAATTACGGCAATCCGGGTACCCGCACCGGTGTATCCTTCCAGCCACGCCGCATTGGCGCCGGTCATCTGGCCGGAAACGGCCATTTGGGGAGAATACTCTCCGCCGATGGAGACCACATCCGGGCTGTACTGGGTCTCCACCACCACCGACTTGACGCCGTCCATGGCGGCAATCCGGTCCACGGAAGCCCGTGGGACGTTGGCAGAGATGAGATTGCCTGCCAAAGTCAGGTTCCACACCACATCCATGGCCTGTCCATCCAACGCCTGGCGCTCAATGGCGGCCTGGAGGCTGCTCTGCGCTCTTCTCAGGCCCTCCCGGTAGTCCATAGCCGCAGCATTGGCTGCAATGCCCTGCATGGAGTAGCCCGCTTCCAGGGTGGGGGCCTGCTCCAGCACAATGGACACACGTACTGTGTCTGTGGCATGGTCCGTAAGCGCCTGCGTACTGCTCATTTGCTGCATAGGCGGGGCCGCAGTAACGGCGTCTGCATCCACCGCTTCCAACGTCAGCGGAATCCGCCCATCGCTGCGTTCCAGGGCGTTGGCGGGAACTGCCAGGCCGGTCACCATAACCATGACCAGAGCCCATGCCAGAAACCGCTGGAGCATCGTGTTCTTCCTCATATTGATTTCCCCTTTCAGTTATTCGCCATATTTATACAGAATCCCAATATTCTATGGCAATATGGCATCTGCTTCCATATTAATCACTTTTTCCCGTCGTGTCAAGACAAATTTTCAGATACTGCACTTCAGCACATACACAAGCCTGCACAGGAGATGCAACCTGACGTTCTATGTATCTGCCACAGCAAAGCATCACTGTTTTCCCCCTTGCTGCTTGATTGGGTTTGACAAGCCCGCTGTTTTGTGCCATAATGGAACCAATTCTTCCCTCTGCCCCAGGCAGATGGAACGCCGCAGGTGAAGCTCATGGAGTATCTGGCAAAACCCAATCTCATATTGGAGTCCCTTCTCTACCTGTGCGCACGGGCAGACGGGCAGGAACGGCAGCGGTTGGAGGAGCACTTCCGGCAAAAGGGCCCCCAGGCCCTGGCTGCATTTCAAGAGCGCTATGCCTCCTTTGAGGTGCTGAAGCAGGAGCTGGACCGTCGTGTCGCCATTGCCCCGGCGACTTTGACCCGCCTGTTTTCCAATCTGGAGGGATTTCCCTACCACATGGCAGGCGTATATTCCCCCGCATTTCTTCTGCTGGCCCCAGCCGCCTGCCGCTGCTGCGGAGATTCCGCCGCCTTTCTGGCGGCACAGGAGACCTTCACCTCTGAGCAGGCCGCCCAGGACATTCTCACCGCTCTGGACCTCACTGGCAGCGGTCAGGCCGAGTACGACAGCGCCTCAGCTCAGCTGATCGACAGCATCCTGTCCATGTCGCTGCCAGCTGAAACCAGGCTGGCTCTGCTGGAGCTGCACAAAAACTACCGACTCGTGATGCAGGAGTCTGTCCAATGCCTCTATACGGCCTATGCCGTTCTGGAAGACATGGGTCCCAAGCTGCAAACCCTCACCGACAGCTTCACCTGGGAGATTCATACCATCGGCTCTGAAGCATACACCCAGGAGATTTCCAACTTTCACATAGACCCCAACGTTCCCTGCCGCATTCAGCCCCTTTTGATGCTGCCGGCCACCTATCTGTTCATCAACACCCTCGGCGCAGACGGCCACTTGGTCGTCTATTGCGGAATCTTGCGGTATGCCCTGCGCAATATGGAGCTCTCCGCAGAGATCGCCCGGAATCAAATCTATGAATCCATCCGCCTTCTGGGGGACCGAACCCGATTCGACATTTTCTGTTATTTGAAGGATCATCCGGCCTACGGCCAGGAGTTATCCAGCCATTTCGGCCTGGCCCGGAATACCATCCATTACCACATGAGCCAGCTGTTCAAAGCCCGCCTGGTCCGATGTACCGTAGAGGGGGCCAAAACCTATTACTCCATTGACAAAGATCGCTACAGCAAGCTTCTGGAACTGCAGCGACAGCTCTTCCTCCACGACTATCCAACCCAGGAGCCCCTCCCGTAATGCAAAAACATACCGAAGACGATGCCCATTGGTATGTGTTCTGTTGTTATCCACATAGTGCAAATTCATACTGCCCACCACGGGCGGACACATAGGTCCGCCCCCAATGCCAACAGGTTAAGAACGGCAAGGTGAAACAGGTGCCCAAAAATCGTCAATAAAGCGCAATTTACAAGGGTAAATGTTTTCCTTGGCTTCTCTTTCCGGCTGTTCTCCTCTTAACCTGTTGGCATTGGGTCCGCCCCTACGCACAGCGGGGAGGGATTGCAGGGACGGTAATTTTCTGGTTGACCGGCTGCCTGCGGGGGCGGAATGGCCAAGGCCATTCCCTACGTCTCGCACCATCTTGCTGTTTCGCCGTAGGGGCGGACCCAATGCCAACAGGTTAAGAGTTCTCGGCAAAATAGCTAAAAACTGGGG
>CDZQ01017507.1_pt1 | contig 16835 bp, 15 predicted proteins | sample 554831 | NCBI WGS metagenome assembly CDZQ01 (sample SAMEA3182112, study PRJEB8094) | gut metagenome | biome: human; feature: gut; material: Stool; isolation source: human stools | place: Canada | collected 2013-05-06
ATATATATAATTATATAAACGATTAGGAGGCCATTACCTTGGGGTATAATATCGCGCAGAAACTGATAAAAAGTCATTTGGTTTCAGGGCAAATGATTCCCGGAACCGAGATTTCGATAAAGGTCGATCAAACATTAACGCAGGACGCTACCGGAACGGTTGCCTATCTGCAATTTGAATCCATGGGCGTTGATCGTGTCAAAACCGAACGGTCCGTGGCGTACATCGATCATAATACACTCCAAAGCGGATTTGAAAATGCCGATGACCACCGGTACATTCAAACCGTTTGCAGCAAACACGGCATTTATTTTTCACGCCCAGGCAACGGAATTTGCCATCAAGTTCATCTGGAACGGTTCGGCAAGCCCGGAAAAACACTGTTAGGCAGCGATTCCCATACACCGACCGGCGGCGGAATCGGCATGCTGGCTATTGGTGTCGGCGGACTGGACGTTGCGGTTGCCATGGGCGGCGGAGCCTATTATTTGACAATGCCCAAAGTGGTAAAAGTAAATCTTACCGGTAAATTAAGCCCAATGGTTGCGGCAAAAGACATTATTTTAAAAGTCCTCAGCCTGATGAGCGTAAAAGGCGGCGTGGGCAAAATTATCGAATATGCAGGCGAGGGCGTAAAAACGCTTTCGGTTCCCGAACGTGCAACCATTACCAATATGGGTGCAGAATTAGGCGCAACGACCTCCGTTTTCCCAGCTGATGAAGTTACGTTGGCCTTCTTAACCGCGCAAGGACGTCCCGAAGACTTTACCCCGATTTTTGCAGACGAAGACGCACAATATGATGAACAGATCGATATTGATCTGGCTTCTTTACAGCCGTTGGCAGCCTGTCCGCACAGCCCGGACAATATCAAAACCGTTCAAGACCTGAGCGGGATGAAGATTGATCAAGTCTGCATCGGCTCCTGTACCAATTCTTCTTATACGGATATGATGAAAGTTGCGGCCATTTTAAAAGGCAAAACCGTTGCGCCCAACGTTTCTTTAGTCATTGCTCCCGGCTCTAAACAGGTCTTTAACATGTTAGCGCAAAACGGAGCACTTGCAGATATGATCTGTGCGGGCGCCCGCGTTATGGAGTGTGCTTGCGGGCCTTGTATCGGAATGGGCCAGGCGCCCAACAGCGGCGGCATTTCGCTGCGTACATTTAACCGGAATTTTGAAGGCCGGAGCGGAACGGCAGATGCACAGGTCTTTTTGGTCAGCCCGGAAACAGCGGCTGTTTCGGCAATTACCGGCGAAATGACAGATCCCAGAACCGTTATTCCGGAAGGAATTTCTGTACAAATGCCCGAAAGATTTTTCATTAACGACAATATGATTTTAGCCCCGGCAGAAAACAGCGCCGACGTTGAAGTGGTACGCGGTCCGAATATCAAACCGTTCCCCGTAAACAAACCGTTGGAAGAAAATTGGGATGAACGGGCACTGCTGAAAGTGGGCGACAATATTACCACCGACCACATCATGCCGGCCGGAGCAAAAATTCTGCCCTATCGTTCCAATATTCCCAAGATGTCCGAATTCTGCTTTACCCGCTGTGATGAAGAGTTCCCCAAACGGGCTCAGGAATGGGGCGGAGGTATCATTATCGGCGGACAAAACTACGGGCAGGGCTCCTCGCGTGAACACGCAGCGCTGGTTCCGCTTTATCTAGGAGTCAAAGCCGTTGTCGCCAAATCGTTTGCCCGAATCCACATGGCAAACCTCATCAATTCCGGTATTATTCCGTTTTTGTTTGAAAATGAGGCAGATTATGACCGAATCGATCTCGGCGACGAACTGGTGATTGAAAATATTCGCACCAAAATCACACAGGGACTGCCTGTCGTGATGCACAATAAAACCAAGAACATTGACATTCCGTTAAAGGTCACATTCTTCGAAAGACAAATCGAGATTATTGCAGCCGGCGGAATGCTGAATTACACCAAACAACAAAACAAATAATTGTTTTCCGCAAAGGGGTCGTAGGGCTCCTTTGCGGCATAACATTATGAAACTGAAGATACGGGAGAACCTGATATGAAAAAAGAAAATGTTTCACCGTATGTGATAAAACGGCTGCCGAGATATTTTCGGTACTTAAACGAATTATACGCAAACGGGGTAAACCGAATTTCATCCAAAGAACTTAGCGAAAAAATGAATATCACCGCCTCACAAATCCGGCAGGATTTAAACTGTTTCGGCGTTTTTGGCCAGCAGGGATACGGTTACAATATTGAATTGCTTTTAGGCGAAATCAAAAGTATTTTGGGTGCAGATCGCGTTAACAAAGCCATTATTGTCGGCGTCGGAAATATCGGGTTGGCACTGGCCAATAATATGAAATTTGAAAAGCGCGGCGTTTTTGTTACCGGCCTTTTTGATACAGATCCAGAAAAAATCGGTAAAAAAATTAAGAATTTGACGATCCAGTCCGCCGACCAACTCGAAGACTTTTGTAAAAGAGATCTTCCGGACATCGCCATTCTCACGCTACCCAAAGAACATACGCACGACATGGCGCAAAAACTGGCATCGTACGGAATCCGCGGATTTTGGAACTTTTCTAACGTAGAATTAAACGTTCCGCACGCCTGCGTAGAAAATATGCATATGGGAGATTCGTTGATGCTGCTGTGTTACAGTCTGAAAAATCAGACGAATGAGGAATAAGATATGCCTAAAATTATTGCGCAAAATAAAAAAGCCTATCACGATTATTTTGTGATAGAAAAACTAGAAGCCGGCATTGAACTGTTCGGAACGGAAGTCAAATCCCTGCGTCTGGGACAAGTGAATTTAAAAGACAGCTACTGTTCTTTTAAAGAAAATGAAATTTTTATTTTAGGCATGCATATCAGCCCCTACGAAAAGGGGAATATTTTCAACAAAGATCCACTCCGTCCGAGAAAACTGCTGTTGCACAAAAAAGAAATCCTTAAACTGTTTTCTCAAGTCAAACAGGAGGGGATGACGGTAGTTCCGCTTTCGCTGTATTTAAAAAATGCAAAAGTAAAAGTAGAAATCGGGCTGTGCAAAGGTAAAAAACTTTATGATAAACGAGAAAGCATTGCGGCCCGAGACGCGCAGCGCAATATTCGTCGCGAATTTGCCAACAAACTGAAAGGGAACTGATTGTTTGAAAAAACGAGAAAAAGAGATTGTACTATGAGAGTTTTAGGAGTCGACCCAGGATACGCAACCGTAGGATACGGGATCGTAGACTATGTAGGCAACAAGTTTGTCAGTTGCGATTACGGAGCTATTGTCACGCCGGCAAAAACTCCCATTGAATCCCGGCTGGAACAACTTTTTGATGAACTGTGCAAGGTAATTGATTACTATCAAGTCGAAACCATTGCTTTTGAAGAACTGTTTTTTAATACCAATATCACCACCGCCATCAAAGTCGCTCAAGCCCGGGGAGTATTATTACTGGCTGCCGCAAAAAAAGGCTTTGAATGTTTTGAATATACCCCGCTGCAAGTCAAACAATCCGTAACCGGATATGGCCGAGCAGACAAGCAGCAAGTCATGGCCATGGTAAAAATGCTATTGCATTTAGAAAAGACCCCGCGGCCGGACGACGCGGCAGACGCGCTTGCTGTAGCGATTTGCCACGCACATTCCATGGGAATGCGCAGATTAAAAATAAAAGGATAAAACGATGTACGATTATATCAAAGGAGAATTAGCCTACGCAGATATGAAACAGGCAGTTATTGACTGTAACGGCGTGGGATATAAATGTTTTATTTCGCTCAACACTTATAAAAAAATAACGGGGAAGACTTCCGTCAAATTGATGACCTACCTCAACGTCAAAGAAGATGCAATGGATTTGTACGGATTTGCCGATGTTGAAGAGCGCGAATTTTTTCTTTTATTGCTGGGCGTCAATGGGGTAGGCCCCAAAGCGGCACTTGCCATTTTATCAGACTTGTCCGCATCCGAATTTGCAGCCGTTCTCGCCACCAATGACGCAAAGCGGTTAACAAAAGTTCCGTCAATCGGAACCAAAACAGCACAGCGGATCTGTCTGGAATTAAAAGATAAAATTGCCGGCAGTGCATTTTCTGCATCGGGCGCAGACATCGAAGAAATCCGCGAAACGTTTTCGGACGCCAAAACAGAGGCGGTCGAAGCCCTCGTTACGTTGGGCTACTCTAAGGCCGAAGCCCGAAACGCGGTTTTGCGATGTCCGGCAGAAAACACCAACGATTTAATCAAACAAGCACTGCGTCTGCTGTCTTCTTCCCTCTAAGCCAACAGCAGACCATGCACCAATAAACAACGGAGAAAGAACCTATGGATCAAATAGATGAACGACTGTTATCGGCCAGAACCATCAAAAACGAAGATGAGTCCGAAACCAGCCTGCGCCCCCATAAACTTTCAGACTATGTCGGGCAGGAAAAAGTAAAAGAGAATTTATCGGTTTTTATTGAGGCAGCCAAAGCCAGAGAAGACTCTCTGGACCATATTCTGCTTTACGGGCCTCCGGGGCTGGGCAAAACAACGCTGGCCAATATCATTGCCTCTGAAATGGGGGTGTCCATCCGTATCACAAGCGGCCCCGCACTCGAAAAAACCGGAGACATTGTTGCGCTGCTGACCAACTTACAAGACGGAGACATTTTGTTTATTGATGAAATCCATCGGCTGTCGCGAACAGTAGAAGAAGTTTTATATCCGGCCATGGAAGATTATGAATTCGATATCATCATCGGAAAAGGACCATCGGCCCGCTCGATTCGGTTTGACCTGCCCAAGTTTACTTTAATCGGGGCCACCACACGCTCCGGGCAGCTTTCCGCCCCGTTTCGGGATCGATTTGGAGTTCTTTTTCGATTGGAACTATACACCCCGCAACAGCTGGCGCAAATTATTACACGCTCTGCCGGTATCTTAGGCATTTCCATCACGCCGGACGGAGCCATGGAAATTGCGTCCCGTTCCAGAGGAACGCCCCGAATTGCCAACCGCCTATTAAAACGTGTGCGTGATTTTGCCCAAATCATGAACAACGGAACGATTGACGAAAAGATTGCGATGCACGCGTTGGCAAAACTGGATATTGACGAATTGGGCTTAGACCAAACCGACCGCAAAATGTTGCAAGCAATTATACGCAATTTTAACGGCGGCCCTGTCGGACTGGATACCCTGGCCGCATTGATCGGAGAAGAAGCCATCACCATCGAAGACGTGTATGAGCCTTATCTGCTCCAACTCGGATTTATCAACCGCACCCCGCGCGGAAGATGCGTTACAGCTGCGGCGTACGCACACCTGGGGTACGACGCACAACAAACTTTAATGTAATAAGGTAAGGAAAGATGTGAATGAACTCGGAAAAGAACCTCAAGCAAAACAAAAACCTCATTGACCTTTCACTGCAAATGGAAAATATCCGTTTTTTGTTTTTTATTAACCCGGAGTATACCATCTCTTCCGAAACCAGAGTACAAAAAAAACATTTTAATCACTTTGTTCTTTACATTCTTTTATCCGGAACCGCTCAAGTTCAGACCGAACATCAACAGTACAAACTGCATGCCGGTGATTTTTTCATGATCTGTCCAAACCTGTCCACGTCGATTTATTCGATATCCGGACAAGGCGAATGTCTGGAAATGGAGTTGGAATATCAATATCTGGACAAAGAGATTAATGAAGATTTATACGCCGTTTTTCATGAATTATTGTCCGAAAAGAAGTACGTCCACCTAAAAAACCAACCCGAATACAGCGCGGCCGCGCAATATATTTTGCAAGATCTGTCCGACCGTGCTCCCGGTTTTCTTTATCGGTTACGCACACACTTGGGCAGTTTACTGTTTTTAATGTTTGATACACTGTCTGTTTTGACCAATGAATCCTTCTTTCAGGAAGAAGAATCCAAACCTCAAATCCACAAATACAAACGCTCCAACATGCGAGACATTTTTATTGATTCTTATCTGGAAGAACATTTCAAAGAAAATCTAACCTTGGAAATGTTAGCCCAAAAGGTTCTTTTAAGCACCAAACAGCTCAACCGGATCATCAACCGGCTATACGGAACCACCTTTTACAAACATCTCACGCAACTCCGTATCCGAGAAGCAAAACGTCTACTTACGCAAACCGATCTATCTATTGAAGAAATCTCTTATCTGGTCGGCTTTGCCACGCATACCGGATTTTACAAAGCATTCAAACAAACCACCGGGCAGGTACCCAGTGCCTATCGCGCTAAAAATAAAAAAACAGGAGGCTGAACACAGCCTCCCTTTTTATTAAAATATTGATTGAACATCTTTTATTTTGAGCTATTTCTCCGACAATCGATCACTGATCCGACAAAAATCTTCTATCGACAATTTCTCGGCACGAATAGCCGGATCCAGGCCTACTTCCTGCAACAAGGATTCTACACGATTTTTTTCGATTCCCAAACCGGAACTGACCGAGTTCACAAAAGTCTTGCGCCGCTGAGAAAAGCCCGCCCGAATAACTCCAAATAACATCTTTTCATCCCGGACAGACGGCTTTTCTGCCCGACGATCTAACCGGATAACGGCAGAATCCACATTCGGCGCAGGCATAAAACTACCTCGTGACACGCCAAATAACATTTTCGGTTCGGTATAGTATCGAATCGCCGCGCTGACAGCACCATACTCTTTTCCCCCTGCCGCAGAACAAATCCGCTGCGCGACTTCTTTTTGAACCATTACTGTAATGGATTCTAAACGGGCCCTGCTTTCCAACAGATACATCAGGATCGGTGTCGTAACATAATACGGCAAATTCGCGCAGACCACAACGCGCTCCTGCGGGTCAAACAGCCCGCAGATATCCACATCTAAAATATCGGAATGAATCACCTGTACATTTGAACAATCTGAAAGGGTATAATCCAAAACCGGTAAAAGCCGCTGGTCGATTTCTACCGCAATCACCTTTTTTGCCCGGATTGCGAGTTCGCGTGTTAAACACCCTATCCCCGGCCCGATTTCCAGCACGGTAGTTTCGTCCGAAAGATTCGCCTGCTCGGCAATTTTAACAGGAATAGCCGCATTGATTAGAAAATTCTGACCAAGACTTTTAGAAAAAGAAAAGCCGAACTGCTCTAATAAAGCGGCAATCTGTTTGGGCGAAGTTAAATTCATATTATCCCTGTTCCTTTAAATATTTCAGATAAGCGTTAATAAATCCGTCCAAGTCTCCGTCCATCACGGCGTTGATGTTTCCGTTTTCAAAACCAGTACGATGATCTTTTACCAGCGTATACGGCATAAAAACATACGACCGAATTTGAGAACCCCATTCAATTTTTTTCTGATCGCCTTTGATATCTTCAATCTTTTCAAGATGCTCGCGTTCTTTAATTTCAACCAGTTTAGACTTCAGCATTTTCAGCGCCATTTCTTTATTTTGCTTTTGAGAACGCTCATTCTGACACCCTACTACAATCCCGGTCGGAATATGAATAATCCGAATTGCGCTGTCCGTTTTATTGACGTGCTGTCCTCCGGCGCCCGACGCACGATGCGCCTCTACCTTGATATCTTCGTCTCGTATTACAATGTTATTGGATTCATCGTCAATTTCGGGCATTACCTCAACAGACGCAAAGGAAGTGTGCCGTTTGCCTGCTGCGTCAAACGGAGAAACACGAACCAGCCGATGCACCCCGGTTTCCGATTTCAAGTACCCGTATGCATTGGGGCCTTCTATCAGAAGTACCCCGCTTTTCATTCCGGCTTCTTCTCCGTCTAAATAATCCATCACTTTTACTTTATACCCGTGCTTTTCACCAAAACGCGAATACATCCGAAACAACATCATTGCCCAATCTTGCGCTTCCGTTCCACCGGCCCCGGCATGAAAGGTTAAAATCGCATTATTTGCGTCATATTCTCCGGTCAGTAACGTGGCAAGTTTTTGTTTTTCCAATTCTTGCTGTGCCTGCTCAAAAGTAGACGTAATATCTGCTTCCATGGATTCATCGTTTTCTTCCAAAGCCAGTTCCACCAGCGTATTTGCATCATCGCAAAGCGTACAAAGATGTTCGTATGCCGTAATTTTTTCTTTTACTTGCTTTTGCTCCTGCAAAATCTTCTGAGAACGCTCCGTGTCATTCCAAAAATCAGGATCCGAGCTGATCTTCTCGATCTGCGCCAGCCGCGCACGAAGTTGTTCAATCCCCATCGTTGCACCAAGGGTTTGAGCCTCTTCTTTTAAGGCTTCTGTTTTTAATTTGTATTCATCTAAAATAATCATATTTCCCTCACGAAAAATGGGCAATGAACGGGAAAACCCGTTCATTGCTTTTCTTAATTAAAATTGAGTTAATTCCGTCAAATAGCCCTTCAAATCGCTGACCGGGATTCTTTGCTGTTTCATCGTATCACGATCCCGTACAGTTACGCAACCGTCCTGTGCCGTATCAAAATCAACAGTAATACAAACGGGAGTTCCGATTTCGTCCTGTCTGCGATACCGTTTTCCGATCGAACCTGCATCATCAAAATCCACCACAAAGTCTTTACGCAGGGCATGGAAGATTTCTAACGCACCATCATTCAACTTTTTAGACAACGGCAACACAGCCGCCTTGATCGGAGCCAAGGCAGGATGGAAGTGCAGCACAGTTCGGATATCGTCCTTTTCGCCCTCTTTTGCCAGGTTTTCCTCATCATAAGCATCGCACAAAAAGGCCAAAACAACACGATCTGCACCCAAAGACGGCTCAATGACGTACGGCAAATAATGTTCCCCGGTTTCCGCGTCAAAATATTCCATGTTTTCTCCGGATGTGTTTTGATGCTGAGACAAATCAAAGTCAGTCCGATCGGCAATGCCCCAAAGTTCTCCCCAACCGAACGGGAACAAAAATTCAATATCGGTCGTGGCATTCGAATAATGAGACAGTTCCTCTTTTTCATGATCCCGCAATTTCAAGTTTTCTTCTTTCAGCCCCAACGACAGTAAGAATGAACGGCAAGCCTCTTTCCAATACGCAAACCATTCCAAATCTGTTCCCGGTTTGCAGAAGAATTCCAGTTCCATCTGTTCAAACTCGCGGGTGCGGAACGTAAAGTTACCCGGGGTAATTTCATTTCGGAAGCTTTTGCCGATTTGACCGATTCCAAACGGGAGCTTTTTACGTGCGGTACGCTGTACATTTTTGAAGTTTACAAAGATTCCCTGAGCCGTCTCCGGACGCAAATAGATTTCATTTTTTGCATCTTCGGTAACACCCTGAAAAGTCTTGAACATCAAATTGAATTTTCGAATATCCGTAAAATCAGATTTTCCGCAATTCGGACAAGTTACATTATTTTCCTTAATATACTGGCTAATTTTTTCATTCGACCAGCCGTTGCAGTCAACGCCCAAATCCTCCAGCAATTTATCGGCCCGATGACGCGTCTTACAATTTTTACAATCCATCAACGGATCGGAAAAACCTCCAACATGTCCGGATGCAACCCAAACTTGAGGGTTCATCAAAATCGCACAGTCTAATCCGACATTATACTCGCTTTCCTGAACAAACTTTTTCCACCAGGCTTTTTTTACATTGTTTTTCAGTTCCACACCCAGCGGACCATAATCCCAGGTGTTGGACAAGCCTCCGTAAATTTCAGAGCCGGCATAAACAAAGCCTCTGTTTTTACAAAGCCCTACAATTTTTTCCATTGTTTTTTCCTGATTTTTCATCTTATCACCCTTACTCCTGTGTTTGCGATTGTGCCAATTCATCTTGGTCGGAAGAATCGGTTTCTTTTCCTTCCAGTGCCGCCTGTTGTGCTTCGTCCGGATCTATTTGAATTTCCGATACGGTTCCCTCTTCATCATCTGCATTAACCGGGGCAATATTTACCACATGGATACCTTCCGATAACCGCATAATACGAACGCCTCCGGAAGTTCTGCCGTATGTAGGAAGATCCCCGATACGAATCCGAATAATAATGCCATCCGAAGAAATAACAATCAAATCCTGTGTATCGTCTACTGCTTTAATGCCGGCCAGCCGTCCGGTTTTTTCACTGATCTTATGGCATTTAATGCCTCTTCCGCCGCGATGCTGCAGCCGATATTCATCAAACGAACTCTTTTTCCCGTATCCGTTCTCTGTGACCGTCAAAACCTGCTTCGTTTCATCTGCCAATACTGCGCCCACAACATGCTCATCCGCATTTAACCGAATAATCCGAACGCCTCTTGCCGTTCTTCCAACAACGGAAACCTGCGTCTCCTCATACTCAATCGCCATGCCCGCATTGGTGGCAGCCAGAATTTTTTGGTTTCCGTCTGTCAAATGTACGCTGACCAATTCATCGTTTTCGTCCAAATTGATAGCAATCAAACCAGCAGCTCGACGCATATTTTTAAAAGCGGCAAGCGCGCAGCGCTTCGAAATTCCGCGAGCCGTGATCATGTTCAAATACAACCCTTGATCGTCCAGATTTTTTACGGGAATCATCGCTGTAATTTTCTCTTCCTGTTCCAGTTGCAGCAAATTGACCACGTTCATGCCCTTCGACTGACGGGAAGTTTCGGGAATTTCATAACCTTTTATCCGATAAGCTCTTCCTCGATTGGTGAAGAACAGAATAATATCATGCGTCGATCCGATAAATAATTCTTCCACAAAATCTTCTTCTTTGGTGGTCATCGCCTTAATACCTTTTCCACCGCGATTTTGCACGGTATAAGTATCTTCCGGAAGACGCTTGATGTAACCGCAGTTTGTCAACGTGTAAACGCAGGTCTTTTCTTCAATCAAATCTTCTACATCAATTTCGTTTTCTACGGCTGCCAATTCCGTTCTGCGATCATCGCCGTATTTTTCACGCATCTGGAGTAATTCCTCTTTAATAATACGCGCAACATGGGCATCATTATTCAAAATATCTGTTAAATCAGCAATTAAAGCCGTCAATTCCTGATATTCTGTATCTAATTTTTCGCGTTCCAGGCCAGTCAATTGTCCTAACCGCATTTCTACAATGCATTGGGCCTGAATCTCGGTAAACTCAAACTGTGCTATCAAGCTTTCCTTAGCCTGAGCAACAGTTTTGCTTGCACGAATCAATTCAATAATCGCGTCAATATGATCTAACGCTTTTAAAAGACCCTGTACAATATGGGCTCGTTCCTGTGCTTTCTTTAAATCATACTGTGTCCGGCGCAAAATCACGCTCTTCTGGAAGGCAAGATATTCTTCCATCATCTGTTTGAGTGTCAGAATCTTCGGTACTCCGCCCGAAAGAGCCAACAAAATAATAGAAAACGTATCTTGCAACTGGGTATTTTTGAACAATTGGTTCAAAACAACCTGAGGATTAGCATCTCTCTTTAATTCAACAACGACCGTCAAACCTTTTCGGTCGGACTCATCCCGCAAGTCACTGATACCCTCTATGCGTTTGTTGTTTACATGATCGGCAATGTCCTGAACTAACTTGGACTTATTGACCATATACGGGATTTCCGTAATGACAATCCGATATCGGCCGTCTTTATATTCCTGAATTTCTGTTTTAGCCCGAACCACGATTTTTCCGCGACCGGTATGATAAGCTTGCCGTAATCCGCTTTTCCCCATAATAATACCGCCGGTGGGGAAGTCAGGTCCTTTAATAAACGCCATCAACTCATCAATAGACGCTTCGGGATTTTCAAGCAGATAAATCAATCCGTCTACTACTTCGCATAAATTATGCGGAGGAATACTTGTTGCCATACCGACAGCAATTCCGACAGAACCATTCACCAGCATATTCGGAAAACGTGACGGCAATACCGCAGGTTCTTTTAATCTCTCATCAAAATTCGGGATAAAATCAACCGTTTGCTTATCAATATCCCGCACCATTTCCAAAGAAAGTTTTGCCATTCTGGCTTCTGTATAACGATAAGCCGCAGCAGCGTCTCCGTCGATATTACCAAAGTTTCCGTGTCCGTCTACCAACGGATACCGCAGCGAAAACGGCTGCGCCATACGCACCATCGCGTCATATACAGAACTGTCACCATGCGGATGATATCGTCCCAAAACGTCTCCGACGGTAGTTGCAGACTTCAGATACGGCCGATTGGGCAGCAGATTATCCTCATACATTGTATAAACAATCCGGCGGTGAACCGGTTTTAATCCGTCGCGGACATCCGGCAGTGCACGTGCAACAGCAACGCTCATCGAATAATCCATAAACGCCGTTTTCATCTCCGTTGTCAGTTCACGGTCTACAACGGTCTGATTGCGGAAAATCTCGTAAAGATCTTCCTGTATATCATCATGATTCATTTGTTTATCTTTCGCCATTTCGTATCACCTGTCTTTACACATCAAGATTTTTCACATATTTGGCGTTTGCTTCAATAAATTCCCGTCTTGGCTCTACCTTATCGCCCATCAAAACAGAAATGATACTGTCCGCTTCCATCGCATCTTCCAGCGTCACCTTAATAATGGTCCGCGACCGAGGATCCATCGTGGTCTCCCATAATTGCTGCGGATCCATTTCACCCAAACCTTTATACCGCTGAATTTCTACTTTAGCATTGTTTTCTCCCGCCAGTTCCGCAGAGTATTGTTCTCTTTGCTCATCACTGTAAGCATACCGAACCTGTTTTCCTCTGCTCAGTTTAAACAACGGCGGCTGTGCAAGATAAACGTGTCCTTCTTCAATCAATGGTTTCATAAACCGATAGAAAAACGTTAACAGCAAAATTCGGATATGGGAACCGTCAACATCGGCATCCGCCATAATAATGACTTTTCCGTAACGAAGTTTGGAAAGATCAAAATCCGGACCGATTCCAGTTCCAAGAGCCGTGATAACCGGTGTTAATTTATCATTGCCGTATACTTTGTCAATTCGGCTTTTTTCTACGTTTAACATTTTTCCCCACAAGGGCAAAATTGCCTGGAACTTACGTTCCCGTCCGTCTTTAGCAGATCCTCCTGCCGAATCTCCCTCGACGATATAAATTTCTGTTAATTCCGGATCTTTTTCGGAACAGTCAGATAATTTTCCGGGCAAAGAAGCCGATTCTAAAGAGGTCTTTCTTTTTCTCTCGGAATCCCTCGCTTTTTTTGCCGCTTCGCGCGCGCGCTGAGCCGTCATCGCTTTATCCAAAACAACTTTCGCTACGCTTGGATTTTCTTCTAAAAATTCAGAAAACTTCTCGCTGACCAGACCGCTTACAACGCCTCTCATCTTCGAGTTACCCAATTTGGTTTTGGTCTGGCCTTCGAATTCAGCCTCTGTCAATTTTACACTGATAACAACGGTTAATCCTTCCCGAACATCTTCTCCTGAAAGGTTCGCATCCGCGTCTTTTAAAATTTTATATTTTCTGGCATATTCATTGATTACATTCGTCAACGCTGTTTTAAAGCCTGCCTCATGGGTTCCGCCTTCCGTGGTCCGGATATCATTGGCAAAAGACAAAATCATTTCATTATAGGAATCCGTATATTGCATCGCAATCTCGGCCGAACAATCTTCTTCTTGTCTAGAAACATAAATGACGTCATGAAGCGGAGAACATTTTCTATTTTCGTTGATATATTCAACAAAACTAATAATACCGCCCTCATAGCACATTTCGTTGACAACCGGTTCTTCCGGCCGTTTGTCGGTAAATGTAATATGAATACCCGCATTTAAAAATGCCTGTTCTCTCATTCGCTTTAACAACGTATCATATTCAAACTCAAGTGTCTCAAAAATTTCTGCATCCGGATAAAAAGTAATCGTCGATCCGCTTTTTTCTGTAGGACCAATTTCGCGCACTTTTCCCTCCGGAACACCACGCCGATATTTTTGATAATATTCGGTCTTTGTCCGAGAATCATAAACCGTAACTTCAAGCCATTCAGACAACGCATTAACAACGGAGGCACCTACTCCATGAAGACCTCCGCTGACTTTGTATCCTTCTCCGCCGAATTTTCCGCCTGCATGCAAAATGGTAAAAACAACATCCAGCGTAGAAATACCCATTTTAGGATGTTTTCCTGTCGGAATACCTCTTCCGTCATCCGTAACCGTTACCGAATTATCCGGATTGATTGTTACGCCGATATGCTTACAATATCCTGCAAGTGCTTCGTCGATGGCGTTATCCACAATTTCATAAACCAGATGGTTTAATCCTTTTACGGAAGTAGAACCGATATACATACCGGGTCTTTTTCTAACCGCTTCCAGCCCTTCCAGAACCTGGATTTGGCTTTCGTCATAATGAGATTGATTCTGCTGCTCCATTTTTTATTCCTTTCGTTTGTCTTCCGCTTCGTTTCCTTCACGGGATCTTTTCAATAAAGTAGAGGTAGAAAACTGTGTAATAAACACGGTCGTTTCCTTTTGATGCTGATACAGAATAAAAGATCTTGGTAAATCTTCTGCAACCGTAACCACTTTTCCCTGTTTTTGCGCATGAGAAAGAAATTCTTTGGTACTTTTATTTTCGGTTGTGTTCTCTATATCAAAGATACCGAGAATACCTTTTTTTTGAATCAGATATTCTCCTCCGATATGTAAAAACATTACAAGACTTTCACCTCTCCGTGATCTATTTCAAACAATCTGGCTCCGGAAAAATCTTGGATTTGCTCACAAGCTGTTATAATCACTTGTTTTTCCTTTATTTTTTGTATGATATAATTTTTTCTTTCCTGATCCAATTCCGAAAAAACATCATCAAACAGCAATACCGGATATTCATCATAAAAATCATTTAAAATCTCTGCTTCCGCCAGCTTTAATGCCATCACACAGGAACGCTGTTGTCCCTGAGACCCAAACGCTTTTGCAGATCTTCCGTTTAAACTCAATTCTAAATCATCTTTGTGTGGACCTTCATTGGTATATCCGTATCGAAGATCTTTTTCCCGGCTGTTTCGAATTTTATTCAAAAGCTGCTGTTGTATCCAATTTCGGTCATCCGACTCTAAGGTAAAACTCTTATACTCTACACACAAGGTCTCTCGGCCCTGCGTCATCTCATCAATCACTGCTGCGCCGTACTGATGAAGCATTTGCACATATTTTTTACGGAACAAAAAAATCTCTGTTCCCAAAACAGCCAACTTTTCGTCCCACACGTCCAATGTTTTTAAAATGGATTCTTCTTCACTTTTTAAAACATTGTTTCGCTGATACAATGTTTTGTTATATTCTGAAAGAAGTGCAAAATAACGCGGTTTTACCTGACAAATTGCAAAATCAAGAAACTTTCTGCGTACATCCGGTCCTTCTTTGACTAAATTCAAATGTTCCGGAAAAAACAAAACGCTTAAAAAATTACCGATCAACTCACTGGGTTTGACTTTGATCTCGTTCAAATACATTTCTCGTTTTTTACGTTCGTAATAACGAAAACTTGCGCTTTGAAACCGATTATTTTTATAAAAAAGCAAATCTAAATCGGCATGATTGGCCTGATAAAAGATAAAATCTTTTTCGTTGTTGGTTCGAAAAGACTTACAAGCCGAAAAAAGCCAAATTGCCTCGATAATATTCGTTTTTCCCTGCGCGTTATTTCCCGTTAGAATATTGATTCCCGGATCAAATTCAATTTCTTGGTCCAATAAGTTTCGAAACTGTTCTAAACGAATCTGCTTAATATACATATCAATCGTTTGATAATTTCATCGGAGAAACAATATACATAAAAGAATCTCCTTCCAAAGGACGGATACAAATCGCAGATCGCGGCGAATCAATATCAAAAATCACAGATTCCTGTTCGCTGCCGTTTAACGCTTCTACCAAATATTTTCCCTTAAAGCCCATCTCGATATTTTCTCCGGTCTTTTCTGCAGGAATTTCATCAGTAAAGCTATGTCCCTCCGGCGTTCTGCAATATAAAATAATACTATCATATTCAAAACTGACTTTGATCACATTCCGAATTTTATCCGTTATAATAACACTGGCCCGATCAATCGCACGAACTAAATCTTCGCATTTTACTTTAACAGTTGTTTTATATGTTTTATTTAACAAAGCCTGATATCTTAAATATTCTCCGCTGATTAAACGAGAAGTAATTCTGGTTTGTTCAAATTCGATCACAATATGAGTACTTGCAATACCAATACTAACTTCTTCGTCTTCATTTTTCATAATCTTAATCAGTTCCGACAGTGTTTTGGTTGGAACAATAAAAGAACAATTTTCCCCATTTTGGTTTTCAAATGTTTCTTTTCTGATCGCAAGACGATAAGTATCACTAGCTACTACCGTTATTTCATTATTTTCTATCTGAAAATATTCCCCTTTTAATACCGACCGCGTCGAATCATTCTCCGCAGCAGAAAACAATGTTTGACGGATCATACTACCTAGCACTTTTTCTTTTAATACAATCGTCTTGGATTTTTCCACCATCGGGATACTGGGATACAGTGTCACATCCATCGTCGGCAAATCATATTTGATCACGCCGTTTATAATATGAAGCATCTGCTTTTCATCCAATTCAAAAAAGACAGTTCCACTATCCAATTTTCCAAGCATATCATAAAACGTTTTTGCATGTACCACAAAACGAGCCGCTTGGTCCGTTTCAACTTGGATGTAAGTTTCTACACTTAATTCCGTATCCGAACCGGTTAATTTTAATTGTCCGTCTGCGGCAAGGTCAATCAGAATTCCTTCCAAAATGGGCATAGTTGCTTTGGGAGGAATCGTTTTTATTACTTTGTTCAATGCATCTAAGATCATGTTTTTTTCGCAGGAAAATTTCATGTTTTCTCCTCCTGATTGATATAAAATAAAAATAAATAATAATTTTAGTAGTAGTAGAGAC
>CDZQ01014219.1_pt1 | contig 16831 bp, 10 predicted proteins | sample 554831 | NCBI WGS metagenome assembly CDZQ01 (sample SAMEA3182112, study PRJEB8094) | gut metagenome | biome: human; feature: gut; material: Stool; isolation source: human stools | place: Canada | collected 2013-05-06
CTGCGGGTGAAGGTCACCGATGCGTTCGGTAATACGCTTGCCGGGCAGACGGTGAGCGTGTTGGGAGGCAACGGCGCAACGACTGCCCCGACGGTCATCACAGGGCCAGACGGGACGGTGGAGAGCAGTGTCACCAGCCAGACGGCGGGGATCAGTACAGTCACTGCAACCATCAACAACAGCAGCCTGAGCAGGAACGTGACATTTATCGCCGATGTCAGGACGGCGCAGATCGCGAGTCTGGAGGTGACGCAGGATAACGCCGTGGCTGACGGCGCAATGGCGAACACACTGCGGGTGAAGGTCACCGATGCGTTCGGTAATGTGCTGGCCGGGCAGATGGTCAGCGTGACGGCAGGCAACAGCGCAACGGTTGCTTCGACGGTCACCACGCATCCGGACGGCACGGTGGAGATCTCTGTCACCAGTCAGACGGCGGGTACCAGTACAGTCACCGCCAGCATCAACAGCAGCAGCCAGAGCCAGAGCGTGAAGTTTATTGCCGATGTCAGCACGGCGCAGATTGCGGTGCTGGAAGTGACGCAGGATAACTCAGTGGCAGACGGTTCGACGGCGAACACGCTGCTGGTGAGGGTGACCGATGCGTTCGGTAATACGCTTGCCGGGCAGACGGTCAGCGTGACGGCAGGCAACGGTGCAACGGTTGCCCCGACGGTGATTACAGAGCCGGACGGCACGGTGGAGATCTCTGTCACCAGCCAGACCGCCGGAATCAGTGCGGTCACTGCCAGCATTAACAGCAGCAGCCAGAGCCGGAACGTCACGTTTATCGCCGATGTCAGGACGGCGCAGATCGCGGACCTGGCGGTTATTAAGGACGGCTCAGTGGCGGACGGTTCGACGGCGAACACGCTGCGTGCGAGGGTAACCGATGCATTTGGTAATGCGCTTGCCGGGCAGACGGTGAGCGTGTTGGCGGACAACGGCGCAACGGTGTCTCCGACGGTCATCACAGGGCCGGACGGTACGGTGGAGATCTCTGTCACCAGCCAGACGGCGGGAATCAGTGCGGTCACCGTCAGCATCAACAACAGCACCCTGAGCCAGAACGTGACATTTATCGCTGATGTCAGGACGGCGAAGATAGCGGAGCTGGTCGTTAGCCAGGATAACGCGGTGGCAGACGGTGCGACGGCGAACACGCTGCGGGTGAGGGTGACCGACGCGTTCGGTAATGCGCTTGCCGGGCAGACGGTCAGCGTGTTGGCAGGCAACGGTGCCACGACTGCTCCGACGGTCACCACACAGCCGGACGGCACGGTGGAGATCTCTGTCACCAGCCAGATGGCGGGCACCAGTGCGGTCACCGCCAGCATTAACAGCAGCAGTCAGAGCGGGGATGTCACATTTATCGCCGATGCCAGCACGGCGCAGATCGCGGACCTGGTGGTCATTAAGGATGGTTCAGAGGCGGACGGTTCGACGGCGAACACGCTGCGGGCGAGGGTGACCGATGCGTTCGGTAATGCGCTTGCCGGACAGACGGTCAGCGTGACGGCAGACAACGGTGCAACGTTGTCTCCGACGGTCATCACAGGGCCGGACGGCACGGTGGAGATCAGTGTCACCAGCCAGACGGCGGGAGCCAGTACAGTCACTGCCAGCATCAACAGCAGCAGCCAGAGCCGGAACGTCACGTTTATCGCCGATGTCAGGACGGCGCAGATCGCGAGTCTGGAGGTGAGGCAGGATAACTCAGTGGCAGACGGCGCAATGGCGAACACGCTGCGGGTGAAGGTCACCGATGCGTTCGGCAATGCGCTTGCCGGACAGACGGTCAGCGTGATGGCAGGCAACGGTGCAACGGTTGCTCCGACGGTGATTACAGAGCCGGACGGCACGGTGGAGATCAGTGTCACCAGCCAGACGGCGGGGATCAGTACAGTCACCGCAACCATCAACAGCAGCAGTCAGAGCCGGGATGTGACATTTATCGCCGATGTCAGGACGGCGCAGATCGCGGATCTGGTGGTCATTAAGGATGGTTCAGAGGCGGACGGTTCGACGGCGAACACGCTGCGGGCGAGGGTGACCGATGCGTTCGGTAATACGCTTGCCGGGCAGACGGTGAGCGTGTTGGGAGGCAACGGCGCAACGACTGCCCCGACGGTCATCACAGGGCCAGACGGGACGGTGGAGATCAGTGTCACCAGCCAGACGGCAGGAATCAGTGTGGTCACCGCCAGCATCAACAGCAGCAGCCAGAGCCGGGATGTGACGTTTATCGCCGATGTCAGAACGGCGCAGATCGCGGATCTGGTGGTCATTAAGGACGGCTCAGTGGCTGACGGCGCGACGGCGAATACGCTGCAGGTGAAGGTCACTGATGCTAACGGTAATGCGCTTGCCGGGCAGACGGTCAGCGTGATGGCAGGCAACGGCGCAACGACTGCCCCGACGGTGACCACTCAGCCGGATGGCACGGTGGAAATCTCTGTCACCAGCCAGACCGCCGGAACCAGTGTGGTCACCGCCAGCATCAACAACAGCAGCCAGAGCCAGAACGTCACCTTTGTACCGGGTGATGCATCGCAGCTCACTTCAACCGTTGAAACAAATAAGTCGAACTATACGGTTGGAGAGACAATCACCATCACGGTAACGCTCCGGGATGCGTTCGATAATCTGGTAACCGGTGCAGCTTCACAGTTAGCCGCTAATGGTGTGCTGACGGTGGCTGGCACCGACCCGTCAGAAACGGGAAGCTGGGTTGAATCAGGTGGCGTGTATACCACAACCCGAATGGCGACGATTGCCAGTACCAATCAGCACGCCAACCTGCAATTGCAGTCGTGGAGTGATGGCGTAACGTCAGATCGCTATGACATACAGTCCGGTTCTCCGGCGCAAGCCACATCAACTATCGCCACGGATAAAAACGCATACACCGCTGGCGAGACCATAACCGTCGCCGTGACGCTGAAAGACGCGCACGGTAACCTGGTTGAAGGGGGCGAGTCCTTACTGTCTGGTGATAACGTAATAGTGGAAGGAGCCGTACGTTCAGGAGGATGGTCTGAAAACGCCGGTGTTTATACTGCTACATGGTCGGCGCAAATGGCGGGAGACTCTCACCACGCGACGCTGAAGTTGTCTGAGTGGGGCAGCAGTAAACAATCAGAGAGTTATTCCATCCACAGCGGTGCTCCGGTGCAGGCAAATTCTGCTATCAGGACAGATAAATCGGCATATATCGCCGGGGAGCCATTAACCGTCACAGTAACGTTACGGGATGAGTTTGGTAACCCTGCTTTCGGGCTGACATCAGAAGTCATCGAGTCTTATATTGATAGTTTCGCGGTAGGCGGCGCAACTCCCGATTCTATGCAGTGGGTCGAGCAGAATAATGGTGAATATACCATTGTCTGGACAGCATGGGGTGCCGAGGAAAATCTGGTTGCCAGTCTGAAATTAAAAACATGGGCAGCGGAGATTAAGTCCTCATTATATGGAATACAACCAGGTGCAGCGGCAAAAACTCAATCAACGATTGTCGCGGACAAAACGATATATATCGCTGGGGATAGCATAACGGTGACCGTTGTTCTTAAAGATGCCCAGGGTAACTTTATTACTGATGGTGTTGTTCAGCTTAATGAGGAAAACGTACAAGTCAGGAATGCGGATCCTATCCAGGGCAATAATTGGGTTTACAACGGCAATGGGCAATATCAAAGACAGTATATGGCACATTTTGCGGAAGCGAATTTGAATGCGCAACTGAAGATGGCTGGTTGGAGCGATGCCAATTATTCAAACAATTATACTATCAAACCAGGTGAAGTGAGTCCGCTTGGTTCACAGCTTCGTATACGAGAAGTTTTAGTAGTGGAAGGGGCGGATTTACCTGTCAGTGCTTTATTAGTTGATGATTTTGGAAATCCGGTGGATAACGGTCTGGATTTGCTGGATGATGCAGTGTACTTACAAAATGTAGAAAAGAAAGAAGGGGAAAAATGGAGATATGTGGGTGATGGCATATATGAACGTACATATATGGCCTACCAAGAAGGAGAAAATTTAACTTCATTTATGGAGATTAAAGGTTGGCGTATATACGGGCAACCATCCTATAACATCCTTCCTTTTGTGGAAGTCGAGTCGCTGAGTGTTAATGGTGTAAAATTCAGGGCGACAGATGGTTTTCCAGAAACAGGGTTTGATGGTGCAAAATTCACGCTGTTACTAACCCATAATATGAAAAATACGGATTATAATTGGACGGCTGGGATTTATGGAATTAATGTTGATAGTAATGGAGAAGTAACATTATCTGTGCTGATAAGAAGTGAAGTTACTATTACTGGGAAACCCAAGAATGGTAAAGGGAATGATGTTGTATTTAAATTCAAGATTAAAAAATGGTTTACTAGTTTAGGTGCTAGCAGTAGTAATACCTGGGATATCATAAATACTTCATGTAGCTATGGTCAAATGCCGTCATCTTTAGAATTAGCGCAGCGGCCAAGCGGTGGGGTAGTACCGCGAAAAGTAGGTACGTTGTGGGGCGAATATGGTAATTTAAAAACGTATGGGAACGCTTTTAGCAGTACGGATTATTGGACAAGTACTCAGCTCATGGGAGTACACGAGAAATTTAATCCTGAAACTGGTATATCAGAGCTTGGGACAGGAAAGTCTTCTGGCTTGTGCGTAGAGTATTATTAACGAAGTAATCACTAGATTGCCCTGCTTCAGCAGGGCAATTTATATTCGTTATTACGCAGAAGTACGCATCACACCAATAGTATTAAATTCGTTTTTCACACTGAGCAAACGGGGGTCATGAAGCAAAACATTTGACCATAAATCATTCTCTTTAATTAATTGTTGCCAGCGCTTTTCATATTCTTTTTTACCATACACAGTGTAAATTAACGGCAAAATAACACCATTGATTTTGTTGGTGCTAATATTTGCCAGTAACTTCATAATGTCATTTTTTATAGATGCGCCATAGATCAGAAACTTCGTATAAAGCGAGTTAACACAGGTGTAATCAAGACCATGTTCAGGCTCAAGTTTAAGCAATAAACTTTTGGCTTTATCATTATGTCCTTTCAGTGCCATGAACATAGCCAGAATAGAGGTAATAATTGGATTGTTACAGGTGTTTTGACTGTTAAGATTTAATGCAAAAGATATCGCGTTATCGAGGGGGGATGTGTAATAAAGTATAATTAATTTAAGAATGCTTATACCCATTTTATTGGGTTCAAGAGCAATGCTTTTTTCTATTAGATTAAATGCTCTTGCAAGGTCACCGTTCAAAAAACATAGCAGAGACTGATAATAATAAACGTCTGGCGAATTAGGTTTGAGTAAATGTGCTTGCTTAAATAGCACATTAGACACTGAATGTTCATCTTTTAGCCCACTGATTAAACCCAGTAAACCCAATGCCTGAGAATTTGAAGGGTTAATTTCAAGAGCCTTTTCAATGGAGGTTACTGCCGTAGTTATTGCTTGTTTTTGTTCACTGAGTCCAAGGAGGGCTAATGATATATGGCATTCCGCCAGGCAACAGTAGGGCAAGGTATTTTGCGGTTGCGTACTTACACAATCTCTAAATATTACTAATGCTCGTTTCAAACTCTCTGGTGTATAACGGTACATTTCCATTCTGCCATTCATATACATAACAGCAGAATCCAGAGATGGCATTTGTTGTGTATTAATAGATTTAAAATTAATGTTGGGTATTTTTTCAATAAGAATATTAATTACTTGTGATAATAATACGGAAAGAGGATTATCGGGATTGAAATCAATGCTTTGATGATCAATCAATTTATGTGTTCTGGCATGAATTAACTCAATAAATAAACGCCAGTTTTTACCATAGTGAACGACCTGACCCATAATATAATATTCTGGACCTGTTTTATTGATAAACTGATGGATAGTGGAGAAATCACTGGCCTCATTTGTTACCGAAGCGGGTAAAATATCTAAACCACAAAAAGCATATTTTGAAAGGCCCTGGACAAGTTCGTAATGGAGTTTTAGAACATTGATCGAACCTTCGGTACGAAAGGGAAAAACGGCAAGAGTGGTGGTCGACTTTACCGGTTCATTATCGGTCACAATCACAATAGGTACAGTAAAACGGTATCCACGACCATAGACCGTTTCGATATACTTACACTGTTTATTCTCATGCAAAAGTTTGCGCAATGCATAAATACATCGTGTTAGAGATTCATCACTGGCAACACTCGCGCTCCAGACCTTATCGATAATCTCTTCTTTGCTAACAATTTCACCGTCAGCATTAAGTAATAGAATGATAACGCCAAGTTCTTTCGGTGGAATATGATATTCTTTGTTTTTGAATAATAATATTCCATTGTTTTTTAATACAAAGTCGCCAAATATATATTGTTGTGTAGTATTTTTTCCATGTTGCAGTTGCATAGAACGCTCCTTCCGTTTTCTCTATTCATAGTATTAATTTGATCAATATAAAATAAAGTATTGGCAGAATTGCTCTATCAAAAAACGCTCATTTTGTAAGATTGTGATGAGGAAATGAATGAAAGGTGATGCTTAATAATATAAAGCGCTGGTCCCATTTTTCGGGACCAGATAGTGGATGATAATTGTGGGTGTTACTTAATCAGAAACGTAAATAATCCTTCGCTGAATCAAACAATGCAGTAATGGTTGACGATAATAATTTGATAATCGTATCGTAGGTGGAGTTGGCTGTACTGTATTTAGTCGTGATAACCTGCACGTCGGTTTTCATGTTTTCTGCCTGGCCGTTATAACCCGCCAGCCATGCCTGGTATTCAGCCGTGCTTATTTCGTAGCCGGTGAATTCTTTAGATATATTTTTTTCCTTCCCTTTATCGTCCCTGTGTACCATTGAGTCTGAAGACTGACTCATACTGTCAATAATCTGAGGGTTGGGAATAATAACATACAGACCGCTACCTTGCGGTTCAACTTCGACAATCGGAGAAGGTGTGCGGTGTTTGGGATCGGGTGGAATTACCGGAAGATCTAAAGCGGCGCACCATTTTTCTGCTTCTTCCAGTGGAACACCAATTTTGTCAGCTGGTGCCGGAGGGTATAAAACATAGTCTGGATTGTAATGATAGTGGAAATCACCATTAGGATATTTATCGATATAATAAAAATGCATCAAGGCCTTTTGAAATGCATTGACATCAAAAACTATCGCATCGCCTTTTTTATTAGAGTGAGTCCACTTTCCCATATTGCTTTGGATATGTTCACTGAAGTCCTGCCAGTATGCGCTCATTATCTCAACGCTATTTGCATAGATTTCGAGGTAGTCGCTACCGAGCACACTCATCAAATCAGCAATATCACTGCATATATATTTATCACTTTTAAATTCGCTTGAACTACTGGCAGTTAAAGTACTGCTGGTTTCTGAACTTCTCACTTCAGGTGCAGAACTCTCTAAAGAAGCGATAGCGTGAGTTAAGGTTCCTTTGGTCGTTGCCATTGCAATTGACCCGGTTGTGTTGTCAGCAACGTTAGCCAGGGTTTTTCTCACAGAGTTATGCAGGGTCAATATTTTAGCGGGATCCTTTAACTTTCCGTCAATAGTATTAACATTTTCTGTAAGCTGCAGAACGTTTTTTATCAGCAAATAACTTTCGTGTAAGAGCGCGGATCCTTTCTCTGACAGGTTCTCAGTTGGAAAATTTCTGAGCATGTTTTTAACGAAGTTAAGTTGTATGTCGTGCTGGCATTTCCAGTCTTCATTTCGCGGGCTACATTCACTGACTAAAGTTGATAGTTTCTCAACATCTTTCTTGAGCATAGCGCCAATATTATTATCCTTACTGGCGCTGTTATGAAAATTACCCTCGCTTTCGCTGTTTCCCAGTTGATGAGGCTCCTCACTTTGCGAGGATGCCTCTTTGAGAGGAATGTTTGCATTCTGCTGACGTAGAATATCTATATTTAAATTATTATCTTTATTAATCATGAGTCATTCCTCCTTAAATATAATTAACTATTATTGCAATTATTTATGAGCGAATGCCTTGAACGATAGCGCTATCAGTATCAATAATGGTTTGTATTATTTGTTGTAATAAATTAAGTGCCTGATCTCTTCCTTGAACATCACGACTAATTTGATCCAGATAGCTACTCATAACTGAATGCATAACATTTTTAGCCTGTTCAACAATGTCTTTTTCTGCATGAGTAGTGCTTTCTAGATATCTAGATGTTGCTCGAATTGATTCATTGCTAAGCTGTGAAAGTACATCTGCTTTACCTATAGTAAAATATTTATTATACCTATTGTTATGTTTTGTGCTAATTTTCTCGTTTGTATCTCTAATCTTTTCTAGAGTAGCTTCTTTTTCTTTATCATATGATTTCAGCGCCTCTTCTTTTTCTTTTTCATTAAGATTCGTATCTTTCGTTGTATTTTTTATTTTTTCATCTATTTGTTTGAGAGAAGCTTGTTGCTCTATAACTTCCCTTTTTGACGCGCGCTGTGCATTATCATCAGTTCTTTCGATAGTATGCTCTTGGTCAGGTGTAAGGGTTACCATCTTTTTGGGATGGCTTCTGTAATTTGCTACGGCAGATGCCGAGGCCCCGACTGCGCCAACTCCTGACCCGATAATAACACCTATCGAACTTGCTGCTGTGGCGCGTTCGGTTTCTTTTCTCTGATACTGGACAAGTTGTTCAAAAACATTGCTCATAATAGCCTCAGACATAGCTGAGGCTTTATACATTGATGTGAATACCCTTAAAAATTCCTCCATAACAGCTTGTTGTCGCATGGTCAAATTATCTAGCATATCAAGGATATTAAATTTAGATATTTTAATAGTGGTCTGCTCTGTAGAACTGCTTGATTGACTGGATGTAATTGTAGGTTTGTTAAGGTCACCCCTCAAATTATCTAGCGTATTCCTTGAATAATTAAGATTATCCAATAGTTTTACTCTTAGTTCCGGACAGACTTCTCTGTCTGTATTTTTTAATATTATAAACTGAGAGCTTATGTCATGCTTAATATCTTTAAGGTTATAGTATTGCACAATTTTATTATCATTTGGTATGTTGTTTTCTTTACTATAATCTCTATCAAAGATTGTTTTATCGAGATTGTTAATATTATGTGTGCTGGTCGCATTTTTAATTTCATAGGTGGCCATGTTAGAACCCTCTTATACGATAGAATGGGAAGCAAATTTTAAGGTTTCAGTTCGGTGTTGTAATACTCTTACCATCTGACTTACCTCTTGTTCGACGGTTTTATCCACCCTTTGCAATACTGAAAGCATTTGTTCACGCGTTTTTGATAGATTACTCATGTCCTGTTGTAAAATTGCCATGTCGGCAGAGTTTTCAGCAACACAATAATTCATTATCGATGTTGCTGTTTCACAGATAGCTAAGCCTATTTTCTCCAGAGCATTACTTATCTTGGCAATCAACTTCAAAACTACGACTGATGTTTGTATCATGCTGCATACTCTGTTTAATACCTTTATAATATTTTTTGAAACGGATTTAATAATAGATTCAATGGTTGATTTTATAGTGCTTGTTATTTCTTTGGTGACTTCTTCTGCGGCTGTTTTTGATAATGCAGAAACAACGGCCCCTATTGCTACAGAACATATTACAGCTGCACCAATCATTACTGTCGCCATGACAATAGAAGCGGCTGCACTTGCGTAAATACTTTTAACCAGTTCAATCGTATCTTGATCGACACCAATAACGTCCAGAAGCGCGGTGATTGCGAGCAGAGTGGGATCAACTGTTTTAATAGCAGCCGAAAGACCTTCTACAACTTTCCCTAAAATCCAGCCGGTAGCCGTGGTGCCCAGAGCGATTTGACAAGTGATATCTACACCTAATACTACTGCGCCCGCTATTCCTCCAATAAGTGCCAATGCACCCGCAATACTTGAACCACCACTTGGAACTGCAGCAAGAAGACCAACAACAATTAAGATTGCGCTCATGGCAATGGTAGCTACAGTTACACACTCATTAACGATTTTTACAACTTTTGTCCATTTAGTATATTTACGCGCTGTTTCATTGGGTTTATTTTCCCTGACATGGTTAATCTCTTTCATTACCTCAGACTGATTTTTAATAGATTCGCAATTGGTATCACCAATAACTTCCATTACTGAGGTAATCAAAAGGATAAATGTGGCTGTCGCGTTTCTGTTTTTCTGGTTTTCCTGGGTCAGGCAAATATTGGTGGTAAAGTTATTAATCTGTTCTTGCTGTTGAATTTCGTCAAAAATTTCCATACTTTGGCCGATCGCAGCATCAGCATCCATAATGGCTGTATTTAACGATTTCTCAGCTAACGATTTTTTTTGTAATGATAGCGTGAGTGTTTTCTCAGCCGCATTTTTTTGCGTCAGCACTTTATTATATTGCGGATCGCCAGGTTGCAGTTGCGACAGCTCTTGATTCAATGCATTGACTTTTTTCTCCAGCGATTGCACCTTTTTATCGACCGCATTGTAATTATTATTGGCCTGATGCATGATGTCGTCGGCTTTTTGCGCGGAATCTAATGACGAGGAGTAAGCGTCACTTAATTCACGAAACTTATTATGTGCCATTTCGTGTCGAAGCAGGGTGCTGTCAAGGTTATTATGCAATCGTGTTGTAATATCCTGATCGGCAATGCCTGTTAGATTACCCAAAATCATCGTCAGGCGGGCATCGTTCGTCTTTGCTGTAGTGGCGTTGTCTGAATCTAAAACCTGCATTTCAGGCGGAGCAAGCATCGGTTTGTTTTCAAGACGAGCGCGAATATCATTATCAAGGGATTTCGGGTTTTTATTAAGCCGCATGGGATCAACTTGCGTTTTGCTGCTGTCCTGCAGTCTTTTTTCCGCATCGCTATACTGTGTGCGCAATGTTTCGCTGATTTGTTCAAACGTGATCGTTTGTCCCGTAATCGGTGCCGACATAATTCACCTCCTTTTTAAGCTATCATCGGGTGTAATTAATTCTTTTTTATTTAACTCATGGCAGATGTTTATTCCCATCTAAAATGGCATCAACGGGAAAGTAAGCAATGTGTTTATTGTTATTCTTCTCATTTATTTTATCGCTATGGTTATTTTTAAATCAACCGGGGCTTTCTCATGATATTTCCTGGTTAACTCTTCAGGCGTAAAAGAAGAGTTTTTTCCGTTTATGTTCATTTTGCCGACTCACTCTGTTTGAACTTCCTCTTCGGTATTGGCTGTCAAGAGTTCAAGATAAGCAGTAGCCATCTCTTTAATTTTTTCATTTTGGCTGTAGGTTACGACTGTATTAAATAACTCCGTGGCCATTTTAGTGTTTTTTAAGCCCATCTGGCACTGGCCCATGTAATAAACCAAAGAGAAATCGTTATCGGGAGATAGCATTAAACAGATATGATACATGTCGAATGCCTTTTGATAATCTTTCTTCAACTGACAGACGGCGGCATATCCTTTTAAATAGTTATAATTTTGGAAATCATAAATACAGAGAAATTTAAAAAAGAGTTCAGCTTCGTCAAGTCTTCCTTTTTCATAAAAGTTATAAGCGTAAGCATAAACGCCTTCAAGTGTATCCGGAGTAATGCCATGCAGCTCTGCAAGTGTTGCTCCCATACCTAGTGCACGTTCGAACTTACTGGCAATTTCTTTATTTTCTTCTAAATCCAGATTTGCGCTTTCCATCTCTACTCTCTCCTTTCGAACATTCTTTGTGCAGACTTCACCATTTTTTAGAGGGTGGTGATATCAAAATTCGCTCATTTTTATGCCCATCCGTTGGGCTTCCTTTTCTTCATTAAAAACAAGTATTGTTTCAATGAGATAAGATTTTCTATGTGATGAAATGAAAACAATGTAGAGGGAAATTCCTCCACAATCCTGATGAACGGGTGCAATTTTGATTGGAATTTGAAAAAGCAGGTGATTTACTGATGTGCGAGCGTACGTCAGCGGCTGCTGGCCTGAGCGCGGAGGTGTGCGAAATTCACATATCCGGGCATTCCACCTTACCCAGCGCTTCCCAGTAGTTATTCTGATTATTACGCTCCATCGCCACAATAGCTTCGCGGATATGTTGTTTGTTATTCTCATCAGACAACATTAATTTTTCCCACGCTTCGTCTGATAATGACGCCTGTGGCGTGCAAATTTTACGTAAATCTTGCAATACCGTGGTCTTTTCTTTTGCCGACTGTAGAGAACTGAATGGCGATTCGGCCTGAGAAATGGCTGAAAAAGTCAGGAATACGGTAATCATGAGTAGCATCGTTGGCTTCATAGCTGCAACCTTCTGCAAATGTGCATCGAATGAAGCATAAGTGTAGTTTGCTTTTGCCGCTCTCATCATGCTGTACGAAAGGTGTTTGCGTGGTCAGTAAGAAGTGCCAGTTTTATATACCTTTTTCTTCTATTCGATAGCTTTTCGTTTTTTAAATCGTAGTGATCTTGCCATTATAGTCAGTTAACGATTAAAAAAAGGATAAAAAAGTGAAACTGACAACACATCATCTACGGGTGGGGGCCTCATTATTGCTGGCAGGAATTCTGCTGGCAGGTTGCGACCAGAGCAACAGCGATGAAAAGCACATTAAAGTGGGCGTTATTAATGGCGCAGAACAAGATGTCGCGGAAGTCGCTAAAAAGGTGGCAAAAGAGAAGTATGGCCTCGATGTTGAACTGGTAGGATTTAGCGGTTCGTTGCTACCGAACGATGCGACAAATCATGGCGAGCTTGATGCGAACGTCTTCCAGCATCGCCCCTTTCTTGAACAAGATAATCAGGCGCATGGTTATAAACTGGTAGCGGTGGGAAATACGTTTGTCTTCCCCATGGCGGGTTATTCCAAAAAAATCAAAACCGTGGCGCAAATAAAAGAAGGCGCGACAGTGGCGATCCCCAACGACCCGACCAACCTTGGTCGCGCGCTTTTACTGTTGCAAAAAGAGAAGCTAATTACTCTGAAAGAGGGAAAAGGGTTACTACCTACCGCGCTGGATATAACCGAGAATCCTCGTCATTTGCAGATTATGGAACTCGAGGGGGCACAGCTCCCGCGCGTACTGGATGATCCCAAAGTTGATGTGGCGATTATCAGCACCACTTACATTCAGCAGACCGGGCTTTCTCCGGTGCACGACAGCGTATTTATTGAAGATAAGAATTCGCCGTATGTGAATATTCTGGTGGCACGGGAAGATAATAAGAATGCAGAAAACGTGAAGGAATTTCTGCAATCTTATCAATCGCCCGAAGTCGCTAAAGCGGCAGAAACCATCTTTAACGGTGGCGCGGTGCCTGGCTGGTAATTCTCACTCATGCCGCGCCGGACGATTTATTTTTCTGGCGCGGCGACGAGAATCCATTGAAATCAAAATCACCGATGACAGAATCAGCAGCGTTCCCAGCCAGTCCGGCAATGTGAACGTGATCCCCAGCAACAGCAAAGAGAGCAGCGCGCTACTTAATGGTTCTGCACAGCTCAGAATGCTGGCTTTTGGCCCGCCAATGAGCTGTGCGCCTTTCAGATATAGACTAAAGGTTAGCGAAGTTCCGATTACCACCAGATAGAAAAACGCCAGAATCAGGCTGCCATTAACCACGAAGTTTGTTCCTTGCCCGGCATAGAAGGGCAGCAGGATCAGACCACCGATCAGCATACTCCAGCCGACGACCGGTAACGTGCCATAGCGGGCAATCAGCGTTGAGGGATAGGTGGTATAGAATGCAGCAGCAAATGCCGAGGCAATGCCCCAGAATAACGCGGCCGGAGAGATCGATAATGACGTCGGATTACCGTGTGTCACCAATAAAAAAGTCCCGATCAGCGATGTCAAAATAGCGCAGAAAACCAGAATGCCCGGGCGAGATTTACGCACCAGTGAGAACCAGGCGACGATAATCGTCGGTGAGAGGAATTGCAGCACCGTTGCCGTGGCAGCATTCGATTTTTCAATGGTTAGTAAAAAAGTGAGCTGTACGGTTAGCGCACCAACCACGGAAAAAATCAGCAGACTAATGGCATCTTTGTGATTGTTAATAATAGAAAAGATTTTATCGCCATGCACAAATGACAGCGTCAGCAGAATCAAACCGGCGAATATCAAACGCGTCATAGTCAAAAACTGCGACGACATCTGGCTTTGCTCCATGATGTATTGCGCGCAGACCCCTGAACTTCCCCACAACACGGCGGCAATCAGAACGTTCAGCATCCCCTTTCTGGTGGAACCCATTTTTCCCTCTGCATACTGTTTTGTCGTTTATGTATGCAGGCATGATAGCAAAAATGGCGAGGATGGCTCTGTTTGCGCCACGCCGATTTTTCTTAGCCCAGACAGGTGAGCTAAATATCTTTAATAAACAGCAGGCAAATCATCGCAATACCCAACATCCCTATCGCCAGCCAGAACAACGCGTGGTAGCTCCAGATTTCAACCATAATTCCGTCAACAGAGCCGGCGATAATCCAGCCGACGCGTGAAGTATTTGCATATAACGTTGTCGCAGAGCCTATTTTTTCAGGCATCAGGTCCTGAAAATAAAGCATGCCGATACCACAGAGAATACCAAGGAAGATGGCATTTAGAATTTGCAATTCCAGCTCAACTGCCGGAGTCGTCGCCATGAGTACGCTGGCGTAAAAACACATTCCACTCACGATAGCAATGAGCATTAATAGCCGCTTGCCAATACGTTTCATGTAATAGCCTGCGATTAACATCATCGGAATTTCCAGACCGGCAGCAATACCAATCATTTCTCCAGCCAGTTTATCGGTTAGATGCAGTTCATCAATAATAAATAGCGGCATATTTATCATGTAGAGATTATTCGCCGCCCACATCATTGAACAAACCACGAAAAGTAGCCGTGTATCCCGCTTCCTATGGGTGGAGGGTAAAATTTCTACGGGTTGGGTAACGACAGGAATATTTCTTTGTATTGATGGCAAAAACAACCAGACTATCAGCCCGCAAACAACAAATGCGATGGCTGCGGTGAGATACATCACTTTAAAACTAAATCCCATTGCCAGCTCATAAGCGAGCGGTGGCCCGATAACCCAGGCAAGCGAGATCTGAGCACGTAAAAATGTACTGAACATTACCGTCTCACGGCCTGTTCTGTCGGCGTGTTCACGGGCGAGGGCGAACATTTGCGGGTTTGCGGTGGAAGCAAAACTACTCAGAAGTACGCCCGTAGAGAGGAGAATGAAGTAGTTGCGATTCCACGCAAAAAGCGTGCAGGCCAGCACTCCAAATAAGCAACATAGCAGGATCAGTAATTTACGGTCGCCTTGTTTATCGGAGTGTCTTGCCAGAAATTGACTGACAAGAATTCCCATAATAGCGCTACCGGTGAAGAAAAAACCTACCATTATAGGACGGGCTTTCAGTTCATCTGCGAGGAATATACTTAGGGTAGGAGTCTGGAGAGCGCCCGCAATACCCGTCAGAAAGGCGACAAGTAAAAATGCCGCGGCAGTGAGATCAAGTATTTTTGATGGAGTGGTAGCCGTTTTTTGCATTCTTCTGAATCACCGGGCGACAAAATATAACTGAGTTACAAATAAGTACCAGTCGAATGAGTATTGTATTAAGAATTTTTGAGTGTCGCTGATACAACCAGAAAGCAATGCTAGCGCAATATTATAGGGCCAGCAATTGAGATTATTAGCAAAAGCATGTTAAGAATTAATCACCGAATTTATATATTAATTATAGTAAGGCAATGAGCTATTTTTGATAGTAAAAATAAAACAAGTTGATTTGATATATTAAATGAAAAAATTAATCTTGATGACAGTCTGATTATTGGTGAAGTTTACAGGTCAGTTTTTTTCGCCAGCTGTTAAAGGAATAGAATCGTCGTATAAAAAAGGGTGTTATGGAGCGTGTAAAACAATATCTTCACCTTAATGGCGATACAGTTGGCTGAGAGCCAGCAGGGGGCAAATCACCTGCAAATAAACACGGCACATGCTGGCGCGCATATCGCGGATGCGTTCGAGGACAGAAGAACCGACAGGCGGATTCTTCAGTCGCTCATCGTCCATCACAAAACTTTTGATCAGGTATTCCTGAAGCCGATTGAATATTGAGCAGATAGAAAATCTCTGGAATGACAGTATTACAAGGGGTTGGAGAATGTCAGAAGAGGCTAATTGGCGGAAGATCACAGGAGTCGAACCTGCCCGGGACCGCTGGCGGCCCCAACTGGATTTGAAGTCCAGCCGCCTCACCGGAGACGACGATCTTCCGCGCCTCGATTGCTACATGGAGGCGGGGCGCATTATAGCTACTTCCTTGAGTTTCTACATCCCCCAGATCAGTTTTTTCCGCCTAATACACGCAGCGTATTATCACGAAAGCATTATAGTTCATATAAAACCCATATTTTACAATGATATATGAGCGAAATTAACGCTACCACGATCACATAAAACAAGAATCATAAATTAATAACCAGATATCGGAATATTCGCTCTCACAGGGATGGTTTACAAAATGCGTTATCGGTCTCAGCACCCCTATAGCATCAAGGAAAAGCAGATGAAGAGTGAAGTGTTGTCCGTTAAAGAGAAAATTGGTTATGGCATGGGAGACGCCGCCAGCCACATTATTTTCGATAACGTAATGTTATATATGATGTTCTTTTATACCGATATTTTTGGCATACCTGCCGGATTTGTCGGAACCATGTTTTTGGTCGCTCGTGCACTGGATGCGATTTCCGATCCTTGCATGGGGTTGTTGGCCGATCGAACGCGCTCTCGCTGGGGTAAATTTCG
>CDZQ01045484.1_pt1 | contig 16791 bp, 17 predicted proteins | sample 554831 | NCBI WGS metagenome assembly CDZQ01 (sample SAMEA3182112, study PRJEB8094) | gut metagenome | biome: human; feature: gut; material: Stool; isolation source: human stools | place: Canada | collected 2013-05-06
CCGCCCCGCAGCTCCACCACCGGCACCATGGACACCAGGATGGTCCAGAGAAACTCCCCGCCCTTTGTCCCGGTCAGCCATTGCATGAAATCCATGTTGCAGTTCCTCGCTTTTCGGCAAAATGATACAGTTTATTTAGTATATCACAGTACAGTAGAGGGGTGATGTCGAAATAGTAAACTTTTGCCGCACCGACAGGCTTACCCCAGCATCCGCCTCAGATACTTGCCTGTATAGCTCTCCGGGCAAGCGGCCACTTCCTCCGGCGTGCCGGTGCACACGATCTGCCCGCCCCCTGCGCCGCCCTCAGGGCCAAGGTCGATGATATAGTCGGCGGTCTTGATCACGTCCAGGTTGTGCTCGATGACCACTACCGTGTTGCCTTTGTCCACGAACCGCTGGAGCACCTCCACCAGCTGGTGCACATCGGCGGTATGCAGCCCAGTGGTGGGCTCGTCCAAAATATAAATCGTGGAGCCGGTGGACTGCTTGGACAGCTCCGTGGCCAGCTTCACCCGCTGGGCCTCGCCGCCGGACAGGGTGGTGGATGGCTGGCCCAGCTTCACATAGCCCAGCCCCACGTCCATGAGGGTCTGGAGCTTGTTTTTCAGTCGGGGCAGGTTCTCGAAGAAGGGCAGGGCCTCTTCCACCGTCATCTCCAGCACCTCGTGGATGTTCTTGCCCTTGTAGCGCACCTCCAGCGTCTCCCGGTTGTACCGCTTGCCCTTGCACACCTCGCAGGGCACATAGATATCCGGCAGGAAGTGCATCTCAATCTTGATGAGTCCGTCCCCGGAGCAGGCCTCGCACCGTCCTCCCCGGACGTTGAAGGAGAACCGTCCGGCGTTGTAGCCCCGGCTCTTGGCGTCCTGGGTGGAGGCGAACAGCTCCCGGATGTCGTTGAACAGCCCGGTATAGGTGGCCGGGTTGGACCGGGGGGTACGGCCGATAGGAGATTGGTCGATGGCGATGACCTTGTCCAGAAACTCCTCCCCCTCAATGCCGTCGTGCTTGCCCGGCCTGGCCTTGGTTCGGTTCAGGTCCGCCCCCAGCCGCCTGTAGAGGATCTCATTGACCAGGGAAGACTTGCCCGACCCGGACACCCCGGTGACCGCGATAAAGGTTCCCAGGGGAAATGCCACGTCGATGTGCCGCAGGTTATTCTCCGCCGCCCCCCGGATGATGAGCTGGTGACCGTTGCCCGGCCGGCGCATATCCGGCACCGGCACCTTCTTCCGCCCAGCCAGATAGTCCCCGGTGATGGAGCCGGGAGTGTCCATAATCTCCTGGGCGGTACCGCAGGCCACTACCTGCCCCCCGTGGACTCCCGCGCCGGGGCCGATGTCCACGATATAGTCCGCCGCCCGCATGGTGTCTTCGTCGTGCTCCACCACAACGAGGGTGTTGCCCAGGTCCCTCAGGTGCTTGAGAGTGTCCAGCAGCAGGTCGTTGTCCCGTTGGTGAAGACCGATAGACGGCTCGTCCAGGATATAGAGCACCCCCATCAGGGAGGAGCCGATCTGGGTGGCCAGGCGGATGCGCTGGCTCTCCCCGCCGGACAGGGTGCCCGCCTGGCGGCTGAGGGTCAGGTATTGCAGCCCCACGGAGCGCAGAAAGCCCAGGCGGGAGCGGATCTCCTTCAAAATCTGGTCGGCGATCATCATCTGGGTCTCGCTGAGCTGGATGGTGTCCAGGAAGGCCAGGGCCTCGTCCACCGGCTTTTCACAGAAGTCGTGGATGGAGATGCCTCCCACGGTGACCGCCAGAGCCTCCCGCTTCAGGCGTTTGCCGTGGCAGTCCGGACAAGGGCTCTGGCTCATGCAGTCCTCAATCTCCCGCTTCATGGCGTCCGACTGGGTCTCCCGGTAGCGGCGCTCCAGGTTGTTGACGATGCCCTCAAAGGGCTGGTACAGGGTGCCCTTGCCCCTGGGCTGGTCGTAGTGCAGCTCCAGCTTCTCCCCCTTGGTGCCATACAGGATGATGTCCAGCACCTCCGGGGAGAGTTTCTCCACCGGATCGGTGAGCTTGAAGCGGTACTTCTTGGCCAGGGCCTCAAAGTACATCCGGGAGATACCGTCGGACTTGATGTGGTTCCAGCCCGAGGCAGTAATGGCCCCGTCCAAGATAGACAGGGACTTGTTGGGGATAATCAGGTCGGGATCCACCTTCAACTGGGAGCCTAGCCCCATGCAGGTGGGGCAGGCCCCGTAGGGGTTGTTGAAGGAGAACATCCGGGGGGTGAGCTCCTCGATGGATACGCCGCAGTCCTCGCAGGCGTAGTTCTGAGAGAACAGGATGTCCCGGTCCTCTCCCACGATGTTGATGATGACGATGCCGCCGGACAGGTTGGAGGCGGTCTCCACCGAGTCGGTGAGGCGGCGGTTAATGTCCTCCCGGATCACCAGCCGGTCCACCACGATCTCGATGGAGTGCTTTTTGTTCTTGTCCAGCTTAATTTCTTCGGTGAGCTCATACTGGGAGCCGTCCACCCGGCAGCGGACATAGCCCGACTTCCGGGCGTCCTCGAAGATCTTGGCGTGCTCACCTTTTTTCCCCCGAATCACCGGAGCCAGCACTTGGATACGGGTGGCTTCAGGCAGGGCCATCACCTGGTCGATGATCTGGTCGATGGTCTGCTGCTGAATCTCCTTGCCGCAGATGGGGCAGTGTGGGGTGCCCACCCGGGCCCACAGCAGACGCAGGTAGTCGTAGATCTCGGTCACCGTGCCCACGGTGGACCGGGGATTCTTGCTGGTGGTCTTCTGGTCGATGGAGATAGCGGGGCTGAGGCCCTCGATATAGTCCACATCCGGTTTTTCCATCTGGCCCAAAAACATCCGGGCGTAGGAGGACAAAGACTCCACATATCGCCGTTGCCCCTCGGCATAGAGGGTCTCGAAGGCCAGGGAGGACTTCCCCGACCCGGACAGTCCGGTGAGCACCACCAGCTTGTCCCGGGGGATGGTGACGTCGATGTTTTTCAGATTGTTCTCTCTGGCGCCCTTGATCAAAATATGGTCCTGCATATCCGTTCTTCCTCAACTTTGCAATAAAATCTCTCAAAAAATCAGGTCTTTTTCGGCTTTGCCTTCAGCAGCACCAGCCCTTTCACATCCTCCAGCTGTTCCGGCGACTTCACGTCGATAACCAGCCACTTGCCGCCGTTAAAGCGCGGGGTGGCGGCAAAAAGCTCCTGCAGATAGGTGGAAAAGGTGGGCAGGAGGACGGTCAGTTCCTCCACCTGCTTTGCCCCCAGGGTGACCATGGCGGTAAACCATCCTTCCCGGATGTAGCAGGCGGCCAGGGCCTTGCTGCCCTTTCTGTATTTCACGTTCCAGCCCCGGTCCATAGAACAGTTGCTGTACTCCACCAGCGGCTGCACCCCATAGGTGTCCGCCATCCAGTCCCGCAGCTCCAAAAACAACGGCTGGCCGATCCACTCGGCAATGTCCTCCATCTCCGGCTGCTGGATGGACGGAAACCTCTCTGCCCAGGTCATAACGCTTCCTCCTTCCATTCTGCCGACCGCTCCCGCCGGCTCAATAGCCGAACTGGGCGGCCACGTCCTTGAGCATCTTCCGGATGGGCAGTTCATAGGGGCAGCGGCTCTCGCAGACGCCGCATTCGATACATTCCCCGGCATGGTGGGCCAGGCCCTCGTACCGGGTCTTAGCCCAGTCCGCCAAGTCGTATTTCCGCAGGTAGTTGACTATCAGGAAGTTGCTTGGAATATCAATGCCTACGGTGCAGGGGGCGCAGTAGCCGCATCGGCGGCAGAAATGAGTTCCCAACTCCCGCCGGATGACGGCGCACTGTTCCAGTTCCTCCGCCGTCAGGGGAGACAGGTTCTCTGCCGCCGCGGCGTTGCGCTCCACCTCCTCCACGCTGCCCATGCCGGGGATGGAGATATCGACGGCATCCGAGGCGGCCACATACCGCAGAGCCAGACGCCAGTCGTCCAGATTGCCCCCGGCTAAGGGCTTCATGGCGATGGTGCCTATCCCCTTGGCCCGGGCCTGCCGCAGCAGATCCTCCCCCTGGCTCTCCACGATATTATAAGGAAACATCACCGTTTCGATACGGTCAGAGTAGTCCTCCACCAATAGGCGCAGGGCATCCACGCTGTGGGCGGTGGCCCCGATGTGGCCGATCTTTCCCTCCGCCTTCGCCTCCGCCAAGGCCCGGTAAGCTCCCTCCGGCCCAAAAACCCGGTCAAAGTCCTTCCCCGGCAGGTTGTGGAGCTGGTAGATATCAATGTAATCCGTCCTCAGGTTGCCCAAGCTGATTTCCACGTCCTGCTTCATGCCCGCGTAGTCCCGGGCCATGGACTTGGTAGCCAGGATGAATTTGTCCCGCCGCCCCTCCAGGGCCGCACCCAGGTATTCCTCAGACACGGTATAGCCTCGGGCGGTGTCGATATAGTTCATGCCGCATTTCTCCAGCGCGTCCACCACCGATTTGGTGTTGGCGGCGTCGGACCGCTGGATGGGGATTCCGCCGAAGGAGACGGCGGCGCAGTGCAGGCCGGTGCGGCCCAGCTGTACGTAGTTCATGGTTTGCTTCCTCCCTATATGATCTTCCGCAGTGTGGATTGCTTTCAAATTAAGAGGACCAGATCTCGCCCAGGGCCATGGCGTAGAAGATCAGGCACGCCCCTGCCAGCACCACCCACTCGATGTGCTCCATGGCGATGTAAAAGCTGGAGGGCTCGGCGTCGTCGATGTCAATGGAACGGATGCGCCCCAGCAGGCTCAGCTTGAACAGAGCCTCCGGGAACAGGATCTGCACGAGGTTCAGCAGGGCAAGGAAGGTCACCGCCAGATACAGCCCCACATTCCCCTTGTGGGTGAGCTCCGGCTCCAGCACCACCTGCACCAGGGTGGAAAAGCCGGGGGCGTGGTATTCCTCCTGGCTGACCGTCTGGCCGTCCTCCGCCACGATGGTGCCGTCGCTCACGTGGCCATAGGCGCGGATCTCCCAGAACGGCTCTCCATCCTCGTCAAAGAGCATGTCGGAAAAACGGCATCCCCGAAAGATCACTTCATCCCCCTGGCGGATCTCCACGCCGGTGCCGCTGTATTGGAATTCCTCCGGCACGGCGGTGAGGTCCTCCGCCACCTGGTAAGGGCCGTAGGCATACTCCCCCCAGCGGTACTCCACCGTCCCGTCCGGGGCGACGGAAAAGGCGGCGTTCTTTCCATCCACCCTGCCCTCATACCAGGTCACGTCCCCTTCCGTGCGGGGATAGAGCAGTTCCTCCTGGTACTCCAGGCCCCAGCGGCCCACCGTCACCGCCGTGGCGATTCCGAAGGCCACGATCTCCACCAGCATGAGGATCAGCAGCACCCGCCGGAACCAGGACATATCCGCCCACTTGTTTTGGATCGCTGTCATGTCGTTCCCTCTCCTCTCTGTCCTGCGCGATACGCGCTGTCTCTCTAGCCTGCGTAAGGTCAGCTGCCTCCCAGCTCCCGCTGGACGTATTGGGGCAGCCTGGACACCACCAGCCGGTAGGACTGCTCACACAGGTCCCGGAGCACCTGGTCGGGTAGGTCCCCGTCCAGCAGGGCGGCGATCCAGTTGCGCTTGTCGCAGTAAAATCCGGGCAGAATCTCCGGGTATTCGGTGCGGAACAGTTCGGACAGGCGGGGATCGCATTTCAGGTTCACCAGCTCGTGGCCGCCGTAGGTCTGGTACTTCTCCTCCGGGGCGCAGACGGCGGCGAACTGTTTTCCCCGGACTTCATAGAGAAACATCTTCCAGGCGGGGTGCCAGCGCTTCTCCGCCCCGGGGAAGCTCAGCAGATACCCGTCCAGCCACTCATACTTCATCTGTCAAGTCCTCCCATTCCCGCCAGATCAGGCCGTCTTGAAATTGGAACCGCTCCCGGGACCGCTCACCCCGGTCGCTGACCAGCCAGGCGGCGATCTGTCCTGCGTCCCGCTCGATCCGCTCGCACCGGAATTGTCCGTCCCGGCCCTCATAGGCCGCTTGGATCCGGCCCAGATAGGCCTGGATGCCTCGGATCTGCTCCCCCCATCCGTCTGGCTGGCGCAGCTCCCACACCACCTCCGGGTGCAGGAAGGTCTGATAAAGGCCCCAGTCCCGGCGGTTTTCCGCGTCGAAAAAGGCCAGCAGCCTCTTCCGCTCCCGCCACTGCTCGGCGGTGACGGCGTACTGGTAGAGCGCTGCCGGGCGGCCCCGGCAATCGGTAACTTGTGTTTCCCCCAACTTGGCCATGCCCAACTGCCCCAGCAGCCTGCCCGCCCGGCGGAGGTCGATGGTCTCCCCAACCACCTGGCGCAGCCCCAGAACGTCAAAGGCGTAATCCAGCAGGGTCCGGGAGATCTCACCGGCGTACCCCCTGCCCCACAGGTCCCGGCGGAGGAACCAGCCCAGCTCATACGTCCCTGGATCCTCCAGAGGGCAGAACAGTACATAGCCCGCCAGGCCGGGCACGCCCTCCGCCTCCAAGGCGTAGCCCACCGGGGGATCGCGCCGGAGCAGGGACTGCTCCAGAAAGCGGTCGCTCTCCCCCCGGATCATAGGGAAGGAATAGGCCATGGTCTCCCGGTCCCCCAGGATGGCAAACAGCCCGTCCCCATCGGCCGGCGTGAAGGGCCGCAGGCGCAGCCGGGCGGTCTCCAGCTCCATGTCACCCCTCCACCGTTACGTCGGCGGTGTCAGCCTCCACCAGGGCGATGAGGTCCGCCGGGCGCACCTCCACCTGGAAGCCCACCTTCCCTGCGGACACGCAGATGGTGTCCTGGTCGAGACAGCTTTCGTGGAACACCGTGGGAAACTGCTTTTTCATCCCCACTGGGGAGCATCCTCCGTGGACGTAGCCTGTCAGGGGCAGCAGCTCTTTGCTGGGCAGCATGGCGATGGACTTCTCCCCTACCGCACGGGCCGCTTTTTTCAGGTCTAAAGAGGCCGCTACCGGGATGTCGAACACATAGTGTCCCCCAGAGGCCCCCTTGGTCACCAGGGTCTTGTACACCGCCGCCGGGTTCTGTCCCAGGGCCCGGGCTACCGTCTCCCCGTCTGGGGCCTCGTCCCCGCCGTGGGGATAGGTGTGGGGCTTGTAGGGGATCTTCTTCTGATCCAGCACCCGCATCACATTGGTCTTTTCTTCTTTCTGTTTTGCCATGGTTTTTTCTCCTTTTCTCACCAGATCACACAGGCGATGCACAATTTTCCTCCCTCTGCCACAATCGTCATATGATTGGTGCCCGTTTCCAGGACCGGAGCGCCGCCGCGGGCGTATCGCTTTTCATAACTGCTGTGGACTAGAAAAACATCTTCACGCCGCGTCCATGTCATGTCGGTCTGCCGCTCACGAAAGCCCTCTACAAACAGCTGCGGATTGTCTCGCACCGCTGTCTCAAACTCCCGTATGTACTCATCGAGGGTCTTGGCCGCATAGGTGCCCCCCTCCGTCTGTTCCAGCAGCAGGGCATCCGGCCGGAACAATACGCGGAAGTCCCGGCTTGGAAAGGATTCTCCTGCGGCGAAGGAAATCGTGTCATAAAACCGGGCTAAAAATTCTTCCAGCATATCACGCTCTCCTCTCCTGGCCCTGACTCAGCGCTTCCGGCAGGACCACCGGGCGCACCTGCCATGGGTCCTTCTTCTTCTTGGGAGGCCCATCCGACCTCCGACCCCGATCCGGTTTCGCCTGAGGTTGACCTGCTTTCCGTCCATGCGAAAACTAGGAGCATGCCAAAGGCCTCGCTTTTAAATAACGATTCAAGGGCGCCATCCCTTACTTCTTCTCCCCCCGCAGCTGGATGATCTGATCCCGCAGCGTGGCCGCCAGCTCAAACTCCAGCATCTTCGCCGCCGCCCCACACAGCTGCGCTGTGCGGGGGCCCCTGTTCATCCCGCTCGGGCGGAGTGAATCCGCCCTACGCAAATCTCCGCTTTGCTCCGATTTTACGCGCCATCCGGCGCGGCCCTGCTGCACGGGGCAGAGGCGGCTCATTTCTTTTTCTCTCCCCGTAGCTGGATGATCTGATCTCTCAAGGCCGCCGCCAGCTCGAACTCCAGCATCTTCGCCGCCTCTTTCATCTCTTTCTCCAGCTTGGCGATGCGCTCCAGCCGCTGCTGCTTGGTGAGCTGGACGTCCTCTGGGCCTCGGCTCAGGTCTGCGGACTTGGATATCTCCAGCAGCTCCCGCACTGATTTCTTCACCGTCTTGGGCACGATGCCGTGGGCCTTGTTAAAGGCGTCCTGCTTGGTCCGGCGGCGCTCCGTCTCGTCGATGGCCCGGCGCATGGAGGGGGTGATGGCATCGGCATACATGATCACCTTACCATCGGCGTTCCGGGCTGCCCGGCCGATGGTCTGGATGAGGGAGGTCTCCGACCGGAGGAAACCCTCCTTGTCCGCGTCTAGAATAGCCACCAGGGACACCTCTGGCAGGTCCAGTCCCTCCCGAAGCAAGTTGATGCCCACCAGCACGTCGAACTCACCCAAGCGCAGATCCCGGATGATCTCCATGCGCTCGATGGTGTCAATGTCGTGGTGCATATAGCGCACCCGGATGCCCGCCGTGCGCAGATAGCCGGTAAGGCTCTCCGCCATTTTCTTAGTCAGGGTGGTGACCAGCACCCGCTCGTCCCGCTGGGTGCGCTGGTTGATCTCCCCGATGAGGTCGTCGATCTGGCCCGCCACCGGCCGCACCTCGATCACCGGGTCCAGCAGGCCGGTGGGCCGGATGACCTGCTCCACAATCTGGCCCGAGCGCACCCGTTCGTACTCCCCGGGAGTGGCGGAAACGTACACCACCTGATTGAGCCGCTGCTCGAATTCTTCAAATTTCAGCGGGCGGTTGTCGAAAGCGCAGGGCAACCGGAAGCCGTAGTCCACCAGTGCGGTCTTTCTGGCCCGATCCCCGTTGTACATAGCCCGGACTTGGGGCAGAGTGACGTGGCTTTCGTCGATGAACAGGACAAAGTCCTTAGGGAAGTAGTCCAACAGGGTCATGGGGGGCGACCCGGCGGGCCGTCCGGCAATGACCCGGGAGTAATTTTCGATACCCGAGCAGTATCCCAGCTCCTGCATCATCTCCACGTCGTACATCACCCGCTGCTTGATGCGCTGGGCCTCCACCAGCTGGTCGCGGTCGGTAAAGTACTTCACCCGCTCCTCCAGCTCCTTGTAGATCTCCTGGATGGCCGCGTCCATCTTGTCCTTGGGGGTGACATAGTGGGTAGCCGGCCAGACGGGCACATGGCTGCGCTGGCGGATGGGCGCGCCGGTAACCACGTTGATCTCGCTGATGCGGTCAATCTCATCCCCGAAGAATTCAACGCGCAGGGCGGCATCCTTCCAGTAGGCCGGCCACAGCTCCACCGTGTCCCCCCGGACCCGGAACATATTCCGCTCGAAGGCGATGTCGTTGCGCTCATAGCGGATGTCCACCAGCCGACGGAGCAGCTCGTCCCGCTCCATGGTCATCCCCACCCGCAGGGAGATCATCATTTTCTCAAAGTCCTCCGGTTCCCCCAAACCGTAGATGCAGGACACCGAGGACACCACAATCACGTCCCGCCGCTCAAACAGAGCGGCAGTGGCGGACAGGCGCAGCCGGTCGATCTCGTCGTTCACAGAGGAGTCCTTTTCGATGAAGGTGTCCGTGTGGGGGATATAGGCCTCCGGCTGATAGTAGTCGTAATAGGACACGAAATACTCCACCGCATTGTCCGGGAAGAACTCCTTAAACTCCGAGCACAGTTGGGCGGCCAGGGTCTTGTTGTGGGCCAGCACCAGGGTGGGACGCTGCACCGCTTCGATGACCTTGGCCATGGTGAAGGTTTTGCCCGAGCCGGTGACCCCCAGCAGGGTTTGCTCGTCCAGCCCGGCCTTGAGTCCGGCGGCCAGCTGGGCAATGGCCTCCGGCTGGTCGCCGGAGGGCTGATATTCTGACACTACCTTGAACTTCGGCATGTGATTCCCTCCCGTCCATCTTCCTAACGATCTTGTCCATTATATTAGAACATTCGTTCCAAGTCAATCAAATTCTGCCCACCCCGCCGCCAGGGCCTCTCCCTGTGGCCAAGGGCTGGTTGTTAAGCATGTTATTATACCACGCCCAGCGGGAAATCACAACGTCTTTTCCCATGGAAAAACTCTCTGCCGGGACGGGAAACGGCCCCGGACACGCAGTTCCCGCGCGTCCGGGGCCGTTCCTTTGATCCGGGCCGGGGCCGAATCATTTCAAAAACATCTTCAGCAGCTTGAAGTTGCCATCAGTATAGGGCTGGTACCGCATGGGCAGATCCAGCCAGTTGGCCTTTTTCAGTACGCTCTTGTAGTGGGTGAAGGTGTCGAAGCTGTACTTGCCATGGTAGCCCCCCATACCGCTGTTCCCCACCCCGCCGAAGGGCATGTAGGGGGTGGCAAGGTGGATGATGGTGTCATTGACGCAGCCGCCGCCGAACGACACCCGCTCCAGCACCGTCCGCTCCGTGTCGTGGTCAGTGGTGAACAGGTACAGGGCCAGGGGCTTGGGCCGGCTGGTGATGAAGGCGATGACCTGGTCCAGATCCTCAAAGGTCATCATGGGCAGCACCGGGCCGAAGATCTCTTCCTGCATGATGGGGCTGTCCCCGGTAATGCCGTCCAGCAGCGTGGGGGCGATCCGCCCGTCCCGGGCCTGGCCGCCGAACACGGCGTGTTCCCCGGCGATCAGCCCCTGGATGCGCTGGTAATGCTTGTCGTTGATGATCTTCACATAGTCCGGGCAAGCCAGGGGGTCCTCCCCAAAGAACGCCCGGACATTCTTTTCCAGCTCTGCCACCAGTTCATCCTGGACGCTCTCGTGGACGAAGAGGTAGTCCGGGGCCACACAGGTCTGGCCGGCATTGAGGAACTTGCCGAAGGCCAGCCGCTTAGCCGCCACCTTGATGTTGGCCGTCTCATCCACGATACACGGGCTCTTGCCCCCCAGCTCCAGGCTGACGGGGGTCAGGTGCTTGGCCGCCTTGGCCATCACCTCCCGGGCTACGGTGGTGCCCCCGGTGAAGAAGATATAGTCGAATTTCTGGTCCAGCAGGGCCTGGTTCTCTGCCCGGCCCCCCTCCACCACGGTGAAGAACCGGGAGTCGAAGGTCTCCGCCACCAGCTTGGCCATCACCGCCGAGGTGGCGGGGGAATAGGCCGACGGCTTCATCACCACGCAGTTGCCCGCGGCGATGGCCCCTACCACCGGCTCCATAGCCAGCATGAAGGGGTAGTTCCAAGGGGCCATGACCAACACCACGCCGTAGGGCTCCGGGTGGCGGAAACTCACCGACTTGAACTGGGACAGCGGCGTGGGCACCCGCTTGTCCCGGGCCCAGCGGCGGGTCCGCTTGCGGATGTAGCTGAGCTCGTTGAGCACCAGCCCCACCTCGCACATATAGGTCTCAAAAGGGGATTTGTTCAGGTCCGCCTTCAGGGCGTCGTTGATCTCCCCCTCATACTTCTCAATGGCGGTGCGCAGCCGGTCCAGTGCAGCCAGCCGCCCCTTCACGTCCAGAGTGGCGCCGGTGGCAAAGTAGTCGTGCTGGCGCTGCACGATCTGTTGGATGTCCATGGTGCTCCCTCCTCAGTACGCGGCGTTCAGGATGGCGATCACATCGTCAAAGGTCACCTGCTTGGGGTTGACGATCATGGCCCCGTCGTTAAGGGCGGTGCGAGCCACCGCCTCGAAGTCCTCCTTTTTCACCCCCGCCTGGGACAGGGTGATGGGCAGGTTGCAGAACTCATGGTAGCGGGCGGTCATATCCCGCACCGTCTGGACAGACAGGCGGCCGTAGTCCTCCACCTTGGCCTTGACGAAGTTCTCATACCCTCCCAAATGAAGGTAGAGCCGGCCGTAGAGATGGCCGATGGTGTCCATGTTGAACTCCATGCAGTGGGGCAGCAGGATGGTCATAGCGTCCCCGTGGGGCACGTGGCACACGCCCCCCAGGGCGTGGCCGATGGCGTGGACCAGGCCCACCATGGAGTTGGAGAAGGCCGCCCCGGCCAGGTAGGCGGCGTTAGCCATAGCCAACCGGGCCTTGAGGTCTTTCCCATTGGTCACCGCCGTGTCCAGGTTCTCCCGGATGATCTCGATGGCGGACACGGCGTAGCCGTCGCTGGCCGGGTTGCGCTGGAGGCAGGTATACCCCTCGATGGCGTGGCACAGGGCGTCCATGCCGGTGGAGGCGGTGGTTTTGGGGGGCAGGGTGGCGGTCATCCGGGGGTCCAGCACCGCCACGTCGGGCAGCAGGAAATGGGAGATGAACTCCATCTTCAGCTTTTTCTCCGGGTTTTTGATGACGGCCACCATGGTGGCCTCACTGCCGGTCCCGGCGGTGGTGGGGATGGCCACAAAGGGCACCCGGCTGCCCTGGTCCATGGACTCACAGCCCATAAGCTCCATCAGATCGTCCGCCCCATGGCTGACCAGCATGGACACGCCCTTGGCCGTGTCCAGCACCGAACCGCCGCCCACGGCGATGATGGAGTCACAGCCCGCCGCCCGGAACTGCCGGGCGGCCTCGTTAACCACCTCCACGGCGGAGTCCGCCGGAATATCCAGGAAGCAGGCGGCGGGGGTGACCTCCCCCTGGTACATGGCGTCGGTTACCGTGGCCACGGCGCCGAACTTCTCCAGCACTCGGTCGCTGAGAAGCATGGGGCGCTTACACCCGCGCACGCTCAATTCATAAGGAATGTGCTCCAGGGCCCGCTCACCGCTGAGCAGCTTGGCGGAATTTTGAAATTCATAGTATTCTGGAATGTATTGCAACATATGTATGACCTCCGATTCAGACGCCGAACAAGACCTTGCGGTACACGGCCAGGCTGGACTGCTCCTTCACCGGAGCGCCCTTGAGGATGTGGCGGGTGATGAAACTGGGAAACAAATACCCCTCGATGATGTCCACGCAGCGGACAAAGGACATGGTGATGGCGATGTCCCCATAGAGATAGAACCGATGCTGGGCATAGGCTTGGGCCACGCCCAGCCGCCCGGTGGCCAGCTTGAAGGCACTGTCCAGGCTTTTGAAGCGTACATCCACCTCGGCGTTCTCAAAGTCTGACTTAACCCGCACTGGTCCGTCCGCCGTCCGCTTCACCGCCAGGTGGGGCCCATCTTTTCCCGCCTGCATGTGCAGAGTCAGCCCATCAGGCCAGCTGTCTAGTTCAGCCTTCACTCGGCTGTCACAGCGGTACAGGGCCTTGAAAGCACGCCACAAAAAGAAAAACACCACGCCGGTAATCCGTTTCTTCACGCCGTATTCCATCCGGCGCTTCCAACTGACATTCATAAAATTCCCCCTTTGTCCCCCTGCGGGCTGCCCGTGTGGCTGGGCGCTTCCCCCAGGGCGCTTTACTTCTGTACTTTATTGTAGCAGAATTTCAGTCCCACTGCAACGGACACGCCCCGTCCAAATGACCAAATCTTTCCGCTTCCTGCTTCCGCTCCCCACACAACCCGACAATCGGGACCGTCATATTTTGGTCAAATTATTGTTTTCTTTCCAATTTTTACTTGGAAAATTTTTTCTTTTGTATGATCTTGTCTTATGGGGAAAAATCCCGTATAATGATGTTATTCTCAATTTTATGTAAAGCAAATATTGGCGGATTTCCCCATGAAGCTCGGGTGAAAACGTCGTTTTCGGCGGCATCGCTTAGGCGGCGCCCGCCTGTCATAAAAAACCGGACAGGAGAATGAAACATGGATCAAAAGACATTGGACGCATTGCTGGCCAAAGTCATCGCCCAGGCCAGGCAGGCGGGCATCCCCGTCTCCCCCGCCATCGACCCCAAGGTACGCGTCAACCGCCGAGCCAGGACCCGGTTCGGCTGCTGCATCCAGAAAAACGGCCGATTCTATATCGAGTTGGCCAGCCAGCTGCTCTCCGCCCGAGAGCAGGCGGTGTGCCAGGTGCTGGCCCACGAGGTGCTCCACACCTGCCGGGGCTGCGCCAACCACGGGCTGAGGTGGAAGGACTACGCCCAGCGGATGAACGAGCTGTACGGCTACGGGGTGGAGCGGACGGACAGCTTTGAAAAGCTGGGGCTGGAGGACCAGCGCCCGGTGAAATACCTGGTGGTCTGCCAGAGCTGCGGCCGCCAGCTGCCCCGCATGAAGCGTTCCCCACTAGTGGAGCATCCGGAGCGTTACCGGTGCAGCTGCGGTGGGGCGCTGCGGGTGGTGGAGGTCCACGAAGATCCGCGTCCCTGACCCTCTCCCGCTTCAACGATACCAGCGCAGCACCTCGGTGGTCCCCGCCCGCCGCAGCGCCAGACAGGACACCGCCCCGTCGCACACCAGCAAAATCATGGCCGGAGGCCCCAGCACCGCTGGAATGGCGGACAGAATCCGGTCTGCCAGCGGCGCAAGCAGGTAGACCAGCACCAAAGCCAGCCCGGTCCAGCACAGAGAGAAGGTCAGGCACACCCGGCCCCGGATATTGTAGCGGAGCTGAGCGTAGTCCCAAAAGCGCACGCCCAGCACCCGGTCATAAAACAAGTCCATCCCATACTCCACCGCGGTGGCGGATACAAAGCCAATGGCCATTACCCCCAGCGGACCGGCATCCAAAATCTCGGTCAGCCAGAGAATCAGAATTGCCCCAAATCCATACACTGGGCATAAGGGCAGCAGCAGCAAGCATTTCCGGTCCAGCTTCGGACTATGGATGACCCGGGCAAAGGCCACTTCCAGAAGGAATCCTAAAAAGCCATATAAGAGAAAGCGCCAAAGCCAAAGCATCAAAAAATCCCCCCGTTTCCTGCCCCTATTGTGGAGGAAACGAGGGGATCTTATCCCCGGCAAATCCTGTTATGGGCGGCGGCGGGCCAGGACGGCGCAGGTCACCACACACCAGCAGATAGGGCACTAGGACCACCGTCCATGGGAGATACACCCCATAGGTCCGGAGGACCACAAAACGGAAGCACAGCCCGCAGCCGAAGAACACCGGGATGGGGGCCAACAGCCAGCAGGCGGCGGCAGATAGGCGATCTTCCGGTTGCGGTCAACCGTGTCCGGCTGGAAGTTCCGCAACCTGGAGTTGCGGTCCGGGTCCAGCGGCACAGCGCCTTTTTTCTCCCCCGTTCCCGGCCTGTTTTTTGTCAAACAATACCTGTTGCCCTGGGCCTACAAGTGTGGTAGAATGTGCTGAATTATGAAGGAGGGGTTATCATGCGTCATCTGATTGATTTTGGAGACCTGTCTCGGGAAGAGTGGGACACGCTCTACCAGCGGGCTGACCAGATCATCTCCGCACCAGAGAATTTTATTGATGTATGCCGGGGGAAGGTGTCCTGCAACCTGTTTTATGAGCCGTCCACCCGCACCAACTTCTCCTTCCAAACCGCCATGCTCCGGCTGGGGGGCTCTGTGTTCGGCTTTGCCGATCCCAAATCCTCCTCCGTGGCCAAGGGCGAAACGCTGAAGGACACCATCAAGATGGTATCCGGCTATGCGGATGTCATTGTCATGCGCACCCCTTGGGAGGGAGCGGCCAAGGCCGCCTCCCTCTACTCCGACGTACCCGTGATCAACGCTGGGGACGGCGGCCACATGCACCCCACCCAGACCATGGCCGACCTGACCACCATCACCCGCTTGAGGGGCAGCGTGGACGGCATGTCCATCGGCCTGTGCGGGGACCTGAAAAATGGCCGCACGGTCCACTCGCTTATCAAAGCCCTGGCCAAATTTAGGGATGTACGCTTTTTCCTGATCGCACCCCGGGATCTGGCCATCCCTGAGTATTTGCGCCGGTTTATGAAGGAAAACGACATGCCTTTTACGGAAGTCACTGGCCTGGAACCCGTCATTCCCCAACTGGACGTACTGTACATGACCCGCATTCAGCGGGAGCGGTTTGTGGACCCCTTGGAATATGAGCGCAATAAGGGCATCTATGTCCTCACCCGCAGCAAACTCAGTCGGGCCAAGCCCGACATGATGGTGCTCCATCCCCTGCCCCGTGTGGACGAGATCACGGTGGATGTGGACGACGACCCTCGGGCGGCCTATTTCAAGCAAGCCCGCTTCGGCATGTTCGCCCGGATGTCTCTGCTCATGGACCTGGCCCGCCAGCCTCGTCTGGATCCCGGCCCGGTGGAAATCGGCCACGGGCCTGTCTGCCATAACCCCAACTGCATCACCCAGACCGAATCTTATCTGCCCCCTCTGGTCAAACGCACTGGAGGAGTGGATTGTTGCGCTTTCTGTGATGCCCCTCTCGTTCCTTAAATTGAAAAAACTCCAGAAGATTGTAAAAAAGGGATTGACAAAAAGCATTCCCGCGTGATAGTATATTTGGGCTGACGGTCGTGCAGTCGCCCAACTCATCTGCGGGTGTAGTTCAATGGTAGAATCCCAGCCTTCCAAGCTGGTCGCGTGGGTTCGATTCCCATCACCCGCTCCATACGCGCCTGTAGCTCAGGTGGATAGAGCAACTGCCTTCTAAGCAGTGGGCCAGGGGTTCGAGTCCCTTCAGGCGTGCCATCGCTGGGGCAAGCATGATCGCTCTCCCCCTTCTCAAATGTCAAAATCATTTGTGTGTTTCGGTAGAGAAATGATTTTAGCCAGGCTTGAGAAAAATCGAATATGGTGGGTATAGCTCAGTTGGCAGAGCACCGGATTGTGGTTCCGGGTGTCGTGGGTTCGAGCCCCATTACCCACCCCATACGAGGCTGAGGGCCGGAGCGTCCGCTCCGGTCCTCAAGCTTCCTACCACATATTGGGGTGTAGCCAAGTGGTAAGGCACGGGACTTTGACTCCCGCAT
>CDZQ01011823.1_pt1 | contig 16777 bp, 16 predicted proteins | sample 554831 | NCBI WGS metagenome assembly CDZQ01 (sample SAMEA3182112, study PRJEB8094) | gut metagenome | biome: human; feature: gut; material: Stool; isolation source: human stools | place: Canada | collected 2013-05-06
CGCCGGGGCGCTCTTTTCCTCCGGTTTAAGGCTGGGGATGGGCGCGCGGGCCGGGGCTTCGCTGCTGGCGTTGAGATCAGGAATGCCGCTCTGGGTCTGCGGGGGCAGATGCAGGGAAGGAGACGTGGCGGACTGGTTGCCAGCATCGGCGGGCGGGGCCGCATCCGGGGAGGTGACAGGCGCGATAATGCCTGCGGGGTTTGCTGGTTCAGGCTTGCGCATGCGTTCATTGAGCATGATAAGCGCCATGCCCAGAACACACACTGCCACAAGAAGACCGAGAATTACTTTGTTCATGCCAAAAGGCTCCTGCCAATGACTTGGGTTGGAACAGCGCTCAGCGCTGGGGCGTGGGCTTGCCAGCGCTGCGCGTCCGTTTGAGTTCGCGGATGTGTTCCAACAGCTTGAAGTAGAGAGGCTCTCCGCTGGACATGCTCAAAGCCGTGCCGATGTGGGTGGCGGCTTCGTCATACAGGCCAAGCGAACAGAGAATGCGCGCCAGGTTGAAGTGGGCGTGATCGTCCTCGGGGGCCAGTTCCACTGCCTTGCGTGAAAAAAGCAGGGCGAGGTCGGGCTGGGAATTCTGGCGCAGACGTACGCCAAAATCACGGAACATATGCTTGTGGGCGGGTATGATGCCGTCCTTGGTCTGCGCCAGCTGCTCAAGGGCAAGCAGTGCTGCCTTGCGCTCGCGCGGGCGTTTGAGGCGCAGCAATGTCTGGCGAAAAGTCTCCCGCAGCTTTGACTCCACCATCTTGGCCTTGCGGGCGGCTTCAAGGTCGTAGGCCCTCTTGGGCGCGGCAGCGGCAGCTGGCGCTGGGCCTTCGTCATAGTGAACAGCGGTGACGCCGGTGGCGGTGCGGGAAGGAAAGGGAATAAGACCCATATCGGGCTGCTCGGGGGCAACTTCAACAGATTCGGGCAGTTTAGCCTTTGAAAGCGTCTGGAGCGGCGCGCTCCCTGTTTTGGCCTTGGGCGCGCCTGCCTTGAGGACAGGTTGTTCTGCCGCAGCATCCGGTTGGTGGGGCGCTGGCGCGGGCGGGGCGGATTCAAAATGGCTGAGATCCGGCGTGATCACAGGCATAGCCAAAATATTGTGCTCTGCCTTGAATGACTGGGAAAAGGTTTTTGCGTTTATGCGTTCCACCTCTGCCACAGGCTGGAACGCGGCGTTGAGTTCCTGCACCGCAAAGGCTCCGTCTGGAAGCTCCCAGACGAAGTAGTGCGTTTTGCTGCGGCTCTCTGTCCAATCGGCAGAGAATGAGAAGACGCCAGAAAATTTTGAGCGACGCATGTGCAAAATGTACATTATTTGCGCCGAATAGCAAGATTCGCTTCTGGCCTTTACGGGGCCGGGTGTTTGGGCTAGCATGACCCCATGCACGAAATGTCCATAGCACAAAGCCTGTTGCAGATGGCTGAGGATGAAATAGCCCGTCAGGGTTGCACTCGTCTGGAAGTTGTGAACGTCACGTACGGCTCACTTTCAGGTGTTGTGCCCGAGTCGCTGCAATTCTGTTTTGAAGTCATGGTGCAGGGTACCCCGCACGAAGGCGCGCGCCTGGAGCTTACCGAGCTTCCGCTACGGCTGCGCTGCTCCGCATGCGGTAAAGTTTTTGGCGGGGAGGGGCAGGATGCACTCTGGCTGCCGTGCCCCGATTGCGGCGAGCAGTTCGGGCATGTGGTTGAGCAGGGCAGGGAACTGTATCTCAACCGTCTGGAAGCCAGCTAACCCTTTTGCCCTCTGGCTCTCCAGGGGCCGGTTTGCTCCTTTCACTGCCGTCTTTGCCTTTGTCTTATCTTTCTGGCTCATGACCACGCCGTACCAACGGCAAGCAAGGAGAATTGAATGCAAATTCCTGTGGTTCGCAATGTATTGGAAGCCAACGAAAAAATGGCCGATAACGTGCGTCGGCTGCTTACCGAAAAAGGAATATTGTCGCTGAATCTCATCAGCTCGCCCGGCGCGGGCAAAACCACCCTGCTGGAACGCACCCTGAGCGATCTGGCCGGAGAATTCCGCATGGCGGTGGTGGAAGGCGACCTCCAGACAGATAACGATGCCCGCCGCGTTGCCGCCACAGGCGCGCAGGCCGTGCAGATCAATACAGACGGCGGCTGCCACCTCGACAGCAACATGATTCTGACCTCGCTGGAAAGCCTTGACCTTACCGGCGTGGATATTCTTTTTATTGAAAACGTGGGCAATCTGGTGTGCCCAGTGGAATTTGACTGCGGCGAAGACGCCAAGGTCGCCCTGCTGAGCGTTGCCGAAGGTGACGACAAGCCGGAAAAATACCCCCTGCTGTTCAACCTTGCCAAGGCAATGGTGCTCAACAAGGTCGACCTGCTGCCCTACGTGGATTTTGACCTTGCACGCGCCCGCAATTTTGCCACAAAGCTCAATAAAGAGCTGGATATCTTTGAGGTTTCGTGCCGCAAGGGCGATGGCCTTGAAGGCTGGTACAACTGGCTGCGGAGCATGCGCGCCGCCAAGAAGGAAGGCAGGCTTTAAACAGCCCCAGCCTGATACTGAAAATTCAAAAAGGCATCCCCGGCTCTTGGCTGAGGATGCCTTTTTACGTTCAGACCGTCCGGTTGACAGGCTCTGGAATATTCTATCGATAATTTATCTTGATTCTTCGCTTTCCTGATAGGCGGCAACATCAACCACAAGATTTTTTGAAGCCGGGCGCAGGGTGATGGTGAACAGCTGCACATCGCTGCTCGGGGCATCGGCATCCGCAAGCTTGGGCAGCATTTCTGTAGGCGCGAGCATGATGGTGGCTTCGCCCTTGCTGGCAGACATGAAATACTCAAGCACCTGCCGCAGCATGTCCTTTTGCTTGTTCAGATCCATGGACGGCATTTGGGTAAAGTTGATATCCAGCCCCGGCAATTCGGCCTGCCATGGGCTGTATTTTTGCTCGTAAAGGGCGCTCAGCAGTTTGTCCAGGGTTTCCTGATCCAGCTTGCGGCGCAGTTCCATGTGGTCAAGCACAAGGGGAGTCTTGCTTGAAGGCTTTTCCCCGCGCTGGGCAGGCTCAAGCCGCGCGGCCCAGACCATGCCCGCAAAGCCAAGGCTGGCAAGCACGGCATCGTTGTCGTCACGTTGCGGCGTGGCGCTCAGCAGGGTGCAAACGTCCTTCATGGGCATACCGGGGCGAAAACGGTCAAGTGCGCAGACCGGGCCGGCATCCGGCCCCGGCAGCAGGCTTTGCGTTTCGCCGGTCAGGCGTTGCTGTTCACCCTTGGAAAAAGCGAGCTCCAGCAAGGGTTTTTCGCCCATGCGCAGGGTCACGCTTTGCGCCTTGGCCAGCGGCACATCCTTGAAGATCCACAAGGCAAGGCCTGTGTCCACGCGCAGGTAGGCAACTGCGCCGGGGTTTTCAATGTCGTCCCGCCCAGCGGGGGGCATGTCAAACCGCACAAAATGCATACTGCGTCCAGTCTGAAAGCCCATGCTCAGAATATCCTCGCCAGTGGCGTTGACGATGGTGAGGATTTGCGGTTCAGGGCCGGGTTTTGCTATATGGGCGGCAGAGGCCGCGCCAGTAAAGAGCGCTCCGGCCAGCACAAGACAGATGGCCGCGTATATGCGAAGAAACCATACATCCTTGGTCATGGCGTACTCCATGTTTGCAACTTGTGTCTGCATGATAGCAGAGCGCAGGGCAGGCCCGCAAGCGGCCACGGCAGCTCGGGTTGCAAAAGACTATATAGGGCAGTGTTTGCGGTGATCTGTCGGCCAGATTACTGGTGTACTTTACGCCAGCGGCATGCATTGATATGGTTGCCCGCGCCAACGTTCTTTCTGTCCCTCCCTGCGCACGATTATCGCAGCAAACCCCAACATCCGGAGATTCCATGCCTCCTGCTACCCGTCAGCCTTCATCGGATCAGGCAAATGATAAGAAATGCCTGTGCCTGCGCCCTTCATCCTTGCTGGCGGCGGGCTTCCTGGTGGTGGCGGCAGTGGTGCTGGCATACCTTGGCGGGGTTATGAGCGGCAGGGCCTACTGGAAGGCGCACCCGCAACCCATTGCGGCCAGGTCGGGCATGTCTGGGGCAAGCGCCCCTTCGTCCGCAACCGCGCCGGACGATGACCCGCATGCCCTGGGCGGCGATCAAGCCCCCGGCGCAGATGAGGGAACAAGCGAACCCAAGCAAAAGGTGCTGGCCGCCGAGGAACTGCGCTTTGCCAGAGTGCTGCGCAACGATGCCGCCACGGGCGATGCCCCGCTCAAACCCTTGCCGCCCATGACGCCGGTGCAGCCCAAACCTGCCGGCGTGGCTCAGGCCGGGGTTGCGCCAGCACCGCAAGGGGCCGCGCAGGGCGGCGCGGCAGGGCAGCAGGCGGCCCCGGGGGGCATTGCAAGGCCGCAGACATCTGGAATGTACGATTATGTGTTTCAGGTGGGAGCATTCAAGGATGCGGATGCTGTGGACTCTTTGCGTCAGCGTCTGGAGGGCAGGGGAATGCGTACAAAGATGGAGCGCTCGGGCAAACTCTATGTGGTGCTGGTGTTGTTGCGCGGCGATGAGGCCAGAGCCGCAGAGGTGCTGCGCTCCACAGAAGGCATGGGGCTGGGCAAGCCCATACAGCGCAGCCGTAAACCAGTGCTGCAACAGTAATTTTTTGTCTTTTCCCCGGCCTGCCCGTTGCCGTTTATTGCGCAACGGGCAGAAAACGGGGTTCAATACTGCCGCGCACGGCATGCCGTACGGGCAGCATGCCGGGGTTTGACCCTCCGCGCAGTGCGGCCAGCAGGTCTTCTGCCCGGTCAACATCGCCGCTGCACAGCACGGCCATGTATACGCCCGCCTGCTGATCCGCTCCCACAATACAGGCCGTGTCCACTCCCATTGCGTCTTTTCCTCTGAAAACATACTGGGCATCAGCCCTGCGCACAGGCTCCCGCACCCCGGCGGCGGCGCGCAGCAATCCTGCCACGTCAGCCGCATCCGGCGGCCCTGCGGTTTTGCCTACCATGATGCGCACATGGACGGCCTCTTCCGGCCCGGTGAGCGCAAGCACCCACGCTCCCGCCAGGGTTGACGGGGCTTCGGCCTGCCAGCCCTGGGGTGCTTCAAGTGAAAACCAGCCGTAGTTTTCGGCCCTTGCGGTCTGCGCTGCTGCCATCAGGGCCAGCCAGATGGCAGCATGCATGACCGCCCATATTGCAGGGCGCACTGTGAAATGAAACGTCATATGATCCTTTTGCGCTGCGTGCTCAGTCGTTCAATTCCACCTTGGGGGGCTGCCAGGTTCCCTTGCCCAGCGGCAGCACGGAGAGCCCTTCGGTTTCAGGCCAGTACAGGCGCATTACAAGAAAGATCGGGCCGTCCGGCGCTGGCAGCCAGTTGCTCTCGTGCGCTTTGCCAGGAGAATCGCGCTGGATCAAGATGGTAAGCGAGCCATCGGGATTCTTTTTCATGTCCGGCAGCATGGGGGAATTGATCAGATAGCGGTCGATGGGATTCTTTATGAGCAACTGGGTATTGCCGTCGTACATGGTCACAGACCAGAAAGCCTTGGCCGGAGGGTACTGCCCGGCGGGAATGGTCATGCGGTACTTGTGCTTGCTTCCGTCAAGCGGGCTGCCATCGGCCAGAGTTTTGGTCATGGGATAAACGGCTTCTTCGGCATCATTGCCGTAAATGCCCGCCTTGGCCCCGGCTGCCCGGATCAACCAATTACCGTGAAAGTACTCCCTGTTGCCAAAGGGAGAACTCATCTTCCAGCCGTTCACGCGAATACCCGGCCTTGTGACGGCGGCATCGACCATGCCCGCGCCTTTTTGCAGGCCGCGCAGCAGTGCTGCCTGCGCATCCTTGGGCAGGGCATCAAACACAAAAGGTTTGCCCGCAACGACGCCAATACTGGCAAGCTGGGCGCGGAGAGAGGTTTCTTCCGGCCCGGCCGGGGCAAATTGCAGCGCAAAGGCCAGATAATCAAAAAATTCCGGCTTTACAAAATCCTGCCCGATATTGGGGAAGGACGGCATGGGAAGCGCCGGGGGCGGTGTTTGCCCCAAAAAGGCCGAGAGGGGTTTTACGGCGTAACCTGTCTGGAATTTCAGCACATTTTCAATATCTGCGGGATTGAACAGCTGGGTGCGGAACAGGGCCATGGCAAACTGCGCATTGGAGCGGAACACTTGCATGCCCGCAGGCGCTGTGCCCTTCCATTCCGGCCCTGCGACAAGATAGCTGCCCCCGCCGTTGCCCGTTGTTCTGCTGCCGATGTAGCCAAAGTTGAAAGTATTGGCGTCCACAAGCTGCACGCTGAAATACCGTCCGTCCGTGTCCTTCGGCACGGTAATGACCACCGGTTCGGCTCTTAGGTCAAGGCAGGCAAAGGAGTAGGGCGTGTCGCTGTTGGGCGTGATGACCACGGTATCCTTGTAGGTGAACACCCGCGCCCCGTTGCGCAGGGCGTTGAAGGGCGCTTTGTACTGCGGGGACTTTGTGTCAACGGAGTATTCATAGGTAACTGCGTAGTGCATTACTATAGGCAGGCCGTAAACAAAGCCTTGAGCGGCGATGTTTTCTACCGTAGCGGCATCGGGAAATTCTTTCGGCTGTTGCGCGGCGGGGCTGACCGGAGCGCACAGGATCAAGGTGAGTGCAAGCATCGCTGTAACCCTCATAACCCTGGCGATGCTGAAAACAGGCGAATGGTTTGTCATGATGCCCCCGGTATTGTTAAAGGCCTGAGCGCTGCATTGCAGTGCCGCTCTTTTTGCTTGCACCACAAACCCGCTGAAATCAACTATTCTATTGCATGTGCTGCGCAGCATGGACAAGGCCTCCTCCACTAGCTATTCTGGCTGTCGGCGGGGCGCATGGCCCCGGCATAAAACTATCTGGCGCGGTACTGCTTGCGGTGGATGCAAGCTGGGAGGAATATGACTGTCCCCCGTAAGGTTTTGGGCCTTGGCGCGGCTTTGGCTGTGCTGCTGGCTGTTTTTTTGTTGTGGCAGTGGCTGCGGCACGATGGCGATCAGCTTGTGCTGTACGGCAATGTGGACATACGGCAGGTTGACCTGAGCTTTCGAGTTAACGGGCGCATTGCAAGTGTGCTTGTTGACGAAGGCGATGCCGTTGTCCCCGGTCAGGCACTGGCCAGGATTGATGATGATCTGCTGACCCAGCAGCGCGATCAGGCCGCCGCCGAGCTTGAAAGGCAGCAGGCCTCCCTGTTGCGTCTTGAGCGAGGCTACCGCGTGGAAGAAATCGCTCAGGCCCGCGCTGCGGTGAGCGGCTCTGCCGCCCTGGCTGAAAACGCGCAGATCAACCTGAACCGCGTGGCGGCCATGCGCGTTTCCAACGCCATTTCGCAAAAAGATCTGGACAACGCCCGCGCCCAGTACAGCGAGGCCAGCGCCAAGCTGCGTTCCAATCAGGACCAGCTGGACATGCTGCTCTCCGGCTACCGGGAAGAGGAAGTGCTGGCGCAAAAGGCGGCGGTGGCCGCTGCCGCCGCAGCCCTCAATCATGCGGAAATCCAGTTGCGCGATGCCGTGCTTGCCGCGCCGCAAAAGGGCATTGTACTCACCCGCGCCCGCGAGGCCGGGGCCATAGTGCAGGCCGGGCAGACCGTGTACACCCTCACCCTTACCGACCCCCTGTGGCTGCGGGCCTATGTGGACGAACCCAATCTGGGACGCGTCAAACCCGGCATGCCTGTGAAGATTCTGGTGGACGCGGCGCCGGGAAAAAGCTTTTCCGGCACGGTGGGCTTTATTTCGCCCACGGCGGAATTTACCCCCAAGACCGTTGAAACGCGCGAGGTGCGCACGGCTCTGGTCTACCGGCTGCGCGTGCAGGCGCAGGATCCGGAAAACGTCATGCGGCAGGGCATGCCCGTGACCATCATTTTGCAGGATACGCCCGCGCCATGAGCGGCAGCGCCCCCGATGCCCAGGCCGTCTGTCTGGAGGGGCTGGTCATGCGCTTCGGCAAGGGGCGCGAGGCCGTCACCGCTCTGGACGGCGTGAACGCGGTCATCCCCGCCGGGCGCATCACCGGACTGGTGGGGCCTGACGCGGCGGGCAAAACCACGCTCATGCGCATCATGGCGGGCCTTATGCCGCCAAGCGAGGGGCGCGCAAACCTCTTTGGGCAAAGCCCGGCAGAGCTAATGCGCAGCCAGCCCAACAGCATTGGCTACATGCCGCAGCGGTTTGGCCTGTATGAGGATATTTCCGTCATGGCCAACATGCGGCTGCATGCCAGCCTGCGCGGGCTTGAAGGGGCAGAGCGCGACCGCGTGTTTGAAAAGCTGTTGGGATTCACCAGCCTGGCCCCTTTTACCGAGCGCCTTGCGGGCAGATTGTCTGGCGGCATGAAGCAGAAACTGGGCATTGCCTGCGCCCTGCTGGGTTCGCCACGCCTGCTGCTTCTTGACGAGCCCGGCGTGGGCGTTGACCCGCAGTCGCGCCGCGAACTCTGGCGCATGGTGCAGGATTTGAGTCAGGGGGGCATGACTGTTGTGTGGTCCACCGCCTATCTGGACGAGGCCGAGCGCTGCCCCGGCGTGGTCATGCTGGACAGTGGCCGCGTACTGTTTGCCGGGCCGCCGGAGGAACTCACCGCGCGGGCCGAAGGGCGGGTTTTTCTGCTGCGGGCTGATGCGGGGACGCATAAAAAGGAATTGACCCTCTGGACCATGCGCCCTGGCATTGAAGATGCCCTTATTCAGGGCAGCCGCATCCGGCTGGTGCTGGCGGCAAATGCCCCTGACGATCTGCGGCGCGAGGTGCTGGCCCGTGGCGGCGAGGCCGTGTCCCCACGGCTGGAAGACGCCTATATGAGCGCAGTAGGGGGCATCAACCAGAGTCCTTCGCCCTACGGCAAACTGCATGTGGCCCACAACGGCGGCAACCACTCCGGCATTCAGGACAGCGATGATGGCCGTATCGATCTTGCGCCCTCGGCGGCGGCTTCGCCAGATGTAGTTTTGTCCGCTTCTCCCACTGCTTCCGGCCCGCTTTTTTCCATCTCGGCCCGCAACCTCACCAAACGGTTTGGCGCATTTGTGGCGGCCCGCAATATTTCCTTTGATGTGCGGCCCGGCGAAATTTTTGGCCTGCTCGGGCCAAACGGGGCGGGCAAGTCCACCACATTCCGTATGCTCTGCGGGCTTTCGCGCCCCACATCCGGCAGTTGCGCCGTGGACGGGGTAGATCTGTTGAGCGCGGGCAGCGAGGCCCGCTCACGCTTGGGCTACATGGCGCAGAAGTTCTCTTTGTACCCGGATATTCCCGTGCGTGAAAACATCACCATTTTTGCCGAGTTATACGGCCTGTCCAGGGAGCGGCGCAACGCCCTTTTGCCCGAACTGGCCGAGGCACTGGAATTGCAGCCCTATCTGCGCAGTCGCACAGGATCATTGCCGCTGGGGCAAAAGCAGCGGCTGGCCCTGCTGTGCGCCACCCTGCACGAGCCGCCCGTGCTGTTTCTTGACGAGCCGACCTCTGGCGTGGACGCGCGCACCCGCCGGGATTTCTGGAAGCACATTTCCGCCATGACCACAGCCGGGGCCGCTGTGCTGGTGACGACCCACTTCATGGAAGAGGCGGAATACTGCGACCGCATCGCGCTGATCTATCGCGGAGCCATGATCAGCATGGGGACGCCGGACGAACTCAAGGCATCCTGCACAGAGGTGGAAGACCCCACGCTGGAAGAAGCCTTTATTGCCAACATTGAAAGATACGACAGGGAGCATCCGCAGTAGCCGCCTTGCGCGATTTTTTTGCAAACCGCTGCTGCCGGGATATACAACCAAGAATCAGGCCCTATGCTACGCAACATCTGGTTACGACAGTTATTTGCCCTTGTGGGCAAGGAATTTCAGCAGATCGTGCGCGATCCTTCGTCCTATCTAGTGGCCGGAGTTTTGCCGTTCATTTTTCTGCTGCTCTTTGGCTACGGCATCACGCTGGATGCGGGCGTGCTGCGGCTGGGCGTGCTGAATCAGAGCGGCGGGCGGCATTCGCTGAGCCTCGCAGCGGATTTTGCCCATTCCCCGTGGTTTGCCACGCGGCCAGTGGGCACCATGGCTGATGCAGGGCGCATGATGCGCGATTCTGTGGTGCAGGGCATACTGGTGATCCAGCAGGATTTTGACGAGCAGCTTGAGCGGGGCAGCGCCGGGGCCGTACAGGTGCTTGTGGACGGGTCAGAGCCCAATACCGCCCAATACATCCAGAACTACAGCCAGGGGCTGATTATGTCCTGGCAGCGCACGGCCTTGCCGGATGGCGTTGCAGCAGCGCTGCCCATCAATATCCAGCCCCGCTTCTGGTACAACCCTGCCGCCAAGAGCGTGCAGTTTCTTGTGCCGGGGGCCATCACGGTCATCATGACCCTTATCGGCACCCTGCTGACCTCCCTGGTATTTGCGCGAGAGTGGGAGCGCGGCACCATGGAGGCCATGTTCGCAACGCCCGTGAGCCGCATGCAACTGCTGCTGGGCAAGCTGATCCCGTATTTCTGCATGGGCATGTTCAGCATGGCCCTGTGCGCGGTGGCGGCGGTGACGCTTTTTGCCGTGCCCTTTCGCGGCTCCCTGTGGGTGCTTGTGTTGTTGGCGTCCGTATTCATGCTGAGCGCGCTGGGGCAGGGGCTGCTGATTTCCGTAACCCTGCGCGGGCAACTGGTGGCGGCTGAAGCGGGGCTTTTCTCCGGCTTTTTGCCCGCATTGCTGCTCTCGGGCTTTGTGTTTGACATCAACAGCATGCCGCCCGTGCTTCAGGCCCTGACGCGGCTTTTGCCCGCCAGCTATTTCAATACCTGTTTGCGCACCATTTTCCTGACCGGGGACGTGTGGGGCGTGTTTGGCCCCAGCCTGCTGTTCATGGGGCTGCTAGCCTCGGTATTGCTGGGGCTGGTGTACCGCAATCTTGTCAAAAGGCTGGATGCGTGATGGCAAGGATAACGCTGCCCCGTCTGAACCTGCGGCGCATGGCGATCATTGTGCGCAAGGAACTGCTGGTACTGCTGTGCAACAAGGTTTCGCGCATGCTCATTATTGTGCCGCCGCTCATGCAGATTGTGGTGTTTGGCTGGGCGGCCACCATGGAAGTGCGCAATGTGGATGTGGCCGTGCTCAACCAGGACAGCGGCAACTGGAGCCGCGAGATCGTACGCAGGCTACAGGGGTCGCATACCTTCCGCAGCGTGACATTTCTGGATGGCGAGGCGGATATTCGCCCGACCATCGAGCGGCAAAAAGCCCTGTTTGTCATGGTGTTTGATGATGAATTTTCCCGCAGGGTCGATGCAGGTGCGCCAGCGCAGATGCAGGTGATACTTGACGGCAGGCGCTCCAATGCGGCGCAGATTGCCTCCTATTATCTTGAAACCATTGTGCGCGGCATTGGGGAATCCACGCCACGGGGGCAAATGGCGCTCGGCGCTGCAACTAACGCAGGCGGCGCGCCCAAGCTGGATGTGCGCGTGCGCTGCTGGTTCAACCCCAATCTGGAATTTCAGTGGTTCTTTTTGCCCAACCTTATAGGCATGCTGGGCTTTATGCTGGGGCTGGTGGTGACGGGGCTTTCCGTAGCGCGGGAGCGCGAGGTGGGCACCTTTGACCAGTTGCTGGTTTCTCCGGCCACCCCTACGGAGATCGCCCTTGCCAAACTAGTGCCGGGTTGTCTGGTGGGGCTGGTGCACGGCACAATTTTTTTGCTCATATCCATTTTCGGTTTCGGGGTGCCATTTACCGGCTCTCTGGTGCTGCTCTATGTGGCCATGCTGGTTTTTGCCATGGCTTCGGGCGGGGTGGGGCTGATGGTGTCATCGCTTTCGGCCACGCAGCAGCAGGCCTTTCTGGGGGCCTTTACCGTAGGGGTGCCGTGCATTCTTATTTCCGGTGCGGTTACGCCCGTCATCAACATGCCGCCATTTTTGCAATACGCCAGCCAGTTGAACCCCATGCGGCATTTCACCACCATTGTGCAGGGGGTTTTTCTCAAAGATATAACCGTGGCTGCGGCAGCGGTAAGCCTTGGCAAGATTGCCTGCATCAGCGCGGTGGCGGTGGGCGTTGCCGTGTGGATGTTCAAGCGCAAGGCCTGAGCGGGCGGCCTGATGCCCCTCATAGGGTACTGTGCTGATGACCTCTGGCGTGAAGCTGTTGCGGAATCAGGAGGGGGTCAGGCTTCCGGCGGTTTTTTGGCGGAAGATGATTGCGGAGAGCGCGCAGGCAGCGGGGCAGGCTTTTTTGTGGGGGCAACGGCGCTGCGCGGCGTGCGGTGGGCCCTGCCCACGATAAGGGCAATAACGACAATGGAATAGAGATAGCCGGTAAAACCCACAAGCACTGTGGCATTTTTGGCAATCCAGGTTTTAGGCGTGATATCTCCGTAGCCGATGGTGAGGATGGTCACGTAGCTGAAGTAAAACAGGTCGTTGGCCGCTTGGTCGCCCGCGCCCAGCCCATTGAAAGAACCCGGCTGATGGAACTCGATGGACAGAAACAGAAAATAGCCGCAATAGCCAATGAGCAACAGGCCGCACACCGCAGCGTAAACGATTTTGGTCGTAAACATTTGCGCGTGGGATATCTGCCGGAATACCTCAAACATGATGCTGCCGAAAAAACACAGATAGAGCAGCAGCAATTCCTCTTTCATGGTCTTGATAAAAAACAGATCCATGGCCCGGCCCACAATGAGCAGCGCGCCGAAAAACAGGGCGAGCCGCAGAATGCGCGGTTTGAATTCAAAAAGCACAAGAGCCGCGAGCAACTGTATGGGCAGATAGATTGCCTGCGCTATGCCCCGGTATATGTTGTCCGGAAATACTATGTTCAGGATGAACACGCACCACAGCGAAAGCATGAGCAGTTCAAAACGATTTTCGTAAAGCCGGGCGCGCAGTGCTCGTAGTTTCAGCATACTATCCTCATTTCGCGCATACTACAGGCATGAATCTTCCCCGGCAAGAGGGCGCGCGCTCTTATCGATGCAGATAACCGCCGCATGGCGTGTGGACAGGCGGGAAGGAGAGCCGTACACTCCGGCATCCTAGGAATGCAATGGAGACTGCCATGCCCCAAAAATTTATCCGGCTTGTTATGCGGAGCTTGCCCCTGCTTGTGCTGACGGTTCTGCTTGCAGCGCAGGCGCAGGCCGCGCCCCTGACAACAAAATATTACAGCCTTGATCTGCCCGCGGACTGGGTGGTGGTGAATGGCCCTACCAAGGTGCAGGAAGCCGTGCAGGTTGTGATGGGGCAGAAGGATCACAAAAGTTCTGCGCTCATTATTGTGGGGCCTGCCAATGCTGGCGAGGCCGAGCAGGCCGCCAGGGGCAATGCCAAACGCTTGCAGGGTTCAACGCCTGTTTTTCGCAGCAATGGCCAGTGGGAATTTACCTTTGAGCAAAAGGGCGTGAAGGGCTACGGCATTGTGCGCGAAGATGCGCAGTCCAAGTTATTGCTCATGCTTGTAATCAGCGGCGATGCGCGCATGGCAAACTTTGTGTACAGCATGCGCGGCCCGTACCGGGCCTTGGTGCCGCAACCGACGCAGCTTCCCTGATGCGCAATTTTTACGATTTTGGGCCGTCCGTATGGGCAATAAGCGCGCGGCGCGGTTGGCACTGATTCGCGCGCGCGTTGGCACACAGGGCCAAATAAAAAAGCGGGGTTTTAGCCCCGCTTTTGTGTCATTTTTGACACTCTGTTTCTGGTTTGGGATAAGGCAAAACTGGCAGCCTCAAGCGGCGTTGCCAATCCGTTTTGAGGAACCTCACATAGCGGAATTGCCGGAGGCTATGCTTGGTCGCCCTGTGGAGGTTATTGCGAAGGTGTTCCCCTCGCTGCCCGGCCCTAAGGTGGGCTGTCAGCAGCATTTTGTGGTATGTTTGCCCGTCAAGTTCATAAAACTCAGTCGTGTGGCATCCTACATATAAGAAACTGCAAGCCTGATAGACAACGCCTAGCCCTTTGCAGCGCTCGTCAGCGAATGATTGAACCCATGCCACGCTTGGGCAGGCCCGTTTGATGTACTTGAGGGCATAGCTTATGGCGCGGCTTTCGCTGTTGCGCGGCGCATCATCTGAAAGCCACATACGGTTAAGCTCCATATACTGCCCCTGCGCTGTCCCCTCCACTACCTTGCCCGCCCGCGCAGGACAAAGGGCATAGCCCAATTGTAACACGCCCTCTAGCGCTCCCTCTCGAAATACGCCTAGATGCAGATAGCTGTTGTTGACCACCCTGTGGCTGTAATGGTGGGCGATGATGATGGCCCGCGCCTCCCGGCATGGTATCTGCGCCACATAGAAAGCCTCACAGCCAAAGCCCTGGGGGCCTGTGGCCCCCATAATGTAGCCCGGCTCTGGGCTGTCTGGTGGTAGGTAGGCGCTTAAGAGTGGCGGGTGGTAGGGTCTGCGTTGGATTGCCATAAAGTCTCCACTTGGGAGGCTCTATGGCCTGCTGGGTTGGGGCGCGTGGCCCGCAGAATGGTATATGACCCGCAACGCGGGCAGAAAAACTCAATTTCGGCAGTTGCGGCCCATCCACGCGCAAGCAATTTGCGGCAATGGCTGCAACAAATACGGGGTAAATCCTCTCTGTCCATGATCTTTGTGTGGTTGCGCCCCTCGCAATATCCGTCTACTTTGGCCCGGTCTCGCCAGAGACTCAAAAAGGCGGATACTCCTCACGGCGTTGGTGCGCCGTGCTGGGGCCGTGGTGCGACACTCCCGGCGTCGCATCGGTGGGGGCGTTAGCGCGCCCCCGCCACTGTCAGTCGTTACCTCCCCAAAATCGCTTGGGCGCAACGTAAGTCGAGATAGTCTGCCCATGCTTGCAGCATCTTGCGCCGCTCCGTCAGCAAGTCAGAGCGTTGATATGCTGCCCGCACTTGATTTTTATCAACATGGGCAAGCTGACGCTCTATAACTTCACTTGCCCAACCCATTTCAGATAGCGTTGTCGCCGCCATAGCCCGAAAACCGTGGGCTGTCATGATGTCCGGGCCATATCCCATGCGCCGTAAGCCCAAGTTCAGGACATGCCCAGTTTCATGCTGCTCTTTGTCCCATCTCGAGGGGAACAACCACGGGGTTGCGCCAGTTATGGGCTGTAACTCTCGCAATACATCCAATGCCTGACGCGAAAGCGGCACATTATGAGGGCGCTTCATCTTCATTTTTGCGGCTGGAATCCGCCAAATGCTTGTATCCCATTCAATCTCAGCCCAAGCGGCAGACGATAGCTCGCCCGGACGAACGAATAGCAATGCTTCCAATTTAAGCGAGCATCGGCGCTGTCTGTTAGGGTAATGCTCTATGCTGGCCATTAACTGACCGATTTGGCGTGGTTCTGTGATTGCCGCTCTAGGCTTGCACTTATGTGGCGTTAGCGCCCATCCAAGGTCACGGGCCGGGTCACGGCTCACGAGGCCGCATGCAATGCCGTAGCGCATAATTTGCGAAATATGCGACTTAATTTTGCGGGCAACCACCAGCGTGCCGCGCTGCTCAATACGGCGCAAAATCGCCAAGATCGTGGGGGCGGTGATTTTGGCCAGAGGCTTATCACCTAGTCGGGGCATAACTTCTCGCTCCAGTCGCCGCCAAGATTCCTCCGCATAATCAGTATTGCCCTGGAGCATGTACCGCTCCCACCAGTCCCGCGCCACGGTCGCAAATGTCACTGTTGATGCCATAAGTCCTCCTTGTATTGGGACTTATCGGCAAGTTATCAATCTCCCAGCGTGGGAGGGATGCAAGAGGGTGCAACAACCGTTTCCTCACTAATAATTGCGCATGAACGCACCATCGGCCTGACCGATGCTGTATGGTCATATTTGCCAAACTCACACCCTCTTACATCCCTCCCACGCTGGGAGCCTTTCAATCCCTATGCAATTATCAAAAAAAGCGAACTAGACAGCGTAGCTGACTGTGATGGCCTGCACAGCGTCAACCGTGGTTGCCGCATCCACTGCGGCCATCAACGATGCGCGTCTGGCCGAATGGGTCTGCATAATGTAGGCTGGGCCATCAGCATCCACGGCCGCAAGTGCTGCGGCACCCACTGCAACCTCCACTGCGCTTGGCGGCGTATTGATGCTGGGCATTGTCAGGCTGGCGGCAAGGGCCGCATCAAACCCGGAATTAATCTCCACACGCTTTGCTGCTTGAGCTTTATCCAGCGAGGGCGGTGGCGGCGTGTCGCTCCAACCGTCCGGCAGCGGGCCATACACATTGATTGTGTGAGGCTGACCGTTGACATAGCCGCTCGCGCCCTTGTGGTCTTCGACCTGTTCCCATTTTTTCCCATTCCAGCAAGGGATGAATCCTTTTTTTAACGTTGGGGCCGTGTACGTGGCGTTATTGGGCAGGATTCCGTAATCGTCTACCTCCCCTGCGTAATAGCCATCAGCGGTATATTGGTAGGCTTTAGCCATTGTTTACTCCTTAAATTTATTCCTCGCTCCCGGCGTGGGAGGCGTTGATGGTGACCGGGTACGCAAAACCACGGGTCTGATTGGTACACTGGTTGGCTCCCCAGCTGGAGCCTTTCTCTCTACGTCCCAAACGAATAACCGTGATTATCCAGCAGGCACATCCATATGCGGCAACGTCAACATGGATACATCCCGTATAGTCCCGACGGGTAATGCTGCTGCACCTCGCCGTTGGGGGGCATTGGCCTGCTGTTACTTGGGCCAACCCGCATAGTTATGCCGCAGGGATGCCGAGGTAGCAGCATGCAAGAGCACCCCATGCGCGAGGTTTGTTTGCGT
>CDZQ01017497.1_pt1 | contig 16764 bp, 12 predicted proteins | sample 554831 | NCBI WGS metagenome assembly CDZQ01 (sample SAMEA3182112, study PRJEB8094) | gut metagenome | biome: human; feature: gut; material: Stool; isolation source: human stools | place: Canada | collected 2013-05-06
AAATGGATGCCGTCAGTGAAAGCGTGGAAAACCATCCGGCGCCTCAAAACAGTGCTGCTGACGAAAAAAACAGTTATCCGGCCATCCCCGAAGATGCCCTGATCATCATTCCCGTCAGAAACATGGTTCTGTTTCCCGGAATGGTGGTTCCGATTACGATTGCACGGGAAAAATCCCTTGCGGCTGCTCAGGCTGCCATGCGCGGTGACCGCCAGATCGGCGTGGTTCTTCAAAAAGACCCCAATACTGCCGACCCGAAACTGGACGATCTTTATCCGGTAGGCACTGTCGGCAATATCCTGCGCTATGTCGCCACTTCTTCCGACGCCCATCACGTTGTCTGTCAGGGTGAAGGACGCTTCCGTCTGAAAGAAATACTGGATGGTTACCCGTTTCTTGTCGCGCGCGTCGAAAAAATTCAGGACGAACCTGAAGATAATGCAGAAATACAGGCACGCCTGCTTCAGTTGAAACAGAAGGCGCTTGAAGTCCTGCAACTGATTCCGGAAGTGCCGCAGGAACTGTCCGATTCGATCAATGGCGTCTCATCCGCCTCCCTCCTGTCCGATTTGATCACTGGCCTGATGGATTTGAGTCCGGAAGAAAAACAGGAAATTCTGGAAACCTCCGATTTGAAAATCCGGCTTGACCGGCTGCTTTCGCTCGTCAACTATCGCCTTGAAGTCCTGCGCGTCAGCAGGGATATCGATGAACAGACAAAAAACCGGCTCGACGACCGCCACCGTGAAGCGCTGTTGCGTGAACAGCTGAAAACCATCCAGACCCAGTTGGGCGATATTGACGATTCTTCATCTGAAGCGGCCGAACTGGCTGAAAAAATCGAAAATGCCAATATGCCTGAAGAGGTGAAAACACATGCCCTGAAAGAATTGAACCGGTTCAGGAACATGTCGGAATCTTCCGGTGAATATTCCATGTTACATACCTATCTGGAATGGCTGACGGAGCTGCCATGGGCCATTTCGTCAGAAGACCGGACAGATATCGCGGAAGCGAGAAAAATTCTGGACGAAGATCATTACGGTCTCGAAAAGATCAAGAAACGTATTCTCGAATTTCTGGCGGTGCACAAACTGAATCCGGAAGGAAAAAGTCCACTCCTGTGTTTTGTCGGCCCTCCGGGCGTGGGCAAGACCTCGCTGGGGCAAAGTATCGCCAAGGCGACCGGACGGGAATTCGTCCGTGTCAGTATGGGCGGCGTACACGACGAAGCGGAAATACGAGGGCACCGGCGCACCTATATCGGTGCATTGCCAGGCAATATCATTCAGGCGATCCGTCGGGCCGGCACAAACAATTGCGTCATGCTTCTTGATGAAGTGGACAAGCTCGGCAATGGCGTTCAGGGCGACCCTTCGGCCGCCTTGCTCGAAGTGCTCGATCCTGCCCAGAACAGCACCTTCCGCGATAACTATCTCGCGGTTCCTTTCGACCTGTCGAAAGTCATGTTCATCTGTACCGCCAACAATCCGGACACGATTCCAGGGCCCTTGCGCGACCGTCTTGAAATGATCCAGTTGCCCGGTTACACCGAGCAGGAAAAAACGCAGATCGCCTTGCGCTACCTGATCAGGCGGCAGCGTGAAGAAAACGGATTGAAACCCGATAATTGCGACATTACGGAAAACGCCATTCACGACATCATCGGCAATTACACACGTGAAGCAGGTGTCCGCAATCTCGAACGATTGATCGGAAGCGTTTTCAGGAATGCCGCCATGAAAATTGCCGAAGGCGAGACTGAAAAAGTCACGGTCGATTCTGCCGACATTCCGGACATTTTGGGCGCCCCGGTTTTCGAAAGCGAAATCGCCATGCGATCCAGCATGCCCGGCATAGCGACCGGACTGGCCTGGACACCTGTCGGTGGCGACATTCTCTTTATCGAAGCCAGCCGTGTCGCCGGCAATAACAGGCTGATTCTGACCGGCCAGCTGGGTGATGTGATGAAGGAAAGTGCACAGGCTGCCCTGACACTGGTAAAAGCACGTGCAACCGATCTGAAAATCAATCCGGAATTACTCGATCATAGCGAGATTCATGTGCACGTCCCGGCAGGCGCCATTCCGAAAGACGGCCCGAGTGCCGGTGTCGCGATGTTTCTGGCTCTCTCGTCTGTCATGATGAACAAACCGATTGCAAGCGACCATGCCATGACGGGTGAAATCAGTTTGCGTGGGCTGGTTCTGCCGGTCGGCGGCATCAAGGAAAAGGTTCTGGCTGCGCTGCGTGCGGGCATCAAAACCGTCATGCTCCCGGCGCGGAACAAGCGCGATCTGGACGATATTCCGGAAGAAGCACGCAATCAATTGAAGTTCGTTTTTCTGGAAACGGTCGACGATGCGATTCGTTCGGGACTTGTCCATGACGAAGGCAAAATCGACGGTGAAAATCCGAAGAAGCAAGAACCGTAAAAAACAAGGTGTTTCTCCTGCCCGGAGAAACACCTTTTTCATTTCTGCTCCAGAAAAGCCTCTTCAGGCATTTTCCTTTTTGACATACAGGCCGACCAGCTCGGTCTTGGCCAGAATGTGCCCTTCCATTTTCCTGACGACTTCCGCCTTGGTCGTATTACCCATATCCGGCAAAACCGTATCCAGCGCATAAAGCTTGAAGAAATAACGGTGCGTGCCGATGGGAGGGCATGGACCACTGTAACCCGCGTACTGGCGGTCATTCGTCCCGATCAGGGTACCCCTTGGCAAGTCCTTGTCCTGCACCGCTTCGGACAAGCTTCCGGCCTCGGGAGGCAGGTTGTACAGAACCCAGTGAACCCAGGTCATTTTCGGCGCTGCCGGATCGGGAGCGTCCGGATCGTCATTGATCAACACGAGGCTTTTCGTCCCTGCCGGTGGTGCATTCCACTCCAGCGGGGGAGAAATGTTTTTGCCTTCACAGGTGTATAGTGCAGGCATCATTGCCTTGTCGGCAAAAGCCGGGGAAATTATTTTGAATGTCATCAGTCTCAATCCTGAAAAAAGGTTTGAATCACTTCAGTCCGGAACATGCCAGCGATTGATTCACTCAACCGGGATACTCCTGATCGTTTCACTGACAGCCTTGGGCAAACGGATCGTCAGAACACCATTGACATAGCTGGCCTGCGCCTTTTCGCTATCGACATTCTTCGGCAGCGTGACGCTCCGTTCAAACGCGCCATAAGCCCGTTCAACGACATAGAAATTACTGCTCGGCGTTTCACGCACCGACCGTTTTTCACCACGGATAAACAGGGTATTGCCGATTACCTGAATGGAACAGTTTTCTTTTTCCACTCCCGGCATCTCAGCCCGGACAATCAGCTCGGCAGCGGTTTCTTCCAGTTCCACTGCCATGATGCCCCAATGCGGGAAAGCAATTTCCTGCTCCGGATAATCGTTACGTTCATAATGAACCAGCGCATTGCTGCAACGGCTCAACAATTCACGCCAGCCATCGGACAAGCTTTCCCAGGCACGATTCAATTCGCGGCCGATGTTTTTTCCGGCCTGTTTTAAAGAATCCAGCATAAATCCCTCCTGAATCTGTTAGTAGAAAGACCTTAACTGCTCTTTAACTGCTGCATTTCAATAATAACGTAAAATTTCGTCAAACCGTCAATTCTTTACTTCTTCTCCGGCACGTATCCTTCAGCCTGATCGGCGCCTTCACCGAAAAAATGGTTTTCCATCTGTTCTTTCAGATAAGCCCGCGCTTTGGCATCCGCCAGATTCAGGCGGTATTCATTCACCAGCATGGTCTGCAATTTCACCCATGCTTCCCAGGCTTCCTTTGAAACGTTTTCGTAGATTTTCTTGCCGAGCTCTCCGGGATACGGTGGGAAATCGAGCCCTTCGGCTTCCTTATTCAGTTTGATACATTGAACCATTCTCGCCATGCTGTTCTCCTAAATAATGTTCTTTCTTTTTCGAGCTGCGAATGCCCGTTAAAGTTTCTTCATCAACACTTGCGACTTGCGTTGCCAGTTGTATATGCGTTGCCGGTCTTTCGGCAGTTCATCCACGCTGGCATAGACGAATCCGCGACGCAAGAACCAGTGCGCCGTCTGCGTCGTCAAAATGAACAGCGTCCTGAATCCCTGCGCCCTCGCCCGGTTTTCAATGTGGTGCAGGATTCGTTCACCGTCACCTTCTCCCTGAATATCGGGATCGACAATCAGACAAGCCATTTCCGCCATTTTTTCGGCCGGGAACGGGTACAGGGCGGCACATCCGAAAATCACCCCGTCATGTTCGATCACCGAGAAATTTTCGATCTCACGCTCGAGCAATTCCCGTCCGCGTTTGACAAGTGTCCCGTTCTCTTCGTAGGGTTCGATCAATTTTAAAATGGAACCAACGTCCTTGATGGTCGCTTCGCGCAAACTTTCGACATTTTCATACGTTACCATCGTTCCGATACCGTCATGCGTGAACAATTCCTGCAAAACAGCTCCGTTCATTTCAAATGGAACGATATGGGCACGCGGCGTTCCACCAATGCACGCTTTCGCGGAATATCGCAGGTAATCTGCCGCTTCTTCGGAAAGATGGCCGGTTTTGAGAATCGCCTCGGCCTGATGGGACGTCACTTCACGCACTTCATTTCCATCCACATCTTTTATTATCGGTGTTTCCGTCATGAATATCAGCTTGTGGGCGTGCAAGGCAAGCGCCGCCGATACCGCAACGTCTTCCATGCGCACATTGAACGCCTCGCCAGTCGGCGAATATCCCAAAGGGGACAGCAGGATCAGATCGCCCTGTGCCAGAATCGGATGGATACTGTCATATGCGATCTTGCGCACTTTCCCGGTCCACTTCAGGTCAATCCCGTCCAGAATGCCCAATGGCGTCGCCGTCACGAAATTACCTGATACGATACGTATTTCCGCATGGGCCATCGGCGTGTTGGGCAGTCCCTGACTGAAGGCTGCCTCGATATCCATTCTGAGCTCACCCGCCGCTTCCTTGGCGCATTCCAGCGCTTCAGGGTCGGTTATGCGGTTACCGTTGTAATAATGGCTTTTCACATGGCGCAATTCCAGCTGTTCCTCCACCTGCGGGCGCGAACCGTGAACCAGAACGACCTTGATGCCCAGCGCATGCAACAGGGACAGATCGTGCGCCAGCACAGGAAGTGCTCCTGACTTGACCAGCTCGCCTGGAAAAGCGACGACAAACGTCTGGCCTCGAAACGAATGGATATACGGGGCAACGGAACGAAGCCACTCGACGAATTGTTCTTCCATATCGGAATCACCCAAAAATTGATTGAACGTCCGGCGAATTACACCGGCGGAAGGTTTTCATTAAAACTGCCATTATGAGACATTAAAACATCTTTGAGATTATAATGCGCACCGACATGAGTGCTTCTGAATCTTTATCCAAAAAACCACGTTTGACTGCGCATCCGCACCTCGAAAGAGCGGAAAAAACCCGCAATCCGGTTCCGCCCATCACCTATCCGGAAGAACTGCCCGTTTCTGCAAAACGCGATGACATCGCCCGGGCGATACAAAATCATCAGGTCATTGTCGTTTGCGGCGAAACCGGTTCCGGCAAGACGACACAGCTTCCCAAAATCTGTCTCGAACTGGGCCGTGGCCAAAACGGGTTGATCGGCCACACACAGCCACGCCGGATTGCCGCCAGCTCGACAGCCAGCCGGATTGCCCGCGAACTGAATTCGCCAACGGGTGAAATTGTCGGGTATAAAATCCGCTTTACCGACAAGTTGCAGCCGGGAGCGTCCGTCAAACTGATGACGGACGGCATTTTACTGGCGGAAACGCAGAACGACCGCCTGCTGAAACAGTACGACACGATCATCATCGATGAAGCGCATGAACGCAGCCTGAATATCGATTTTCTGTTGGGTTATCTGAAACAGCTCCTGCCGAAAAGACCCGACCTGAAAATCATCATCACATCCGCCACAATCGATGCCGAACGTTTTGCAAAACATTTCACGATTGGAGACAAAACCGTTCCGATCATAGAAGTGTCCGGCCGGCTTTATCCTGTCGAAATCCGCTATCGTCCCATCATCGACGACAAACCCTCCGACGCGACCGAAAAGAACAAAAGCGATCCAGGGCAAACCCGTGACCTGATGGATGCGATTGTCGATGCCGTCGACGAGCTCTTCCGGACCGGATCGGGCGATACACTTGTTTTCCTGCCCGGCGAACGAGAAATCCGCGACGCGGCGGAAACGTTGAGAAAACACCATCCGCCTCATGTCCAGATTATGCCACTCTATGCACGTTTGTCCGCCCAGGAACAGGAACGGATTTTCAAGCCGGGCAATGGCCGACGGATCATTCTGGCAACCAACGTGGCTGAAACGTCCCTGACCGTTCCGGGCATCCGTTTCGTCATCGATACCGGGCTTGCCCGCGTCAAACGCTACAGCTACCGGAACAAGGTCGAGCAGCTTCATGTAGAACCTGTCGCACAGGCCGCCGCAAATCAGCGCGCAGGCCGTTGCGGCCGTGTCGCTTCAGGCATCTGCATCCGGCTTTACGATGAACAGGATTTCCTGCAACGGCAGCCTTATACGACACCTGAAATCCTGCGTTCCTCGCTCGCCTCCGTCATCCTGAGAATGAAGTCGCTCAGGTTGGGAGAGATCGAAACCTTTCCCTTTCTGGAACCGCCATTAAAACGCGCTATTGCAGACGGTTACCAGCTTTTGCAGGAACTGGGTGCACTGGACGAGATGAACCGGATGACGCCGGTCGGACGCGAGCTGGCCCAATTGCCGCTCGATCCGCGTATCGGCAGAATGATTCTGGCCGCACGCGACCATCAATGCCTGAAGGAAACGCTGATCATTTCGGCGGCCCTCTCCATTCAGGATCCGCGCGACAGGCCGATTGAAGCTCAGGAGGCTGCCGATAACGCCCATAAGAAATTCGTCGACAACCGTTCCGAATTCCTGAGCTATCTGAAAATCTGGAAATGGTTCGGAGACGCTGTTGAAAACAGGAAATCGAACCGGCTGTTAAACGAAAACTGCCGCGCCAATTTTCTTTCGCATCTCCGATTGCGCGAGTGGCGGGATATTCACTCACAGCTCTTGACCATCGTTCGGGAAAGGGGCTGGAGACTGAATGAAACGGACGCGACATACGAGCAGCTTCATCTGGCTCTTCTGACCGGACTTCTGGGAAATATCGGATGCAAGTCCGAAGATTCATCCATTTTTCTCGGTGCACGCGGCATTCGTTTCCATATCTGGCCCGGTTCCGCGCTTGCCCGCAAGAACGGCCGCTGGATCATGGCCGCCGAACTCGTCGATACCAGCCGCCTTTACGCGCGTTGCATTGCCCAGATACAGCCGGAATGGCTCGAAAAAGTCGGCAGCCACCTGTTGAAAAAATCTTGGGGCGACCCTCATTGGGAAAAAAAACCGGCCCAGGTCACCGCCTTCGAACGGGCGACCCTTTACGGACTCGTCGTTTACAGCCATCGCCGCGTTCATTACGGCCACATCAATCCAAAAGAAGCACGCGACATCTTCATTCGTGAAGCCCTCGTCAACGGTGATTTCGAGAGCAAGGCGCCTTTTTACCTGCACAACCAGAAACTGATGCGCGAAATCGAAAATCTGGAACACAAGTCCCGGAGAACGGACGTGCTGGTCGATGACAGCCTGATTGCCGCTTTTTACGACAAGCACATTCCCCAGTCGGTATTCAACGGTTTTTCCTTCGAGAAATGGCTTAAGGATGCCACACGCGAAAATCCGAAACTGCTGTTTCTGGATCGGGACGACCTGATGCGCCATGAGGCAGCCGGAATCACGACCGAACTCTTCCCGAAAACGTTTTCCCACTCCGGTATCGACATGGCCTTGAACTATCATTTCGAGCCTGGCAATCCCCGGGACGGAATTACGCTCAGCATTCCCATCTACGCGTTGAACCAGCTCGATGCAGAGCGCTGTGAGTGGCTGGTATTGGGCATGCTGAAAGAAAAAACCCAGTTGCTGATCAAATCGCTCCCGCAGCGGATCCGCAGAAATTGCGTTCCCTTGCCGGATTATGCAGCCGGATTTGTCGACCGCGTTATCGGGAAAAACGGTTTCGGTTCCGGATCACTGGTCGAGGCGCTTATTGAAGACATCCGTTCTGAAACAAATGCCGTTGCGAAAACGGACGACTTCAGGATGGAGACCTTGCCCGCCCATCTTTTCATGAATTTCCGGGTAATCGATGAACATGGAAGAATGCTGGAAATGTCCCGAAACCTGCCAGCCCTTCAGGCAGAATTCAGCCATGAGGCACGCTCGTCTTTCCAGCAACTGGCAGAAAAACAGACCCACCGGTTTCCAGAAAAAAATCCACAGGAAACGTCTTCTGAAGCGGCATCAGCCAGCGCAGGGACAATGGACAAGCTTCCCGAAAAAATCACATCCTGGAACTTCGAACCGCTGCCGGAACTGCTCGAAATCACCCGTGGCAAACAGACACTCTTCGGCTATCCCGCTCTGGTCGATAAGGAAACGCATTGCGAAATCGAGGTTTTCGATGAACCTGCTCTGGCAAAACAGATGCATCAAGCGGGCTTGCGTCGCCTTTTCACCCTCCAGTTGAAAGACCAGCTCAAATTCCTGTCCAAAAACATCAGTGGCCTGACCCAGATGGGGATGCAGTTCATCAAACTCGGTTCACAGGAAGAATTACGGGACCAGATTCTGCAAGCGGCAGTCAATGCCACATTCATGGCATCTCCGTTACCGGAGATGGAAACCGAATTCGAGAAACGGAAGAATGAAGGAAAAGCCCGTCTGGGTCTGATCGCCAATGAAATCGCCCGGCTGGCCTCCCAGATTCTTTCCGAGTACCAGAACCTTCAGAAAAAACTGCCTGCGATCAGGGCGCATGAGCAAACGCTGGAAGATATCAACCAGCAGATCAGCCAGCTGGTCACCAAACGTTTCATCATCGAAAACGATCTGGAAAGGCTGAAACACTTCCCCCGTTACCTGAAAGCCTGCAGTGTTCGTATCGACAAGTGCAGAAACGAACCGCAAAAAGACAAGGCGCTCATGAGTAACTGGCTGCAGGTCGCAACACCTTACCAGCGCGCACTTCGCGATTCAAAACAGTCCAAAGCCCGGTTTGACCCGAAAATGATGGAATATCGCTGGCTTCTGGAAGAATTGAGAGTATCCCTTTTTGCGCAGGAATTGCGCACACCATTCCCGGTTTCAGTCAAACGGCTGCAAAAAGTCTGGGATACCCTTCAAAGATAGAAAATACGCTTTTTACAGTTCGCAGTCTGAACCCTCACCGGCAAGTGCCTTTTCGACCAGCTTGCGATTCAGGTTGGGCGAAATCATCTCGATGAAAGCATAAATGTAGCTGCGCAGGTAAGCGTTTTTCCGGATCAGGATGCTGGAACGGCCGGTACCGAACAAATGGCCTACCGGTATCGACCGCAGATTTTTGTCCCGCTCGGCGTCAAACGCCGTTCCGACTATAATCCCGACACCCAGCCCCAGTTCGACGTAAGTCTTGATGACATCGGCATCAATCACTTCAAGGAGGATATCCGCCTTGATATTGCGTTGTTCGAAAACGCTTTCAATCCGGTTTCTGCCATGAAAGACCCTGTCATACGTAATCAGGGGATATTTGGCGATTTCATCAAGAGTGAGCATTTTGGAATCGTTCAACGGATGGTCTGGCTTGACGACCAGATGATATTCCCACTGATGGCATGGCAGGGAGACAAGACCCTCTATTTCAGGAACATTGGCCGTCACCACAGCAAGATTGGCCTGGTCGAGCAATACCATTTCGGCGATATCTTCCACTTTCCGCTGTAAAAGCGACAGGCGGACTTTCGGATATTTCTGCATGAATGACGGGATGACCTTCGGCAGAAAGTAACGCGCCTGTGTATGCGATGCCGCAATGGTCAGGCTGCCGGCATCCTGTGCAGCATACTCTTTGCCGATCCGTTTCAGGTCGTCGATTTCCTGCATGATCAGTTCAATCGAATTCAGGATCATCCTGCCAGGCTCGGTCAGACCGCGAATACGTTTTCCGTGACGGCGAAAAATATCAACCCCCAGCTCGTCCTCAAGCTCGATAATGGCTTTGGACACGCCGGGTTGCGAAGTGAACAGGGCTTTTGCGGCATCGGTCAAATTGAAATTCTGTCTGACCGCTTCCCGCACAAAACGTAATTGGTGCAAATTCATTGTATTTCTCGTTATATTCAGTCGCGTCTATGATCGCGGCATTTTTTTGCCCGCAGTGAATTTTAAAGCATTCTGATAAAGTTCGTACTGACACAGAAAAAAGCTAATGTCTTTCCACCCACCAAAGCGCGATAACGGCTGACAAAAAGAACAGCGCACTTGGAATGACCGCAGTCAAAAATGCGGGCCATGTATTCAGTAATCCGACATGGGAAAACAAATTGTTGATAAGAATAAATGCCACCCCGATCATAATACCCGAAAAGATTTTCAGGCTGACTCCCCCTGACCGGAAATGCAGATATGCAAACGGCAATGCCAATGCCATCATAACAAATACGGAAAATGGATATATGATCTTTTTCCAGAAAGCCATCTGATAACTGGTTGCATCCTGCTTGTTCTCGACAAGATGCTGATTGTAAATGGCCAACTCATAAGCAGACATCTTGTTGGCATCGACAGAGATTACCGACAGGATATCTGGCGTAATATCCGATACCATAACAAGAGAATCCAGTTTTTTTGTAGAGAGGCTGGGCGCCGAATCCGGAAAGCGCTTGGTTTTTGTATTGTCCGCCTTCAAATGGGATTCAACCACCTCATTCAGTTCCCACTCATGATTTCCAAGATAACGGGCACTTGCCGCGGATACCGTTTTCGTCAATTCCAGATTTTCATTGAATTCGTATAAACGGATCTGCTCCAGTGTTCCATCGGGCTGCATTTTTTTGACGTTCATGAAACGTGACCCGGTCACAGGCCCATCGATTCCATTTTTGCGAATGGTATCCTTGCTCCACATACCTGTCCTGAATCCATCGCCGACCGCACGCCCGATCAGGTTATTCCTGAATTCAGTTGCGACCCGGGCAGAAACAGGTGTGATGACTTCACCGACAAGAAAGGTAAAGACCAGAAAAACGAGACCGACCTTTGCCAGCATCCAGCAGGCGTCCAGGGTGGAAAGCGATGAAACCCGCATAATGGTATATTCGGAATTGGATGCGAACATCGCCAATGCATAAATCGTCCCGATCAATACGGCAAAGGGCATCAACTCATATATATATCCAGGAATACCCAGAAGAATATAAATCAGTACATGCTGAAGCTGATAGCCGCCACGACCAACCGATGACAATTCGCCGATCAGATCGAAAAAGGCAAACAAGGCAAGAAATGCAAACAGGACAAACAGGACAGATTTCAGTATCTGTGACAAAAAATATCGTTGCAGGATCTTCATTATAGTTTCCCCTTTTCCTGCAAACGTTTATGTTTCAAGGTCGATAGCAAAACATAGGGATGGTATCGACTGTTCACTCCCAGTCGCCATGCGAACAGGACAACGATCACAAGCGCGACGATCAGATGCAATGGCCACCATGCCAGACCGAACATCATCTTTTTCTGAACGACATAAGCTTGCATAAAACTCGATAAATTGCTGTATGTCATATACAGCAGGACAGCGATAATCAAATTGAAAGAACGACCGGCACGCGGATTGACGAACCCGAGTGGAATCCCCAGGAGCATCAACAGGATCGCCATGAACGGCAAACCTATCCGCCACAAAAGCTCGCCCTGTTTATAGCTGTTGGTATCCGTCAACAACTCCATTGTCGTCATCGATCTGGCGGAAACATTTGTTTCGGACATGTCGGCTTTGGACGCGATATAGGCGGTATATTTATCGAAATCCATTATCCGGAAACCGGACTGATCCGACATTTCCTCATATCGGATTCCTTCATCCAGAACAATGAATTTTTCGCCTTTCTCATTCGTTTCGACCGTACCTTCCCTAGATACGACCGTCGTGATGTTGCCGTTTCTTGTCGAATTGATGAATACGTTTTTGACCTTGTTCAGGTCATCAGACATCTTTTCAACGAAAAAGACACGCTGTGCGGCGGCAGATTCCTGGAATTTTCCCGGAGAGATTCGTGCGATATCTTCCCTTTTTTCAAAACGTTCCCTGAATTCGGCACTTTGCCGATACGCCCAGGGCGTCGCAAAAAATCCGAGAAGCGTCACCAGCACGACAATGGGAATGGCAAATTCAATGACCGGGCGCAACCATCTGGTCAGACTCAAGCCAGAGGCAAACCAGACAACCATTTCGGAATCCTGGTAACTTCGGGTCACGACAAGCAAAACCGAGACAAAACCGGTCAATATGAGTATGATCGGCATGTAATTCAACGATGTGAAGCCTAAAAGCGCCAGGACGTCGTCCGATGCAACTCTTCCTTTGGCTGCCTGTCCCAATATACGAATCAGCATCATCGTAATGGTAATCGTGAACAAGGTCATAAATACGCCAGCGGCTGTACTTATCAGTTCACGTTTTAGCGCTCGTTGAAAGATCATGAGAAGTTAAAAATGATACGTGGAGGATCAAACAATGGACTTTAGCATAAAATCGGCAGACTCAAAAAACTCTCTCGCCACAATTAAAACCGACTGTATCGTTGTTGGCGTTTATGAAGACAGGAAACTGACTTCGCAAGCGACAGAACTCGACAATCAGGGCATCATCAGCAATGCGCTCGAAAACGGCGATATCGACGGAAAACCGGGTTCTTCCCTTTTGTTGAGAGAACCGTCGACAGCCACTTCCCGAAGAGTATTACTGGTCGGACTTGGGAAAAAACCGGAAATCAGTGAAAAGGACTTTCGTCAGGCAATCGATGCCGCGATCAAAGCACTTTCCCAGACAACGGTTGCCCATTTACTGATCGCGCTGCCCCTGAACAATGTTTCCGGCCGTGACGTGTCATGGTCCATTTACAGTGTCCTGTCCGCGTTTCATGCCCTGCTTTACCGTAGCGATGCGCTGAAAAGCGAAAAAGGCCCTTCTCCCAAAATTCAGAAAGCTGCATTTTACATTCCTTCCGCTGAAGTGACCAATGCAAAAAAAGCTCTCGCACAGGCGAAGGCGATCACTGACGGAATGAGCCTGACACAAGACCTCGGAAACCTGCCTGCCAATATCTGTACTCCCTCCTATCTTGCAAAACAGGCCAGAAGTCTTGCCAAAAAATACAAGTTCGATATCGAAGTTCTCGACAAAAAACAGATCGAGGCCCTCAAAATGGGCAGTTTCCTGTCGGTTGCCAAAGGCAGCGATGAACCGCCGAAATTCATCGTTTTAAAACATATGAACGGGAAATCGAAAGAAGCTCCAGTCGTTCTGGTCGGCAAAGGCATTACGTTCGACTCGGGAGGTATCTCACTGAAACCGGGCGCCGCGATGGATGAAATGAAATACGATATGTGCGGTGCAGCATCGGTTCTGGGGACTTTCAGGGCCATTGGTGAATTGAATCTGAAACAAAACATCATCGGCATCATTCCCGCCTGTGAAAATATGCCGTCCGGCCGCGCCAACAAACCCGGTGACATCGTCACTTCCATGTCAGGCCAGACTATTGAAATTTTGAATACCGATGCTGAAGGACGGCTGATATTGTGCGATGCGCTGACGTATGCCGAAAAATTCCATCCGGAAACCGTTATCGATATCGCCACCCTGACTGGATCGTGCATCGTGGCACTGGGTCACTACAACAGTGGTCTGTTCACCCGGCTGGATGAGGCACATGACACGCTCGCCAATGATCTCATTGCTGCGGCTAAAGGCAGTAATGATCCTGTCTGGCGCATGCCGATTGAAGAGGCTTATCAGGAACAGCTGAAATCGAATTTTGCCGATATGGCCAATATTGGCGGACAACCGGCCGGATGCGTAACGGCAGCCTGTTTTCTGGAACGTTTCACGAAGAAATATACCTGGGCTCATCTGGACATTGCCGGAACGGCATGGAAAAGCGGAACCGCCAAAGGCGCGACCGGCCGTCCGGTTCCCTTGCTTTGCACCTGGCTGATCAACCGGGAAAAAAGATAAAAACAGCTTGAAAAAATACGGCTTCAGCAAACATCTGAAGCCGTTATCTTTTTTTTAACAAATCCTGCAATTCAATGGATGGATATTCCATCCACCTTGATAACTTCTGATGAGAAATATTATTCTTCCACCGTGGTTTCAGTTACAGTTTTTGTTTTTTTGACCGTTGCTTTTTTCTTGCCTTGTTTGGCTTTTGTGGTCTTTGCTTTGGCAGGTACCGCTTTCGAGGCACGCATTTCAATATCCTGAGCCTGCTTCATAACAGCCTGGGCAGCAGCAGGATCTGTAGTTTCGACAATTTCAGAAGGTGGATAGTATGTCGCAGCAAATGCTACACCTACAAATGCCGATAACATGGTAAACAAAATCGAATGGGATAATTTCTTCATCATGAGCTCCAAAAAGATTGATACACATTATTTGTGCCTTACTGACACAATAGGGTCAGAATAAGAAAACAAGCTCTGGGTAATCTTGATTCTACGCAAGAAAATCGCAACATCATTGCTACAAACCTCTAAACTGGGCGCAAGTTTTGAAAACATCCAGTGATGGTGTGACATTTTTCTGACGGCACCATTTTGAAGTCAGTTTCAGGAGCTCTTTAATGTCCCGTCCGGAAATGTTCTTGAAATGACTGATGAGCTCGTCAACGAGCTCTTCTTTCAAAGAAAATTCGAACTGTTTTGACAGGACATTCCATATCTGTCTGGCTTCATTCGGTCCTGGCATGACATACCGGATTGTCGCTATGCATCGCGACGCAATCGCATCATCAACGTCTTCAACACGATTCGTTGTCAGGAACAACAATCCATGGAAATATTCCAGTGTTCGCAAAAATGAAGCGACAACGGCATTGTGATCGATATCGTTGCCTCTGCGTCTGATGTAAACATCTGCCTCGTCGATCAGCATCACTGCCCCCCAACGCTGGGCACGTTTCAATACTTTTTCCAGATTTTTCTCGACGTTTTCGGAAGCGACCCCCAACTGTCCTGAATGCACACGGTATAAAGGTCGACCGACGACTTCAGAATACACTTCAGCCGTCAGGGTCTTGCCAAGGCCTGGCGCACCTTTGCACAAGATCGTCGTGCCGCCGGATTTTCCGGCAACGATATCTTCCATCAATACATCCATGTCCTGGGTCAGAATATCGATCAGATCGCGGTGCTCTTCGGGGAGGATCAGTTTTTCACGCAAACTGGAATCATATTGATATTCCGCCAGATTATCGACATGAATCCACATATTGGTATGCGTTTCGAGATTGAAACACAATATCTGTGGATGAACCGGAATTTCGGTGTAATTCAAACCGACACTCTGCCAGAACGGTGAATCGGTCCTGGTAAAAAAACGCCGGTGAATCAGGCCTTCATCATTGATGACACGGCAGGGGACATCGAAGAGCACTCTTTCAGGAAAGTGAGTACGCTCATCCAGATTGACTTCCATCCCACTGCCGGTTGCCCAGAACTGGCTATTCATTTTAGGCAGGACTTTGACAAACGTTTCCATCGATTCAAGATAAGCCTTTTTCAGTGCAGGCTTTTCTTTCATATATCCTTTTGTAGCGAGAATATCTGAAATTTTCTTATACTGGATATCTTCTGCAAAAAAATACGATATTCTGGTAGAAGGTCTGACCAGATCGTCCTTTCTCGTCGGAATACTGTTGGCCGTCATATACACAGCGACACACGGCGGAGCATTGGATGCTTCCTGAAAAGCAATATCCGTCACCAGCCAGGGCAAATGTTCGCCATTTTCACCAATCGTATAAAGCCAGCCATCAATGGAATCCTGCCTGATATATTCACCCATCGCCTGTTGCAGCACAACCAGGTCGGAAATTTCAATATTGGCAGGGTCCCGGGAAGCTTCTCGCAGACCGGCAATCGTTCCGGCCATTGCACGGTCGCCTTCTTTTTTCAACTTGTCCAGTATCCAGTCCTGAGCGATTTCATCCAGCTCATTATAAAAAATGGATATCTGGTCATCCCCACGCAATAAAAGGTAGGCGGGTATATTTCGTGCCCATGCGGCCTCGGCAAAAAACTCTTTCGCCTCTTTCGCTATGGCCGCAGAAATAGATATGGAGATACCACGAGAAGCTTCATAGTTCATTCAAATACTCCAGGTCGCGAGATGTGTTGAAAACAGGAAAAAAATATTCCATAAGACTAAACCAATTTTAGCAAGTCTGTCGCCCAAAACTTCATATTCTAGCCAATAAAGTCCTGTTTTCTCTATTTGCCAGCTCTCCGGCCACGAAAATTTTTCCTGTCTTCTTTGTGACCGCCCAAAAATTGCTCCAGGAAAATTTTGGAACTCCTGAATCATTTCCCCGCTCTAATGACGGACCTGGTATTCACTTTTAATGAGGGATATATGAAAAAGATCACATCATGGTTATTTATGGCTGTTGCTTCTTTTGCTTTTGTTTCAATGGCCCATGCACAAAATTACAATAATGCGCCAGAGGTAGTTTCCACTCTCTATTCAATCAATAAAGCCCAGATTGAAACCGCGCAAATTGCAAAAAACAAAACCATTAACGATTCGGTTTTGAAATTTGCAAACAAAATGATCAATGAGCATAAAAATGCCCAGACAAAACT
>CDZQ01013742.1_pt1 | contig 16757 bp, 16 predicted proteins | sample 554831 | NCBI WGS metagenome assembly CDZQ01 (sample SAMEA3182112, study PRJEB8094) | gut metagenome | biome: human; feature: gut; material: Stool; isolation source: human stools | place: Canada | collected 2013-05-06
AATTTATTCTTAAAAAGATCAATATAGCAATCTTGAAATGAAACACGCCATTATAACAGAAACAAAATCTGCTGCAAAGGCGGCAATCAGAAGTTTCCCGTATTTTTTTGCTTTACCTCCAAGATAAATACTCATTGTGTATAGCGTTGTTTCGGTAGAGGCCGCTATCACGGCTGCAGTTCTGCCGATATAAGTATCAACACCGTATGTTTTTAACATATTATCCAATAAAGCTAAAGAACCCGATCCGGAAAATGGACGTAATAAGGCCATCGGCAATAATTCTGACGGAACCCCGATCATCTGAGTAGCTGGTGCAAGAAATTGTGCCAATAGGGCCATGGCACCACAAGCTCGAAACATATTGACAGCCGTTAATACTAACATTAAAATTGGAAAAATGCGAACGACGGTTTGCATGCCTTCTTTTACGCCGTCTGTAAAGGCAGATAAGATATCTGTTTTTTTAATCAATGCATATAAAAAAATCAGAGCAATTAAAATTAAGATGATGAGATTATACATTTTATAGTCTTCTTTCGTTTCGGTAAAACAGGCGAATGAAAAGAATGCCGGTAATACATGCCGTAAATTGAGAAATCAAAACAGCCGGCAGAATGGCAAACGGTTCCGATGATCCATTTGCTTGTAAAATAGCGGCTATTGTTGTGGGGAAAAGCTGAATGGATGCGGTGTTTAGAATAATAAACGTAGCTACAGATAAGTCTGGAACAGTGCGTCCGTTCATAAGATGATTTGTTGCTCGGATTCCAAACGGAGTGGCTGCGTTTCCTAATCCCAGCATGTTTGAAGCAATGTTCATGCAAACAGTATCTTGTGCTTCCGGATTTTGTTGAATATTCGGAATGAGACGTTTTAAAACAGGATACAGTATTTTAGATATTGTTTCGGTGATCCCGGCTTTTTTGGCTACATTCATAATTCCGCAAAACAGACAGATGATTCCTCCTGTTTTCAGACAAAAACTAATACTGTCCGATGCCCCGCTGAAAAAGATGTCGTAAATATTTTCTGTGTGATTGATTATAGAGAAAATAATTGAGATCAACAACAAAACAGCAGCAATAATTCCGACCATGTAACATCCTTCCTTTCACTTGTTAAAGTATATTTGACAAATATATTTTTTATGTTAAAAGACTTGTATTTCGGCAAAAAATATGCTATAATATGCAAAGCAAATTCCCATTGCAGGGGAGAGGAGGATGATCCGGTCATCTGTTGTGGATCGGATGTAATCTATATGAAAAAACAAATAAATATTGGTTCTATGTACGGTGTACGTGATGAAGATTTTGTAAAGGGTATTATTGATGAAATTCCAGAAAAAGATTTTCGTGATTTGGTGGCAAACGGTCAGAATCTATTGTTTTTGACGATTGTTCACGGAAGTCCTATTTGGGAGAAATGTTTTGCCCGCTGCCTTGCAATGGCTGAAAAATATAATATTCGAGTCGTGGTTCATGACAATGTGATGAACGATCTGGGGATGAATATTACGCCGGAAGATGTGAAGAAGTATACGGCAGGATATGCGAATAGTCCCGTCTATGTTGGGCAGGGCTTCCATGATGAACCCAGCAGTGCGACTTATCCTGAAATTGCAAAATTGATTTCTACTTATAAGTCGGTATATCCGGACAAGATGACCTTTGTAAACTTGTTGCCAATGTATGCGGCAAATTTTGTTTTCGGTGACGATGATTTTGAAACGTATCTGGAAGACTTTGCTAAGATTGTAGATTGCGAATATATCTGCACAGATGTGTATCCGTTGTTGATTGACGGAGATACCAAATATACTTATGATGATTATTTACGCAGTTTTGATATTCAGGCGCAGCTTTGTCGTAAATATAATCGGGAATTCCGTATGTACATTCAGTCTATGGAGTTTTTGCCGAACCGGGAACCCAGTTTAGAAGACTTTCGTTTCCAAGTTTATTGCGCGCTTTCTTTTGGCGCCCGGACGATTTTGCATTTTCTTTATGATGTACCAGGTGGGGCTATTCGTAAAGACCGGACAAAAAAATCGGTTTGGTCCTATTCTCGTACAGTCAATAATGAGTTGAATGCAATATCTGATGTATATGTTCAATATAAAAATGTTGGTGCGTATACATTTAAGACAGAAGACGCTCCGGTTTATGCAGATTTTGATAATGAATATCAGGATTTTGATACCATTCAGTCTCTGACAGCCAATGAAACGATTCTGATTGGTTGTTTTGAGAAAGAAGAGGGGGCAGGAACGGCATTTACGTTGGTAAATCTGTCTGAACTGCAGGATTATACAGTTGCTGAGGTAGAGTTTGAATTAAAAGACGCCGGTAAGGTAACCTTGTATCAAAAGGGAATTCCGTATGAACTGACGCCTGTTGACGGAAAATATTATGTGGTGCTTGACAGCGGCGAAGGCGTGTTTGTAACAGTTGAATAGTGAGGATACGTACAAGAGGTCAAGCCATGCTTGACTTTTTGTACGTCAAAAATTTATAGGAGTTTACTGTGGAAAAAATGTTATTTGATGCGCATGCACATCTTGATGATTGTCAATTTGATATAGATCGACACGACGTGATCGGACAGTTGAAAGAAAACGGAGTGGGTTTTGTAGTGGATGTCGGTGCGGATCTGTCCAGTTCAAAAACGGCAATTGCATTGGCAGAACAGTATGATTTCATCTATGCGGCTGCCGGAGTTCATCCGCAGGAGACAGCTGAAATGACTGTGCAGAAATTAGATGAGTTACGTTCTTTATTATTACATCCAAAATGCGTTGCGCTTGGAGAAATCGGGTTGGATTATCATTACCAAGAAAATCCTCCCAAACAAATTCAGCAAGACTGGTTTGAAAAACAAGTCCAATTGGCTGAGCAGATGAATAAGCCGGTAATCATTCATGACCGGGAAGCCCACGAGGACTGTTTTCATATTTTAAAAAGACATTCTGTACGAGGTGTGTTCCATTGCTTCAGCGGTTCGGCTGAGTTTGCCAAGGAGTTGCTGAAAGCTGGATATTATATTTCATTTACAGGTGTAGTTACTTTTCAGAATGCTAAAAAAGCTGTTGAGGCTGTTAAAGCTGTTCCGTTGGATCGGTTGATGATCGAGACTGATTGTCCGTATATGGCTCCTGTCCCCAATCGTGGAAAACGCAACGAGCCCGCTTATGTGCGATATACGGCAGAGAAAATAGCACAAATTAAAGAGATTGATGTAGAAACTGTAATAGAAAAAACAACGCAAAATGCGATGACATTTTACGGTATTTCTTAAAAATAGAGAGGGAGGCCTGCAAAGATGGCGGCGGATATCATTAACGATGTCGTTGCATGTGAAGCGGCTGCACAAGATATTTTAACTCAAGCGCAAGAAAAAAAAGCGCAAATGCTGCAACGATTGGATAAAGAGATAAAAAACATGCGAGAACACACGCTTTCGCAAGCAAATCGAAAGTTTGAAGAGGATAGTCGGAAAGCGAAGGAAGATTTTGATCAAAAAATATCCCAGTTGGAGAAAAAGCATACCGAACAGCTTTTGACCCTGCGTAAAACTTATGATGAAAAAAGTGCGCAGTGTGTTCATACGATATTTTGCAGAATTACCGATACGGAATAAGGATGCATGAAAACGGATTGAAGGCGGTGAATTCATACGGCGATAGGAGCTTTTATTCAGTACGGAGCGATCTGCGCAAAAGCAAAGGCAAAGTATGCCAAGCGATTGACGGAAAAAGATTATGAGGCACTGTTAGCCCGAAAGACAGTTTCGGAAGTTACCCTGCAATTGAAGCAAACGGCGCTTTATGCAAAAGATTTTGAAGATATTGATGAGCGTTTTGTCCATCGGCAGCAGTTGGAGACGCTGTTAAAAAAATCGCTTTATCAGGATTTAAAAAGTTTGAAATATTTTGCAGGTTCTTCGGAGAAAAAAATATTAGACGCATACTATTCACAGAGTGAACTGGCTTATATTATGCGCGTCATTCGCAGTATTCAAGCTGGGTCTGCGGTGCAAAAGAATATACTGATTGCAACGGATATGAATGCGTCCCGACATTCCGAAGGCGTTGCAGAATTAGCAACGGCAACATCATTGGATGAATTTGTTCAGTTGTTAGAGAAGACCAAATATGCCGGGGCTTTTTCGGATATGGACTTGGCACATGCTGATTATGCCGCGATTGATATTGCACTGACGTCCAAGTTCTTTTCGTTACTGTTTAAATTTTTAAAGAAATATTTATCGGCAGCAGATTGTCGCCTGATTCAGAAACGGATCGGGACGGAAATTGATATTCGAAATATTTCCTGCATTCTGAGATTAAAAGAATATTTCCCAGAAGCAGATTTCTATCAGTATTTGTTGCCTTATGGTAAGTTCTTGAGTAAGGAAAAGCTGATATCCTTAGCGCATTCTTCGGACTTTTTGTCTGATTTGAAAACGGACTATCCTGGATATGCCGCATATTTTTCGACAGAAAAAAAACCGGATGATTCGATGGATAAGATTGAATATCAGTTAAACAGAACGCTGATGCTTGCAGGACAGCCGTCTATTTGCGTGGTTTTAGCTTATTTGAGTTTGAGAGAGATTGAAATCAAAAATATCATTCATATTGTGGAAGGGGTCCGATACGGTACGTCGGTAGAAAATATCCGAAATTGTCTGGTCGGGGTCGGTTCTCAATATGATGTTGTTGAATCATGAATATAAAAGAGGTAGGTGCTGATTTTGGCTGTATCAAAAATGCAGTTAATCAATATTATCGGGCCGATCGATGAATTTGATATCGTAGCAAGAAAAATTGTTCAGATGGACTGCTTCCATCCGGAAGATACCAAAAACGTAATTGTCGGTTCGAGAAGGTTGGTTCCGTATAAAGATGAAAACCCGTATCGAGCCGTATTAAAGGATATTTCAGATTTTTCGGCTCGATCAGGGAAGACTTTTTTCTGTTCTGATAAGCCTCTGTCAGAGGAAGATCAACAGATTACAGAAAAGGTCAAAAAGTGTTGTTTGGATTTAAAAGAGTGCGATGAAAAAATCAAGCAAATCCAAAATGACATTTCTGATACAAAACAAATATTGGAGCAGGCAGAGTTCTTTTTAAATAATCAGGTAGATTTAAAAGATATCTGCAATTTCAAGTTTGTAAAGTATCGATTCGGCAGTATTCCAAAGAGTGCATACATGAATTTGGACAAAATGGATCAGGGAGATTCTTTGTTTATTTACATTCCCACTAAGATTGAAAACAAGCGGGTTTGGGGAATGTATTTTGCGTCAGAGTCAGAAATTGAATATGTCGATACATTATTGGCTTCTGTTGGCTTTGAACGACTTTATGTCAGCGATAAAATTCGTAATGCTTCCAAAAATCTTCCGGATGAATTGCAAGCGGAGATTGAAAAGAAGACAGAAATGTTGCAGCAAGCCCGTGAGCAGCGCCAACAAATGATTGACAGTTGTTCGGATTATTTTGCGATGGCATATACGACGATCTCTTTGTACAGTGCGGCTGCGGATCTGAAAAAAACAAGTGCCCATTCCGCCACGATGTTTTATATGTCCGGCTGGGTAGAAAAGAAAAGATCCGGTGAATTTTGTAAGCAGATTGAGCAGTTTGCCAACGTAAAATGTTCGGAAGAAAATCCGGCTTACACCAAAGCGACGGTTCCCACGAAGATGAAAAATTTTGCCTTGTTCCGTCCCTTTGAAATGTTTGTTAATATGTACGGCTGTCCTCGATACGGGGAGTTTGATCCGACGCCGCTTGTCGCGATCACCTATTCAGTCTTTTTTGGGATTATGTTCGGCGATTTAGGGCAGGGGCTTGTCGTTGCGCTGTTAGGCGCCATTCTTGGATTTGGTATGAAAAAAGACCTGGGTAAAATTCTGTTTTGCTGCGGCATTTCTTCTGCCATATTCGGCACGATCTTTGATTCGGTGTTTGGATATGAAGGGGTTTTGAAACGATTGTCAAACGGGGCGCTGTTTGAGTATGCTCCTGCAGAATCTTCTAATATGATGAAGACGTTGTTGATGGCAGTCGGTTTTGGCGCGGTCATGATTGCCATTGTGATGCTGATTAATATCTTTGTGGGCCTTCGTCATAAAGATTTTGAAAATGCATTGTTTGGACACAACGGCGTAGCCGGTTTAGTATTTTATTTAGCCCTGGTTTATTTGATGTCCGGGGTCGTCATGCAGATGTTGCTCGGATCCGGCCCGGACACTTTGAGTGCGGCTACTACGGGATATATCCTCGGCCTTATCGTGTTGCCTTTGGTCTTGATCTTCTTCAAAAAACCGCTTGGAGATTTGGTATCCGGAAAGAAAGATTGGTTCCCAAAATCATTCGGTTCGTTCTTGTTAGAAACGGTCTTTGAAATGATTGAGGTTTTACTAAGCTATATTACCAATACTATTTCTTTTGTGCGTGTCGGGGCGTTTGCATTGAGCCATTCAGGAATGATGTATGTTGTCTTCCTTTTGGCCGGAACAACGGCAACGGCGGCGTTTGGTTCCGGAAACCTGGTTGTCGTGGTCATTGGAAACTTGTTGATTATGGGATTGGAAGGTTTGATTGTCGGAATTCAGGTTTTGCGTCTGGAATTTTATGAGTTGTTCGGACGTTTCTATTCCGGAGATGGTCAGGTATTTACGCCTGTCAGAATCCCATCTATGATAAAAAATAAAAAATTAAAAAAGAAAAGTACAGCAAAAAAATCTGCTGCGTAAATTACAGAAGAGGTGTTTTTTATGGAGATTCTTACATTTGGACTGTTAGTTTTAACGATGATACCCTTGGTGATTGCTCATCAACGGGCAAAGGAAGGTAAAAAATATAAAGCAGCAGTAATCACAAATATCGCGATGTTTTTCTGCTGTACAATCGGCATTATCGGCTTGATGCCATTTATGGGGCATGCGGAAGAGGCAGTTGCCGCCGCGGCACAAAATGCTGACAGTATGTCCACGGGTTTAGGATATCTGGCTGCGGCACTCGCAACTGGTTTGTCTTGTATCGGTGCCGGTATCGCTGTTGCAGGTGCGGCATCCTCCGCAATCGGTGCGACGGCAGAAAACCCCAAGATGTTGGCAAAATCATTGATCTTTGTTGCGTTGGCTGAAGGCGTAGCTTTGTATGGTTTGGTTATTTCTTTTTCGATTATCGGAAAACTCGGTTGATGGGAGTCGTTGATCGTGCAAATTTATGTAATCAGTGATAACCACGATACAAAAATGGGCATGCGCTTATGCGGTATTGACGGGGTTGTTGTACATGAACGAGAGGAATTTTGTAAAGTTTTGTCCGACACCGTCAACAATCGTGAAATCGGGATTATACTGGTCACCGAAAAGTTGGTAAAACTTGCGCCGGACTACGTGAGTAGTTTGAAATTAAGTAAATCATTGCCCTTAATTGTTGAGATTCCAGACCGGCACGGTCCGGGTCGAACCAAAGACGCGATCAGTAATTACATCAGTCAGGCGATTGGTGTTAAGTTGTAAAGGGGAATAACATGGACAATAGAACCAAAATTCAACTTTTAAAAAAGAATGTTACCGTATTAGCTGAACAAGAGGCCGCCAAGATCGAAGAATCCGCTAAAGAAATCGTGAAAAGCCGTTTTTTAGAAGAACAGCAGCGGCTGGATCAGGAAGTCAAAGAACTGACTCAGGTACGGGAGCGGGAATTAAAAGATCAAATGAACAGACAGTTATCGCAAAAGACTGGGGCCTATCGACAGGATATCTTAAAGGCACGGGAACAGTATATTGATGACATTTTTCAAAAAGTGCAAACCAAGCTGGCTGATTTTCGGAACAGCCCGGAATATAAGGAATATTTAAAAAAGAATATTCTACAGGCAGAAAACGAAATCGGGCCTATTTTAAAAGTTTATGTCAGCGAGTCCGATTTGGAAATTTTAGCAGAATGTGGATTTAATGAAGGCCGATTCCAGGCCTTTGCCGATGATTCAATCCGACTGGGCGGCTTGATTATAGAGTGCCAGGGGAAAATTGTAGATAGTACCTTTGACGCAAAATTACGTTCGGAGCGAAAAAATTTTGTATCAAGCGGAATCTTTACCATATCCGAACAGTATGAAACCGAAAGTGTGTAATGCAAAATGGAGCAATTAAAAATTTATTCAATAAACGGACCGGTTGTAAAGGTAAAAGACGCACGGGATTTATCCATGCAGGAAACGGTGTATGTTGGCAATAAACGATTGATTGGCGAGGTTATCTCCAACACTTCACAAGAAGCGACGATTCAAGTGTATGAGTCTACTACCGGATTAAAACCGGGAGAGCCTGTATTGCCGACCGGGCAACCTTTAAGCGTTACGCTGGGGCCTGGTATTCTCAGCAATATCTTTGATGGGATTGAACGTCCGCTGACGGCTCTGAAAGAAATTTCCGATCCTTATATCGAAACCGGGGCCGAAGTGTCCAATTTGGATGAGAACAAAAAATGGTCGGTTCAGATTACGGTACAGGAAGGGGACCCGATCCGAAAAGGGCAGATCTATGCCACTTGTATGGAGACACAGCGAATCGAACATCGCTGTCCCAGTCCGGTTTCGGGTGTTGTCTGTCATGTTCAGCCAAACGGAGAATATACGATTACCGATGAATTGGTAACGGTTCGTACCGAAGACGGAAAAATGCATGTATTAAAACTGGCGCAAACATGGCCGATTCGAGTTCCTCGCCCGGTTCAGGAACGTTTGCCGCTGACGAAGCCTTTGATTACAGGACAGCGAAATGTAGACACGATGTTCCCGATTGCAAAAGGCGGTGCGGCAGCGATTCCAGGCGGATTTGGAACCGGAAAAACGATGCATCAGCATCAGTTGGCAAAGTGGTCGGACGCCGATATCGTTATTTATATCGGATGCGGAGAACGCGGCAATGAAATGACGCAGGTTTTGGACGAATTTTCACAGTTGGAAGATCCTAAAACTGGCATGTTGTTGACAGAACGGACCGTATTGATTGCAAACACTTCTAATATGCCTGTTGCTGCGCGTGAAGCATCTATTTATACAGGAATTACGATTGCCGAGTATTATCGCGATATGGGATATGACGTCGCAATTATGGCGGACTCCACTTCTCGGTGGGCGGAAGCGTTGCGCGAAATCAGCGGTCGTTTGGAAGAAATGCCGGCAGAAGAGGGCTATCCGGCCTATTTGCCGTCCAGACTGGCAGAGTTTTATGAGCGCGGCGGATATGTTCGCACATTAGAAGGAAAAGAGGCCTCTGTTTCTATTATCGGAGCCGTCAGCCCGCAGGGAAGTGACTTTTCGGAGCCGGTAACTCAAAACACCAAACGTTTTGTTCGCTGTTTTTGGGCCTTGGATAAATCACTGGCTTATGCCAGACATTATCCGGCAATTAACTGGATGACCAGTTATTCGGAATACACGGATGATATCGGAGAATGGTACAATAAAAATATCGACCCGCATTTTACGCAGGCTCGGACCAGACTGTTGAAAATTTTGAACGAAGAAGACAGTTTGATGGAAATCGTAAAACTGATTGGCGCCGACGTGTTGCCGGACAGTCAACGGTTGATTATTGAGATCGCGCGGGTAATTCGTGTTGGATTTTTACAACAGAACGCAATGCATCCGGTCGACACTTATATGCCGCTGGATTTACAGTATAAGTTGATGGAACTTATTCTGTATTTATATGATCGGGTATCTGCGATTGTGGCAAGAGCCATTCCGATTTCTCAAGTCGTCCGTACCGGGGTCTTTGACTTACCGATTAAAATAAAATACGAAGTTTCTAATCAAGAGATTTTTGATCAGACTAAAGCGGAGATTGACAGTCGTCTGAATCAGATAGAAGACGAAAATGCCGAATCTCGCAGTTTGTAAATGAAAGGATTGTCGGGAGCATCATGCAATACGAGTATAAAGGGCTCAGCAGTGTAAACGGGCCGATTATGATTGTGGAAGGCGTTGAGAATGTCGCATACGAAGAGATTTGCGAAATCAATTTGCCCGACGGTCAAACAAAATTAGGTAAAGTGATTGAAGTTGCTGCAGATAAAGCTGTTGTACAGGTTTTTGAAGGCACTATCGGCTTGTCTTTGAGCAATGTTCGGACGCGTTTTACCGGAAAACCTATGGAATTTGGATTATCCAAAGAAATTCTCGGCCGAGTTTTTAACGGTGCAGGGAATCCGATCGACGGACTGGGCAACATTTACGCCGACCAGTATATTGATGTAAACGGGTTGCCGATTAACCCGGTCAGTCGGAAATATCCGCGTAATTATATTCATACCGGAATTTCCAGTATCGATGCGTTGATGACGTTGATTCGCGGACAGAAACTGCCGGTTTTTTCCGGCTCAGGTATGTCGCATAATAAATTGGCGGCACAAATTGTACGACAGGCTCAGATCGGCTCTGGGGATGATTTTGCCATTGTTTTTGCCTCTATGGGTGTAAAACATGACGTTGCAGACTTCTTCCTGCAAGAATTTACCAATGCAGGGGTTTTGCAAAAGGTTGTTATGTTCCAGAACCTTTCCAATGACCCGATTGCGGAGCGTATTATGATTCCTCGGTTAGCGCTGACGGCTGCAGAATATCTTGCTTTTGAGCATAATATGCATATTCTGGTTATTTTAACGGATATGACGTCTTATGCAGAAGCACTTCGAGAACTGTCTTCTTCGAAGGGAGAAATCCCCGGACGAAAAGGGTATCCCGGATATTTGTATTCGGATTTGGCCTCTTTGTATGAACGGGCCGGAATGGTACACGGCAAAACCGGTTCGATTACTCAGATTCCGATTTTGACGATGCCTAACGATGATATCACCCATCCGATTCCGGATTTGACGGGCTATATCACGGAAGGGCAGATCGTATTGGACCGCAACTTGGAGCAACAGGGGATTTATCCCAGCGTTTCGGTTTTATCTTCCTTGTCCCGATTGATGAAAGACGGAATCGGGGAGGGGTATACCCGGAAAGACCATGCGGCAGTTTCCAACCAGCTGTTTGCCTGTTATTCCAAAGTTCAGCAGGCTCGGTCCTTAGCTTCTGTTATCGGTGAAGAAGAACTTTCTGATATCGATAAGAAATATCTGGACTTTGGCCGGCATTTCGAACAGGAATTTTTAACTCAAGGATATAATGAATCCAGAACGATTGATCAAACATTGGATTTAGGCTGGAAATTGTTGAGATTATTGCCGGAAAATGAACTGGATCGGATTGATAAAGAACTGCTGGATGAATATTACAAGAAGGTTGATTAGACATGGATGCGGTTGTTTTTGCAACAAAAGGGAATTTAATGAGTTCTCAGCGCTCTCTGCAACTGGCTAAAACCGGCTTTGAGTTGATGGATAAAAAGCGGAATATTTTAATCCGAGAAATGATGTTGCTGGTTAACAAGGCCAATGCGATTCAGGAACAGATTGACGCTGTTTTTTCTGAAGCTTATCAAGCGCTTCAGGCTGCCAATGTTTCCGCGGGCGTTGTTGAGCACATCGCTGAAGCTGTTCCGATCGATAACAGCGTGCGGATTTTAATGCGCAGTGTTATGGGCGTTGAAGTTCCTGTCGTGTCTGGAAAGGACGAAGACAGCAGTCATGTTCCATATAGTTTGTTTGAGACTTCTGCTACGTTTGATGATGCATACGTCAATTTTAAAAAAGTAAAGAAGTTGTGCAGGGAACTGGCAGAAGTGGAAAACTCGGTATATCGTCTGGCGATCGCGATTAAAAAGACGCAGCGACGTGCCAACGCATTGAAAAATATTGTGATTCCGAGATTGGAAACAACCATTAAGTTTATCAGTGAGTCGCTGGAGGAAAAAGAGCGAGAAGAGTTTTCCAGACTTAAAGTGATAAAAAAACAAAAAACGGAATAATAGATTGTCGGGAAGTTTTGCTTTCCGACTTTTTTATGCTTGCGGTTTTATAAAAAGATTTGATTGTTGCATTCATTAAAAAATACATAATTTGTTGATAGCGATATGGAATAAATTATTTACCGATTTATGAGGGGAGACTTGACAAAAGATGCCCCCTATGCTATAATTCTTATATACCGAAGTTCGCTAAATGCATATTTAGCGAACTTCGGGGGATGTTAAAAACGGGAGAATGAAAAATGCCATACAAACAGCTGTTTCCGAATATTCCGGATTACGCAAAGGATTATCTGTATTATTTAATGAATGTCAAAAACTTTTCTTCGAAAACTGTTAATGGATATTATATGGATTTGCATTTATTCTTTCAGTTTTTGGCAGATTACTATCATCTTACCTCGGAATCGGACTTCCAAAAAATCGATGCAACGGTTGTCGGATTAGAGACTGTCAAAAAAGTATCGCTGTCGGATATCTACGTCTTTCTTTCATTTGTCTCCGATGAACGTAAGAACAATGCCCGTACCAGAGCCCGTAAGATCTCTTCTTTGCGCGGGTTTTATAAGTATTTAACCAAACAAGCCATTATTGATGAAAATCCTACGCAATATTTAGAGGTTCCAAAACAAAAATCTTCTTTACCGGTACACCTGAGCCTTTCTGAATGTGTTCGATTGTTAGAAAGTATTGACGGCTCCAATAAAGAACGCGATTTATGTATGATTACATTTTTCTTGCATTGCGGATTGCGATTGTCTGAGCTGGATGGAATTAATTTGTCTGATATCGTAGACAAACGCGTTTTACGTGTTCGCGGTAAAGGAAATAAAGAACGCGATTTGTTTTTGAACGATTCCTGTGTGAAAGCTTTGGATGACTATCTGGCTGTTCGTTTGGCACAGATTCCTAAGGCCGGACATGAAGACGCCTTATTTATTGGAAGATCGCGTACGCGGTTATCCAACCGGCAAATCCAAAAGATCGTCAAAAAATTTATTGAAAAAGCCGGATTGGATACGGTGAAATATTCTACGCACAAGCTTCGTCATACCGCTGCCACCTTGATGTATCAAAACGGCGTGGATATTCGGGTTCTGAAAGATGTGTTAGGACATGCAAACTTAGGTACGACGCAAATTTATACGCATGTTGGCAATCAGCAAATCGAAGCGGCTATTCAGGAAAATCCTTTGGACGAAATTGCGCTGAAAAACAAAAGTTCATCGGTTCTGAATGCTGCGGATATCGCGCTGCGAAATCAGTGTATCGTTCAATTAGAGCAAAAATATGCATTAACCGTACATGAGTTGCAAAATTTGGAGATGCAGCATGTAGACTTACACAAAAAAACGCTCCAAATGATGCAAGACGGTGTTGTAGTACGAACGATTACGTTGGATGATGATCTTTGGACTGTATTGCAAAAATATATTGAGATGAAAAAACAAAAAATAAACAACTCTTTTTTGTTTGTCAGTGAAGTTGGAAAAAAGATGTCGCTGAGTATGCTTCAAAAAATCATTCAAGCAAAAAAATAGGCGGGTCCCCTGCCCTTTTTTCCTGTTTTTCCAAGGGGTTTTATTGACATTGTATCAAAATTGTTGTATAATAATATAAATGTACTTTTTATCGAAAGGTTTGCGATTTTATGGGCAAGGAACTCGAAAAAACATACAATCCTAAAAACGTAGAAGACCGAATTTACGATTTTTGGATGGATCATGATTATTTTAAAGCAACGATAGACAAAAACAAAAAGCCTTTTACTATCGTTATTCCGCCGCCAAATGTAACGGGCCAGCTTCATTTAGGCCATGCATTTGACGAAACATTACAGGATATTTTGATTCGATATAAGAGAATGAGCGGATTTTCGGCTCTTTGGGTCCCCGGTACTGACCATGCGGGAATTGCCACGCAGATTAAAGTGGAACAAGTATTGCGTGAAGAAGAAGGTCTAACTCGTTATGATTTAGGTCGAGAGGCCTTTTTAGACCGGGTTTGGGCTTGGAAAGAAAAATACGGAGACCGTATTGTTACACAGCTAAAGAAATTAGGGTCTTCCTGTGATTGGTCTCGCCAGCGTTTTACCATGGATGAAGGCTGTTCTAAAGCGGTCAAAGAGGTCTTTGTCAATTTATATAATAAAGGTCTTATTTATAAGGGTTCTCGTATTATCAACTGGTGTCCGCATTGTAAAACAGCTTTGTCGGACGCGGAAGTTGAATATCAAGAGCAGGACGGCTTTTTCTGGCATATCAAATATCCGGTCAAAGACAGTGACGAATATGTAGTGATTGCAACGACTCGTCCGGAGACTTTACTGGGCGATACGGCGGTCGCTGTTCATCCTGAAGATGAGCGATATGCCAATTTGGTCGGAAAAACATTGATCTTGCCCTTAGTCGGCAGAGAGATTCCTGTTGTCGCAGACGAATATGTTGACCGGGAATTCGGAACCGGCTGCGTTAAAATTACGCCCAGCCATGACCCGAACGACTTTGAAGTCGGAAAACGGCATCATTTACCGGAGATTCTTGTATTGGACGGCGAAGGAAAAGTCAATGAAAACGGCGGAAAATATCAAGGTTTGGACCGGTATGAAGCTCGTAAACAGATTATCCAGGATCTTGAAGAACAAGGCTTACTGATAAAAACCGAACCGCATGTTCATAACGTAGGAACCTGCTATCGGTGTAAAACAACGGTAGAACCGATGACTTCTACGCAATGGTTTGTGAAAATGCAGCCGTTGGCTGGTCCGGCGATCGAAGCGGTTCGCAACGGTCAGATTAAATTTGTTCCGGATCGTTTTGCAACGACCTATATTCATTGGATGGAGAATATCCGCGACTGGTGCATTTCACGTCAATTATGGTGGGGACACCGAATTCCTGCATACTATTGTGATGATTGTGGTGAAATGGTTGTTAGTGCACAGGAAGTTCACACTTGTCCAAAATGCGGAGGAAAAATGCATCAGGATGAGGATGTGTTGGATACTTGGTTCTCTTCTGCTTTGTGGCCGTTCTCTACGTTAGGCTGGCCGGAGCAGACCGAAGATTTGAAATACTTCTACCCTACAGACGTTTTAGTCACCGGATATGATATTATCCCGTTCTGGGTAGCCAGAATGATTTTTTCCGGATTGGAACACACCGGCAAAGCACCGTTTTCAACGGTATTGATTCACGGATTGATCCGGGACGAGCAAGGAAGAAAATTCTCGAAATCTCTGGGTAACGGAATTGATCCGATGGATATCATCGACGAGTATGGTGCGGATGCGCTGCGGTTTACCTTAGTAACGGGCAATGCACCGGGCAACGACATGCGTTTTTATTTAAACGAGGTAAAATCGTCGCGTAATTTTGCCAACAAGATTTGGAATGCAGCTCGGTTTGCCTCCACCTATCTAACCATTGATCATGTACAATTGCCCGATGATTTGCAAATGGAAGACCAATGGATTTTGCACCAACTCAATCAAACCATTCGTTCCGTTCGTGAGAATTTGGATAAATTTGAACTCGGAATTGCTGCACAGAATCTATATGATTTTATATGGGATAAACTGTGTGACTGGTATATTGAGTTGATCAAACCTCGCTTGTTTGAAACCAATGAGGACAAGTCCACAAATCTTTCTGCACAAAATGTATTGTGCTATGTATTGAATCAGACGCTTGCCCTATTGCATCCGTTTATGCCGTATATCACAGAAGAAATTTGGCAGTCGCTGCCGCATGAAGGCGAGTCTTTGATGGTGTCTGCTTATCCGGAATTCCAATCCTCTCTCTGCTTTGATGCGTCGGCGCAGGAAATGGAAAATGTCATGGCGCTGATTAAAGAAATTCGCCAGTTGCGCACAAAAATGAATGTTTCGGCATCGAAAAAGACGTCGCTTTATATTGAGTCCGATACCCCGGACGCTTATCGGAACGGAGCTGCGTTTATTCAACGCCTTGCCGGTGCAAAAGAAATTTCTTTTGATATCTTATCGGATAAAAAAGGCATGGTTGCTGTTATTACAGCAGCGGCAAAAGCCTATATGCCGATGGGAGAATTGATCGATATCGCGCAGGAGACGGCTCGGTTACAAAAAGAAATTGAAAAGATTCAAAATGAAATTGAACGCGCGAATAAAAAACTTTCTAATGAAGGGTTTGTCGCAAAGGCCCCTGCAAAATTGATCGAAGACGAAAAACAAAAACGTGACAATTATGTTAAGAAGTTAGAAAATACACAAAAGGCTCTTGCAGATTTGACCCAGTTAAAATCATAAACAAACGAAAAGAGGTTTCAGCTGTCGATGAATATTCGTAAAGCAGAGTTCAGGGATATTCCGCAAATAGAACAGTTGCTGGTTCAGGTTAATATGGTACACCATCATGGACGTCCGGATTTATTCCGAGCCGGCTGCCAAAAATACAGTCAACAGCAGTTAAAAGAGATTCTGCAAGATGAAAAAAGTCCGGTTTTTGTTGCCGCTGATACAAATGACCAAACAATCGGATATGCTTTTTGCAAATTGCAGCAGCATAGTGGAGATTCTATCTTACAAGACATCAAGACGCTTTATATCGATGACCTTTGTGTAGACGAAAATCACCGCGGCGAACATGTCGGGGCCGCTTTATATCAGTATGTTGTGGATTTTGCAAAAAAAATTGGCTGTTATAATTTGACGCTGAATGTATGGAGTTGTAATCCTTCCGCCATTCGATTTTACGAAAAATGTGGGCTGAAGCCTCAAAAGATCGGTATGGAGAAAATTCTTTAAATTTAAGATTTAGACCATGTAAATT
>CDZQ01041667.1_pt1 | contig 16629 bp, 13 predicted proteins | sample 554831 | NCBI WGS metagenome assembly CDZQ01 (sample SAMEA3182112, study PRJEB8094) | gut metagenome | biome: human; feature: gut; material: Stool; isolation source: human stools | place: Canada | collected 2013-05-06
AAATTTCTCTCATTTATTATTGTTTTGCATAATAACATTCCCCCTAGAGGAATGTTGCTTGTATAAATTCAACAGTACCATCCTTGACTTTCCCAAAACATTCATGCATACTGTGGATAAGGGCGGATGCTCTGTAGATCTGCAAATACCATCCCCCGGGGGAGCCCCGAATCGCGCCCGGGTAAGGGACCGGGCCCGAAAAACTGTATGCATCTCACTTCACTGGGAGTTTCCCTTTGCTTGCCCCCGGTCAAGGCGCCTGGGCCGGGGCTGGCCAAAGAGAGGAGTGAATGTTGTCCCCGGCGAATCACGCCGGGATGGGAAAGCCCTGTGAAGGAGAGCGTGACTGCCGGAAATACATTATGTGGAAGGAGAATTCGCTTATGGGTAAAGGAAAATACACCGCCAGAAGCATCATTGTCCGCTGTATTGTGATCCTGGTGGGTGTGCTCATCACCGCTTACGGTGCGGAGGCCTTCGTTCTGGCAAACTTAGGTAGCGACCCTGTAACCGCATTTGTACAGGGCCTCGGCAATGTGCTGAACCTGGAGTTCGGCACGGCCATGAACGTGTTCAACGTGATCTTCTTTGTAATCATCCTCATCGTGAACCGCAAGACCATCGGCATCGGGACGGTGCTCTACACCTTCCTGCTGGGCACCTTCTGCACTTTGCTGGATCCCTTCATCGTGGCGGTCATCGGGCCGGAGCCCACCATGGTCTCCCGGGTCATCCTGATCGTCACCGGCACCATCGCCCTGGGCATCGGCCTGGGCTTCTACCAGTCCGCCGAGTTCGGCTGCGGCCCGTCCGACGCCTTCAACCAGACCATGGCCAAGGTACTGAAAATGCAGCTGCGCTGGTGGCGCATGATCTTCGACGTGATCATGGTGGTAGGCGCCCTGATCCTGGGCGGCGTGGTCCATGTGGGCACCCTGGTGGGCATGTTCCTGGTGGGCCCGGTCCTGGGACCCGTGCTCAACAAAATGGCCCCTGTGGTCAACAAGTGGTCCGGCAACGAGGACATCGAGTATGTAGCGAAATAGCCGCGGCGCGGCATTCCGGAAATGGCAGACAGAAAAATCAAATGGAAAGGTGGTACCTATTATGTCTGGAAACGGAAAGATGAAGGCCTTTGTGTATCATGATGTGAACGACGGCCGCTTTGTGGAGCGGGACATCCCCACCATCCTGGATCCCCGGGACGCCATTGTGAAGGTACAGCTCTCCACCATCTGCACCAGCGACTTCCATGTGCTCCACGGGGCTGTGCCCTCCGCCAACAAGGGCATCATCCTGGGCCATGAGTTCGTAGGCGACGTCATCGCCGTGGGCGACGCGGTGAAAAAGATCAAGCCCGGCGACCGGGTTGTCTCCAACGTGGAAACCTTCTGCGGGGAGTGCTTCTTCTGCAAGCGCGGCTTTGTGAACAACTGCGTGGAGGGCGGCTGGTACCTGGGCTGCCGGATCGACGGCTGCCAGACGGAATATGTCCGGGTCCCCATCGCCGACAACGGCCTGACCATCATTCCGGAGAAGCTGGACTATGTGGACGTGCTGGCCTGCAGCTGCGTCCTGCCCAGCGGCTACTTTGGCGCGGAGCTGGCGGAGATCCACCCCGGCGACACCGTGGTGGTCCTGGGCTGCGGCCCCTGCGGCTATACCAGCATGATGTGCGCCCGCCTGTTCGGCCCCGCCCAGATCATCGCCGTGGACCGCCATGACGACCGGGGCGAGTTCGCCCTGAAGCAGGGTTGGGCGGACGTGTTCATCAACCCCAAGAAGCAGAACGTGGAAGAGGTGGTCAAGAGCCTCACCGGCGGCCGGGGCGCGGACTCCGTCATCGAGATGGCCGGTAAGGACGGCACCTTCGAGCTGGCCTGGAAGGTAGCGCGGCCCAACGGCATCGTAGTCCTCACCGCCATGTACGAGGAGGATCAGGTTCTGCCCCTGCCCTCCATGTACGGCAAGAACCTCATCTTCAAGACCGGCGGCGTGGACGCCAGCAAAAACCAGATGCTGGTAGATCTCATTGCCGGGGGCAAGCTGAACCCCCGTCCCCTGTTTACCCACTTCAAGCCCCTCAACGACATCAGCAATATCTATAACTTCTTCATGAACAAAGAGGACGGCTGCATCAAGGTGGCCATCACCCCCTATGAGGAATAAGTAAAACATAAAAACCGTTGCATGGGCCCCGCCGGATAAACCGGCGGGGCTCTCTGTCTGTCCTAAAAGCCTTTTACACAACTTTTGGGACAGGTTGAATATGCCGTGGCCTTTTCGCCCGGACGAAAAGGCCACGCTCCGCTCGACGTGTGCGCCTTGCGCAGCAAGGCCTCGCGCGGCATGGCGATCCAACGCGAGGCGGGTTGCCGCCCCCTCACGCTCCCCCGCCCGGGGGGCCACTCCGTGGAAAGAAACCTCTTTTGGCAAGCCGAAGCCCCGCCGGATAAACCGGCGGGGCCCTTTTGCTTTATTGGTTTTGCTGTGGTTCCGGGTCGGGGGCGTCAAGCAGCAGCCGCTTGGTTGCTGCGGTAGAGGAAGGTGACAACCTGGCCCCGGATACAGGGTTCCTCCGGTCCAAAGGTGGTGGTCGTGGTGCCGGTGGTGATGTCGTTCTCCACAGCCCACAGCACCGCGTTGTAGTAGTAAGCGTCCTCCACCAAATCCGTAAAGGGATTCTCTATGGTCGCGGGTTTCGGAGAACCGGCGGCACGGTAGAGGAAGGTCACGGCCTGATCCCGGGTCACAGTTTCCTCCGGGCCAAAGGTGGTATCGCTGGTTCCCTCGGTGATGCCGTTCTCCACGGCCCACAGCATTGCTTTGTAGTAGTAAGCGTCCTCCACCACATCCGTAAAGGGATTCTCGGTGGTCTCAGGCTCCGGAGAGCCGGCGGCGCGCCACAGGAAGGTCACCATCTGGCCGCGGGTGCAGCTCTCGTCCGGGCCGAAGGTGGTGTCGCTGGTGCCTTCGGTGATGCCGTTCTCCACGGCCCACAGCACCGCGTCATAGAAGTAGTCCCCTTCTTCCACATCGGTAAAGCCCTGCTCGGGGGCCTCCAGGATGGTGATGCGGCCCTGGCCGGCGGGATCGGCGTAATCCTCCAGCCCATCCGCGCCCAAGTAGTCAAAGTAGGCGATCAGAGCCTGACTGTCCAGCTGCACATCCTCCTGCACCAGGGGGAGCGTGGTCAGCATGGTGAAGCCGTCGCCGGCTTCTTTCAGGTAATAGCTGGTGCTACCGAGGGTATAGGTCTTGTCCAGCTCCAGAGGTTCGCCGTTGACCATGACGTTGCTGACCCGGCGCGCGGCCCCCTCGGGGATCTCCACAAACTGCCCCTTTTCATCGGTCACAACCGGCGTGGGGACGCTGGTGTCAATGGTGAAAGTGAGGCCGGAGACCTGCATGAAGCCGCCGCTCTCACCGGGGGTGGCAAAGCAGGACATCTCCAGTACATCCAGCAGCTGGGCGCCTGTGATCTCTGCGGAGCAGAGGGAATTGTTGTAGGGGTGGACGGAGAGGATGTCGCCATAGGTGATGTCTCCGGCCTTGGCGCCGGCAATGTAGTTTTCGCTCTCTGGATCGGTGTGATCTACAGGCAGATCCGCCCGGATGCCGCCACCGCCCAGTATGGCGATGTCGGAGTCAACGGCGTACCGGATGGAATCCGCGCACAGGTCGCCCAGGTTAGTCTCCTTGTTCCGGACGGCCCGGTTGCCGTCGGCGCCCATGGTGGTGAGCGCGATGTCGGTGTTTGCCACGACCTCGTTGGTCAGGTCCTCATATTCCGCCTCGATGCCGGTAATAAACTCGGTGGTCTCAGGATCTTTCTCGGTATAGCCGGTAATAAGTTCCGCGGTAACGCTGCCGTCAGCGGAGAGAACGATCTTGCCGATGGCGGCCAATTCCGTACCGGTCTGGTTGAGGAGGACAGTATTGCCGTCCTTGTCGGTGACAGCCTTGCCGGAGACGGTGCTGTGGGAGTGGCCGTCGATGAAGGCGCTCAGGCCGCTCACGTTGGCGATCACGTCCTCGCTGCGCCAGGGTGCGGACTCTTCGCTGTCGCCCAGGTGGCCCACGGCAATGACATAGTCCGCGCCCTCGGCCTTGGCGTCGTCAATGGCCTTCTGCACCGCGTCGTAAAGGTCCTGGCCGTTGTTCCCCTCGCAGAAGCCATAGATGAAGTTACCGTCCTCATCCTGGAAATAGGCGGGGGTGGACTTGGTGAAGGTCTCAGGGGTGCAGATGCCCACATAGGCCACGGTGGTCTCGCCGTAAGTGATGAGCTTGTAGGCGTCAAACACCGGTTCCCCGGTCTGCAGGTCTATGAAGTTGCAGGCGTAGTAGCCCACGTCGGACATGGCGTCCAGCTCCAGGAGCCGGGGCACGCCCTTGTAGTCGAACTCATGGTTGCCGGGGACCAGGAAATCGTAGCCCAGGTAGTTCATGATGTCGATGAGGTACTCGCCCTCGGAGAGGGTGCCGATGGCAGCGCCTTGTACGGCATCGCCGGCGTCTATCAGCGTAACGTTGTCCGCGCCGTATTCGGCTTCCATCTCCTTCATGTAGGCGGCCAGGCCGTCATAGCCCAGGCCGTCGTGCAGGCCGCAGTGGACGTCGTTGGTATGCAGGATGACGATGTCCCCCTCCGCGGCGAAGGCGCCCGTGCCCATCAGCCCCAGAGCCAGTACCAGGACCAGGAGCACGGCAAGAATCCGTTTGCTCATGTGTTACCCTCCAATTCATCGTCAATATATTTGGACGGATTGTCCGAGGCCAGTATATCACATTCCTCCGGTAGATGGTAGTCTGAATTCAGCAATTTCCCAATTTTTTGAAAATTTTTAATAAACTTTACTTTAATCTTGCACAAAGCGCATCAACAAAAACCCGCCGCCTGCGCTTGCAGGCGGCGGGCTGCATGTTTCAAGGATTTTCTTTGTACCGGATTAATACATCCCACACTCGGGGAATTATGGCTTTCTATAAGAGATAAGTAGAGAAAAGAAGGGATATGTGTTATATCCTATAATTTCTTTCCGATATTCTCTACCATAGTCTACATATCTTATCCGCTGAAAATGGCAAGTTTTAAGGCGAAGCAGTCGGGCATTTTTTGCAAAAAGCAAAGACACTTATAGATTGGAGACCGCTCTGCCAAATGCCTCTTGCGCCGCATAGCATAAAAGTCAACATGTATATAGGCATCTAATGTCATGCTTACTTTGGAGTGGCCCATAAGGTATTGCAGGCCTTTCACATCGATCCCGGCTCGTTGCATAATAGTCGATGCCATCGGCGAGATCCCGTCGGATCGTGACTTCCTTTTTCCGAAGATCTTCTAATGTCTTCCATTAAACCGCAAAGGCGGCGTTTCTCACTTCCTACCCGGAAAAACAGGAACGCCGCTTTTTTACGTTTTCCTTATTATTGAAAGCACAAACCAGCCAGCAAGCCATTAGAAACAAGAAAACTTATATGCTTTCTTGCTGATGGCTTGCCGGCCGACCATATTCACAGATGCAGTCAAAAATGCAAAAGGTTGAGATGATAAGCTCTCCCTGCTACAACCGTATAGTCCGGTACCAGGTATCGGGTACAGCGCTCGGAGACGCCGCAACTGTCTGTCAACTCCACAGATATATTCTCCAAATGGAACACCGTGACATCGGCGCAGGCCCCTTCCCTGAGCCTTCCCAAGCCAGTAAGCCCGAAATAGTTGGCCGGTGTTTGGGTCACGGCAGTGAGACACGTTTCCAAGGGCATACCCAAATGCAGCAACTTTGTTATAACATGGTACAGTCCCCGCACAGGCTCCAGGTAATTCCAGGTATAAATGTCGGTACTAATCAGGTCAGGGAAAAAGCACTGTTCCATCATGGCCCGGGCAATCCGAAAGCTAAAGCTGCATCCCCCATGTCCCACGTCGAACAGTACACCTCGGTACCGGGCCTGCCACACCGACTCCCGCACCCGAAGTTCCTTGTCTACAAGGCTGTTCCACACACCGTTGGGACTATAGCAATGGTAGCAGTGGGTAATCAAATCCCCCAGCTGAGCACCGGCAAGGATTTCTTCCACAAAAGGAGGTGCCTCGCCCACATGCACTACAAAGGGAAGGTCCAGTTCTCTTGCCAGGCGCTGCCCCAGGAAGAAGGGCTCCATGCCCAGCTTCCCCACCGCCTCCCGGTCACAGCGGAGTTTCAGCCCAACAATCCGGCCCCGGTTCTCTTCCACTGTACTCCGCAGTGCTTCCGGGTTAAAGTTGGCACTGTCCGAAGCCTCCTCCCAAGTATCAATCCCGTTGGAAGCCAAGTTTAATAAGGCAAAAACACGAGTTTGTCCCTGATCCATCCATCTCTGGCAAAAACCCGGAAAATTATCCGCGCCGGTGGTCCCAGCATCAAACACCGTGCTGTTCCCGGCCAGGACACCGGCCAGATCGGGATGCAAGCCGATGCCCATGGGGTTGTCCAAGTCAAGATGGCAGTGGCAGTCAATAAATCCGGGCGCGACATATTCCCCATCCAGAGTGATAATGTCCGCGTCTGCCGGAGCAGCAAGGCTATCGCCGATTTCCGCCATATACCCGTCCCGCAGCAGTAGGTCCGCCCTCTCCCCCAGGAATCCGTCCCCAGGGGAGAAGAGTCGGCCGCCGCGAATCAGCAAACACCTGGTATTCATTTCATGAATTCCAAAACAAATGTGCTTAGATCCGGAATATATGTAACCAAGAACAGGCAGAAAATCAGTCCTATGACAAAGGGCAAAAGCGTACGGAACGTGTCCTCCACCTTGCATTTTGCAATAGTAGCACCCACAAAGAGGTCGGCCCCATAGGGCGGGGTCACAAGACCAATGGTAGTGTTGATGGACATCACGACGCCAAATTGCACCGGGGTAAGCCCGGCCTGAAGGGCCAGGGGAAGCAGGATGGGAGACAGTATCATGATGCTGGGCACGTTGTCCATCACACAGCCTACCAGAAGCACCAGCACATTAATCATCAGCAGGATCAAAATCGGGCTGTCCGTGATACCCGAAATAAAGGAAACCAGTTTGGTAGGTACCTGCTCCAGCGTGACATACCGTGCAAAGCCGGTGGCAAAGGCAAGCAGGAACATCACAAGTCCGTTCATAGACATGGACTCGATGAGCGTCTCCCAAATTGCCTTCAGATCCAGCTCTTTGTATACAAACACGCCAATAATGATGGAATACACTACGGCAACCACTGCGGCTTCCGTGGGAGTAAACAGTCCGGAGTAAATACCTCCCAGAATGATGACTGGGCAGACAATGGCCCATTTGGCATCCCAGACCGCTCTGCCCCGCTCACGCCAGGTGGATTTTTTCTCTTTTGGATAGCCATATTTCCTGGATAGGAACCACGCCACCAGGCACAGCACCACAGTAACGATAATACCGGGAACCACCGTGGCAATGAACAGGTCAGCAATGGAGGAGCCGGTCACCACAGCATAGAACACTAAGCTCAGGCTGGGTGGGATGAACAGGCCCAGGGAACCAGCACAGGAAACCAAGGACGCGCAAAAGCCCGTCTCATAGCCCCGCTGCTTCATCTCCGGTATCATAAACCCGCCGATGGAGGAGACGGTCGCAGTTGCAGAGCCGGAGATTGCGCCAAAAAACATACAGGTCACAACACTGGAAATTGCCAGACCGCCGGTGAGGTGCCCCACAAAGCTCTGAATCATATCAATCAGCCGTTTGGCAAGACCACCGCGGCTCATCAATGCACCCGCCAAAATAAAGAAGGGGCAGGCCAGCATGGGGAAGGAGTCCAAACCCGTCACCGCCGTCTGGGCAATCACGGAAATCGGAACCTCAGTAAACAGCGCAAAACACGCCGACGCAGCAATTACAATTGAAAACCCAATGGGTACGGAAAAGGCCATAAGGCCGAACATGATAATAAACAGCAGCAATATTTCCATATCTTATGCCTCCGCTTTCCCGAAATCCCGCAACTGGTGAACAAGCTTCATAACAACGCGGATACCAAAGAGCAGCATACCGACAGGCATGCTCAGGTAAACAAGGTGCATTGGGATCTTCAGCGCAACAGAGGCCGCGCCAGTCTGCTGCAAAGACAGAACCAGCGTAATGCCCTGGTAGATCAGCCAGCACGAAAGTACAATCAAAATCACAGAAACGCAGATATCAATAACTTTCTGCACCCGCACCGAGAATCTTTCCGTAATAAATGTCAGTTTGATATGCTCGTTTCTGCGTTCGGCAAGGCTCACACCCACCCAGCAAAGCCAGATATAAACATAGCGGACCAGCTCCTCACTCCAAGACAGGGAGTCATTTACCACCACGCGCATAATCACTTGCAGGAACGCAACGGCAATAATGAGAATGAAACCCACACCCAGAAAAATGTCCTCAATCAGGTTCATCCAATAAAAAAAGCCCTTTTTTTGCTCCATACGATGCCATCCTCTCATCGGTCAGATACCGGCGGGGCGCAGGCCACAGGCGCAGCGCCCTGCCGGTACGCAATGGATTTTTACTCAGAGTAGCTCCGGAAGAGATCAATCAACTCCTGACCAAAAATATCCGTATATTCATCATATACCGGGGCGACGGCTTCCACAAAAGTGGCGCGTTCCTCGTCTGTCAGTGTAGTCACTTCCACGCCGGAGGCCGCGAATTCCTCAATGATCTTCGCGCTTTCTTCATCAAAAGTGGTGTTCATAAAGTCGCAGGCTACCTTGCCGCCATCAATGACAATCTGCTGCAGATCTTCCGGCAAACTGGCAAGCCAAGTAGGGGATACTGCCAGGATGCAGGTATCGATGCTGTGGTTGGTAATAGTCATATAATCCAGGACTTCATGCAGTTTGGAGTCATAGATGGCCGCGGGAGAGCACTCCATGCCGTCAATGGTCCCCTGCTGCAGGCCGGTATAGCACTCCGTCCAGCTCATGGGGGTGGGGTTGGTGCCCATAGCCTCAAACATCTTCAGGAAGATATCCTGCTCGGGAACACGCATCTTGATGCCCTGCAGGTCATCCACCGTGTGGATTGTGTGCTTGTTGTTACCAATCAGGCGCAGCCCGGAAGCATAGTAGCCCAGAGCTTTGATATCCTGCTCTGCCAGGATTTCATCCAACGCTTCACCGCCTTCCCCTTCCACAGAGGCCACAAAGGAATCAAAATCTGGATACAGGAAGGGCAGATTGACCACGGCGATCCGCTCGTCATACGCGGAGAAGCTGGCGGTGCCGGCGCAAGTTGCCTGAATGCTTCCAAGCTTCACGCTCTCCAACGCTTCCCGCTCGCCGCCCAGGATGCCGTCCATGTAGATAACGACGTCAATACGTCCTCCGCTCTGTTCTTCCACATATTTTTCAAATTCCTGCAGGCCGCGGTGTGCAATACCGCCGGAGCCGTCGGCACTGGCTACGCTCATTGTGTACTCCGCAGTCCCGGAAGGTGCCTCGGATGCAGGGGCCTCGGATGCAGGGGCATCACTCGCCGGTGCCTGAGTCTGCTCCGTACCGCCGCCGCAGCCGGCCGCCAGGCTCACGATCAGGACCAGAGCCAGAGATAGGGCCATCACTTTTTTCATCATTGTCTCTTCCTCCTTAGATTTTCCTTTTTTATTTTTTGGCGCCGTCTAAATAGAGCCGGTGCCGGACACTCTGGGATGAACGTTGTGCCGTAGGCCGGTCAAAACAGGGTGGCTCCACAAGCAGTGTCGCTTGCGAATTTGCTGAACAAACCCAGCACCCCATCAAAGGACGGTGCCTTGTTCTGCCAGTGCTTCCGGCGGGCCTCCAGCGCTTCCCGGACTTCTTCAGGCGAACATATCTCCCCATGGAGACCCACAATGTTTAGACTTCTCTCCGGAATGTCGATGGAGATGAGATCCCCCTCCTCCACCAGGGCGATGGGGCCGCCGGCGGCCGCTTCTGGGGCCACGTGTCCAATAGCCGGGCCCCGGGTAGCGCCGGAAAAGCGCCCATCGGTGACGATGGCTGTGGAGGCCCGGAGCTCCGGATAGACAAACAGCGTCTCCGTGGCACGGAACATCTCCGGCATTCCCGTAGCCCGGGGGCCTTCATAGCGGATCATGATCACATCGCCAGGATGGATCTTGCCCGCTTTTATGGCGTCCACAGCGGCAACTTCGCTGTCGAACACCCGGGCCGGCCCGGTCATCACATGGGTCTTGGGATCGGCGGATGCGTGTTTGACCACAGCGCCGCCAGGAGCCAGATTTCCATGGAGGGCCGCCATGCCCCCGTCGGGTTTGTAGGGCTGCGCCACCGTGTGGAGAATGTCCTCCGGCTTGAGGCCGTAATTGTGCAGATACAATGCGTTCATCTCGAAGAAGTGGACCTTTTCCAGATCCTCCAGATTCTCCCCCACGGTTTTGCCGGTCACGGTCAGCTCGTCCAGATACAGGTAATCCCGGAGCTGCCGCATGACCCCCGGCACGCCGCCGGCGAAGTACAGGAAGGCTGTGGGCCACTTCCCGCTGGACAGCAGGGAGACCAGGACAGGGATCTTCCGGTGAATCTCGTCAAAGTCCTTGGCCGTAATGTCGATCCCCAACTGCCGGGCGATGGCCGGCAGGTGGAGCGTGGCGTTGGTGGAGCCGGAGACCGCGGCGTGAACCATAATGGCGTTGAGGAAGGACCGCCGCGTCAAGATTTTTCCCGGCGTCAGGTTTTCCTCTACCATATGGCACAGGCGCTCACCCGCTGCTCTTGCCAGACGCTGGATGTTCTCCCCCCAGGCGGGCATCAGCGCGTTTCCGGGCAGAGACAGGCCCAGGGCCTCCGAGAGAATCTGCATAGTCCCCGCGCTGCCCATGTAGAGGCAGGCTCCCGCCGTGGCGCAGGCACCGCATTTGAGGAAGTTTTCCTCCGCCTCGTCCATCTCCCCGGCCGCCACCTTGGGCTGTGTCTCATAGCAGATTACTGGAGTCACGAAACCGGGCCCCGGCAGCTGGGCGCCGCCAGAAAAGTGGAGAGCCGGTACATCCTTCAGCCGCGCCATGGTCAGCAGATGGGCGGGCACCGCCTTGTCACAGGAGGAGAAAAGCAACATCCCGTCATAGGGGGCACTCTTCTGGTGAATCTCTACCAGGGCGGAGATCATATCCCGAGACACCAGGGAGTAGCGCATACCGGCATGTCCGCAGGCAACGCCATCACAGATGTCCGTCGCGGTGTGTACGGCAGGGCAGCCGCCGCCTTTTCGCACCCCCACCTTGGCGCTCTCCGCTAGAAGGGAGAGGTGGGTACTGCCCGGGTGGCTGTCTCCTGCCGTGGTCTCCAGCAGGATCTGGGGTAGGCCAAGATCCTCCGGCGCCCAACCGGTACCCAGGCGCATGGGGTCAAATTCCGGATTCTGGGCCCTTGCAGCTTGACTAATCAGCATGATCTTTCCCTTTCCTTTACAGCGCGGCCAGGTAGTCTTTCAGCTTGGCGTCGATCTCCGGGGCCAGCACGCCCTCTTCAGGGCTTTCAGCCAGGAGGCGGGCCGCTTCCTTCTCGGCACGGGCTTTGGCGTCCAGAGCGCCCTCCTGCTCCCACTGAAGGTGGGGGTCCATAAAGGAGACCGTAGGCCGCCAGCACTCAGCAAAATTCATCAGGGTGTTGTCATGCATCAGGTGGTTCCCATAGTGACCCAGCTCCATGATCTCATCCACGCACATGTCTTCTTCGGAGAAGTCCACACCGCTGAGAATACGCTGAACCCGGTCCAGGCACTCGCTGTCCAGTACGAATTTGGACAGGGACATTGCCATCAGGCTGTCCAGGGTACCCACGCCGTTGTGGAAGAACTGGGCGCCGGCCAGGGCCAGGAGCAAGGCGTTCTGCATAGTTTCCAGGCCTGCCTGATAGTCCTCCACCTTGGAGTCGGTGATGCCGGCCATGACCCGGTTGGGCACTTGGTAGCGGTAAGCCAGCTGCAGACCGATGACGTTGCACAGATTTCCCTCAGGGGAACCATTGGCATAGCTCACCGTGCGCATATTCCCCACAGTGGAGCCGGGCACATAGGTAACCGGGACGCCCGGATGAATCAGCTGCGCCAGTACCAGTCCTGCCAGAAACTCCACATTCTGCTGCACCGCAGTACCCACGGCCGTCAGGGGAGCGGTGACGCCGCCCATGAGGCAGTTTACAATGTAGATGGGCTGACCCTTTTCCGCATAGGCGATGAGGGACTCCGCTGCGATCTGCTCATATTTCAGCGGGCTGGTGGGGCAAATGGGAACCGCCATCACATAGTCGTTCCAGAGCTCGTCCCCCTGCTCAAATGCAATCTGGGCCATACGAAACATGTGGTTGATCTTTTCGGTGGTTCCGGTAAAGCTCAGCAGGAGTTTGTCGGAATACTTCATTGCATAATAGAGGGTGTACAGCTCTTTCCGGTCTGCCGGGATATCAGAGGCGTCCGTGAGCACACCACCCGTCACGGTGACCGGGTCGCAGGCCTGGACCAGCCGGGTGAGCTTGATGTAATCCTCGCTGGTGCCCGGGCGCTCCACACCGTTTTCCGCAATGAAAGGGGAACCATAGCAGGGAGACACCAGCAGCCGCTTCTGGCCGATGCCGTGCTCCATGGTATGCTTGGGATTTCTCGCCCGGTACGTATAGCGCGCAGGGCTGGTCTTCAGGGCGCTTTCCACCATGTTCCGGGAAATGCGGACGATCTTGCCGTCCACTTTGGCGCCGTGTTCCTGGAAAATCTCCAGAGCCTTGGGGAAATTGAATACCACGCCGGTCTGCTCCAGCACACGCAGAGAGGCTTCATGCACCATATCCAGCTGGCTTTCGCCCAGCAGTTCCAATCGATTGATCATCGCCGCTCCTCCACCTTACTATTTATCTTTTCTCTTACTTCCCAATCACACCGGTCTCCGCCAGCACGCTCTGGAGCGTACGGCGATTCACCAGGTCTGTCGGAGCACACGGCTTTCTCGGACGTCCGCAGGCAAGGCCCTGAATCTCCATGGCTGTCTTAAGCGTCCCCGGAAAGGGCCCCCCGAATACCACCGCCATGATCTTGCAGATGCGCTTGTGCATATCCAGAGCTGTTTTCATATCGCCTTCCTGGAAGCTGTCGTACAGTTTCCGGCAGATTCCCGGCGCCACACAGCCGCATACGCCCATAAAGCCGTCGCCACCGCTGGCCAATGCCCCCAGAAACATCTCGTCCGTTCCGGTGAGGACGCCGAAGGCCTCGCCCTGCGTGCGGTTGATGATCTCCACCGTGGAGGTGAGGTCCGCCACGTTCTTGATGCCCACAATGTTCCGCTCATGGGCAAGCTCCGCAATCGCGTCCGCGGAGAGGGCCACGCCGGTGTAAGCGGGATAGTGATAAATGACCACGCCGGGCTTGGAGAACGCCGCCATTTCCTTATAAAAGGCCACAGCGTCCGCCTCGGAGACAGAGGGATCAAAGGGAGTCATGAGCAAAACGAAGTCCACGCCCACTTCCCCTGCATAGGAGCACAGTTCCTTTGTGGTGCGAGTGGTGTTGGTGCTGCAGCAGGCGGCAATCTTAATCCGGCCAGCCGCGGCTTCTACCGCGATGCGCATAAGTTCTTTGCGCTCTTCCAGGGACAGGGCGGGATATTCTCCGGAGGAGCCGCCTACCAGGATACCGTCCAGACCAGACTGGGCCATATGATCCACCATCTTAGCGATAGCGGCCTCGTCCAGGGCCTCGTCCCGGGTCATGGATGTGGGCATGGCGCCGAACACGCCCCGGAACACCTTTTCCCGGCCGCCGTCCAGATAGAGCCGGGTGCTGCCGTCGGTAAAGCTGACTTCCTCCGCCTTGGCATTGACCCGCACACGGGCCTTGTCATAGAAGACGCGTTCGCACACCGTGGCGCCTACTTCCGTGCCGTTGGAGACGATGGTCAGCTTCTGTCCGGGCTTGGCATACTTGCTGTCGATGAGACAGTAGCCTATGCTCAGCTCCACGGAATAGCCGTAGTTGGCAGTGGTGACCTTGCCGACTACTTCTTTACCCACCTTCACCGGACTCTCCAGCTCGATATCGATCTCATCGTCCTCCGCCACAAAGCCCATGAGCAGGCGGGCAGGGCCGGACTTGCGGATCTCTTCCAGACGGGCTTTGCCTACAAAGTCGCCCTTATCCCACTTGATGAGGGCATCCATGCCCATTTCCAGGGGATTCGTGTTCCGGAAATCTCGGATGGTAATGAGGCCCTTCTCCGTAGGAAGGCTTTCCAGACCCACATCTGTGGTGATAACCTGGGCTCCGTAGGGCCGGCCCAGACGCACCAGATCGGCCACGATCCGGTCAATGCGGGTGTTGTCCGCAAAAATCTCATAGCCCAGCTCGCCGGTAAATCCGGTCCGTGAGAGGATAATGGGAACACCGCTGACCTCATTTTCCATAAAGTGATAGTACTTCATGGAGGTCATGTCCTTGGCCATGCAGGAGGTGAGCAGCCGCCGGGAATCCGGTCCCTGGATGCTCCACAGGGCGATCTTGTCGCTCAGATCCTCAAATTTCACCGCCATGCTGCCCCGATGGGCCTCGAACCAGAGTATGGTGTTGTCTTTGAACGCCGTGATGACCCAATACTTCTCCTTGCTGAAGCAATAGATCGTCACATCATCCACATACTGGGCGTTCTCGTCCAGCATGCAGGTATACATGACCCGACCGGGACCGGACTTGCGGAGATCGTTGACACTCAGACCATTGAGAAACACCTCGGCGTCAGCACCTGTCACCTCGATCAAACCCATGGTGAAGTCCGCGATCCCCACGCGATTGCGAATCAGCATGTGCTCTCGGCACCTAGCCGCATCATATTTTTTCATACTGTTTCCTCCTTTACGGCTCCTGCACATATGCGTTTTTTAAAATGAAAAAATATTTGTCTACGTTTCTTATAACAAAACAATAGCACGTGCGTATTGTATAGTCAATATTTTTAAATCTTTTTGTTTTGTTGTACAAAACGAATATATTGGTTTTGTGTGTTCCTCCAAGCCGTTCCCTTACCACCTCAAATCGTTTGACTTCATGTGCAAATCATGGTACTTTATGGTTATAAACCGAGGAAACGGGTCAAGGATCACAATTTATCCCCTGATTTGGACGAATGGGAGGCTGATGCCAATGCAAGGAAACGAGTATGAGAAATACAGATTACAATCCGTTGAAAAATCCATTAATATCCTAAATCTGTTTTACGATGCGGAAGAGCTGGGCGCTGCGGAAGTCGCGGCCAAAATGGGTATGACTCGCGGCACTGCATTTCGTTTCCTTACCACGTTGGAAATGAACGGCCTTCTCATTCGCACTTCCAAGGCGCGCTACCGTCTGGGCTTGCAACTGTATTCTCTGGGGCAGCTCGCCTATGCCCGGTTCAGTCTGCCCGACCTGTCCCACCCCTATCTCGCGCGGCTGATGGAAGCGACGGGAGAGACCACCTTTTTAGGGATTTCCGATGGCTCCACCAAGGTAATCTATGTAGACCGGGTTGTTTCCACCTCCACGCTTCGGATCGACATCCGTCTGGGCACGCGTATCACCGCCCACCACACCTCTATTGGCAAATCCATCCTGGCCTACCAATCGGAGAAGTTTATCCAGCATTATTTGGAAACCACGGATTTCACTCCCATTACCCAGCGGACCATCAGCGACGCGAAGATGTTGCTTTTGGAGCTGGAACAAATTCGCCACACAGGATACTCCTGTGATGATGAGGAGTCAGAGACTGGCCTCGTCTGCTTCGGCGCGCCAATCCTAGACCGCACCGGTCAGTCGATCGCTGGGATCAGCGTCTCTGGGCCACGTTCCCGGATGCTGGAAAACAAAAAGGAAATCCTGATTTCCCTCCAGGACACCGCCAGGGCCATCTCCAGTAAGGTTATATAAAAAGTCACCGGTGCAACCATGCAGAAAACTTCTCCGCCTATCACCGGAAATCCTGTGCATGTCTTAGTGCAAAAAAAGATGGACATTTTTCTGAAACTGGTGAAGAACTCCCCTATGAGGGAAGTCCCGTAAGCGTCAAATAAGGGCATAGGTATGCAGAAGAGAAATGTATGTTTTATCCAACATATTTCGATTCACAAATCAAGATCAAGCAAAAGATTTTTCACTTTTCACTCGACAGGTAGCGTAGCGGCCGAAGACTTTTTTCGCAGGAGGGGTACACAAAATAAAACGCCGCTGTCTGCAATTTGCAGACAGCGGCGTTCATACATAAGGCGTTTTTTCTTTGCAATTGTCGTCAGTGTGAAATAAAACTTACGGCTGTACCCTCCGGCAATTGCTTGCGCCCCAGTGGGTTCAGACGATTGCTTAGTACATCCCGCCCATGTCGGGGGCAGCGGGAGCCGGAGCCGGAGGCTCGGGGATATCGGCCACCAGAGACTCGGTGGTGAGGACCATGGAGGACACGGAGGCGGCGTTCTCAATGGCGCTGCGGCAGACCTTGGTGGGATCCAGGATACCCGTCTGGATCATATCGCAGTACTCCTCAGAGGCAGCGTTGAAACCATAGCTGGTATCGGTGCTGGCCTTGACCTTGTCCAGAATCACAGCGCCCTCCAGGCCGGCATTGGCCGCGATCTGGCG
>CDZQ01043722.1_pt1 | contig 16613 bp, 15 predicted proteins | sample 554831 | NCBI WGS metagenome assembly CDZQ01 (sample SAMEA3182112, study PRJEB8094) | gut metagenome | biome: human; feature: gut; material: Stool; isolation source: human stools | place: Canada | collected 2013-05-06
CTATGTCCCTTTTTGTGCTCTTCCCAATTTGCGCAACTTATTGTACCTTATCGCCAGCTGACCTCATTCAGCCAGAACCTGCAAACAAATTTGCGCATAACTCTTGACAGTACCAATTTATCCGGGCTGAGGCGGTGTTTCCTCGGCTCAGTTTTTCTTTTTGTCAACAGGTCCCTTATTGTACCTTACCAGGCATTCACGCGTACTTTTATCCAATATGTTTAAAAAGCAGATCTTTCATCCGTCCATGATGCGATCCCCTACAAAGTCATAACTCCATACATTGAAGGGTCCCTAACTCCAGGCGACGTCCTCATAGCTTTCTCGTTTATCTTACACCCAGTGAAATAGAATACGCTTACTGGTCTACTCATTCTTCATAATTCTTTCTGTTTTGTGTCTACTCTATTGACTCCAGTCTCCTACAGCTTGCCTATCTTTATAATCTTATCAAGCATAGTTTGCTCTTTCATTTACGCTTCTAAGATTATCAACTAATCGTGGTATCAACTCCAGATCTAATAACTTTAATTCATGCATATTCTTAAGCAACACTTCATCGTATTTGAATTTCTCTGTCATTCTCGACTTCAAATAAAGATTTTGGCTGATTAAGCTGAGGTGCTCCGCCCGAATGCAAATACGCATCAAAGCATCATAATCATCAAGTACATACTTTTGATGTAAATACTCAATTCTCAACTTCATTATCTTTTTATGACTATAAATCAAGCACAAAACCCGCAACCATATCTTTCTTGATACAATTAATTCCATAATGACATCATAGCATTTTAGGCCATAATTCATTGACTCGTATGCCTCCATAACATGGAAGTAAAGTTGTTCCTCCATATCATTCGTCTGAAATTGATAATAACCCGTATTCATTTCGCGCGATTGATAATAATCTTCTAACTTTCGAATTAAATCAGGAATGCTGAATTCATATTGATACCCTTTCTTTTTCTTTATAATATGAAACATTCTATACGGATACCAATCATAATCTTCCTCTGAGTAAAGAACTGCATTATTCATTTCAGCGAAGGATGCCTTAGCTATCCCATATGAGCGTCCTCTAAAGAAATCCATTATATCAAAAGTTTTCTCAACGCTATCGTATCCGAACACTAGGGGAGAATGTCTCATATCTGCACCATAGTTGTACGCAGCTATGTTTTTCTTGTTAATAAATGGAAATGCATAATAGCCTTTATCAATACAATTTACTAGAAAATCAGAAAATCCATAATTGATAACTTCCAAAATAAAATCCTTCGACAACGAATTATCTTCAATATGATAACAATTATACCACATGTCATTTCGATGGAAATCATCATACTGTATTTCAGGATTAATTCTAATATTTACAAAGTTATTCATTATCCATTCATATTCATCCCCCGTATTGCCAACAATCGACAGTAATGCTGCATTTTGTGGTAATTGCGCTATAATAGGCCTATGTATTTCGAGAGTTCTTTTTGTTCCCATTTCTCATCTGTCGCGCACAATATAAAATCTATGTCCGCATGCTCCTTATTATTTCAGAATTTCTGTGATAATTCTTCCCCATATATCCAAATTATTCCGCGTTTATTGCGCTGTTTTACACCATCACGACAGTTTTTAGTCTTTGCCTTTATTTCCATTGTAAAATTCTTTTAATTTTGCAAGTAGTGCAGAGTTCCTTCCGGTATCACAATAATGCATAGTATCGCATGATGGATATTCCTTCCGTATGAATTGGATCATCATATCCTCTACAGTTCTACCTAGCGCTCTACAGGAAAGACAAAACAGATCAATGGTATTTTCTTCAATCCCTATTGCACCAACCAATCCCAAATCGCTAAACCGATCACTTACATATACTGAATGAAGATAATAGTTGTTTTCATGCATAAGCGACCACAATTCTTCTTTTGAATATCTATTTCCGTTCGTGCATCTGCTCACGCGATTATTAAGTTCCCATATTCTATCTAATTCTATTTGTTTTGCATTATTTATTTTAACTACTGTTCCTAGTTGTTTGAGATACTCTTCGTATGTGTTAGCAGCCTTGTGGAGTGTTTTTCTCATTACATCTGTTCGATACGTATCGGTACGAATTTTTGCCATCTCACAATTAATGCTCTCAGAACAGTTTACAATAGATAATTCCTCGTAAACCGTTTTTGGATCAAATAATATTGAATTAATTTTTGGAATTGCAGTTCGGACTGCTTGAATCTCATTTGGATCATCATCTATAAAAACAAAGCTTTCTTCATTTAAATTCATTTCGTCAACTATGTTTAGTATATTTTTGTATTTAGGTTCCCAATTTATTTTCCAATTTGCTATGTTTTCTTTCGTTATCACCATCTCATCATGTTCCTCAAATACTCTCAGAACATCGTCTGTATCATTTTTGCTACATAATGCTAGTAGCAAGCCTCTACGAAATAAGTTGGCAATAAATTCTTGGAACTCCTTGTATATAATTCCTCTTCCTTCATAGCCTATTTCCAATTCATTCATACTGTCTTCTGATGCTATGCCACCCCAAAGAACATTATCACAATCTAAAATCAAGCATTTTGGCGACTGCTTCTTCCATATTTTATATTGTTTGAGCGTACAATCCGCTATACTTTGATCCACTAAATAACTATACGGCAAATTCCATACTTGTCCTTTTATATAATCATATGATTTGGAGCTTCCAAATTTTGCAATTATTTTTTGCATATCAAGCATAACATAGTTTTCTTGTTTACTGAATGAATCTATTAATATTCGATTTGCTTCTGCGACTCCAGTTATAAGCCTTGGCCCTTCAACATAGTCGATCATACGCATTATGTTCTCGAATCCAAATATAACTACAAGTCCTTTGAATCCTGACAATATGCTTTTAATTTTATCTACACACAGCTTTATAAACTCTATCTTTTGGCTTTCCTCTGAATTATGCATCTTTTGATTTCTTAAAAGTGTCTCATAGTTTAACACTATAACACAAATCTCATCATCTCTCCCTAATTGCAGTGAATTTTCAGTAAGTATATTGAAATCTATTAAATTCAATTCAATATGCATTTCAACCAAACTAAATGCATCTTTAAACGCCCTAAGTGCCCTTGGCAGCAGTATACAATTCGTAATCAAATTTATTTGAATTTCTTTCTTTTTATTCATAGTTTTACCCAATTAAGCTGTTTGTCATGTTCCATACCTTTTCTAAGGTATCAAGCTCAGATATATCCATATATTCATTTGGTATTTTTATATTAAAAATTTCTTCTATCCTCACCAGCAGAAAAATCATGCATATTGAATCTACACCCATTTCATATAAATTATCTGTAAAATTATCGAGTCCTATATTTTGTCCAAGCAAAATATCTACTTCCTGCAACGCTTCAATAAATATTTTAAGCATTTTTTCTTGTGATACTCTCATTAGATATTTCCTCCAACATACATAGTATTTGCTTTTATTTTTTTCATGTCTTCTATGCTAAAATCGTTTAAAATCAGCTTGTCCAGGTCAGTTCTATTAATTCGTTCTTTAAAATCCACTCTCCATACTTTTCTTTCTTTACTATTTAGTCCATAGCAATTTAGCAAAGCTTCTCCGTCATCGGTTTTACAACACTCAATATAATCTTTAAGTTTGCTGTCGGGATACAATATCCCTGTATAGTATAACATATAATATACGTATGGTAAAGCTTGGTATTTCTGTGCAATGTCTCTGATTAATTCTGGATTTATATGGATTCTGTTTTGCTCAATAAACCTACACACTTCAAAAAAGTGACGAGGGTTTATTCTCTTTATTTCATACAAGATATAGAGCGAATTAATATCTTTATAGTGATGTAAACACATATGTATAAAAGACTGAATCGGCGGCAACGTTCTGAACCTAACATTGAATTTTTCCATATAAGTATAGTCCGCAAGAATGCTTTCTGTTAGTTTGTATTCTGCATTATGCTCCCCCCAATATATATTAAAGTTGATATCAACTCTCACCATAATTCTATTCATTGGCTTGTGAATTGGTGGCAATTGATGCGTATACATTCTATAGAATAAATTAATTTCAGATAAGTCACTATGTGTAGCTTCTATTTCGAAACCGTTATTTACAAACACGTTGAATGCAAAATCAGCATCCTTTCTGTTAATAAGGAAGTCAATATCTGAAGATACACGATCATTTTGTTTTAGGTAAACTGCTAGTGGTACTCCCTTTACTATTGCATAATCAATTGTCTCTATATCTGCCAATACATCTTTAATTGCAGTATAGGAGATATAATTCTTATATAATTCGGCGTAGTAAGTTTTATCATACATTTTTTATATCCTCCTGTGGATAAACTAAAATATCAGGATATTCATTCACAAATTCCAAAAGAATTTGGTTTGTAGCACGAATTCCATTTATCAGCAACTCCATCTTATTGTTTGGTTTTTCCACATTGAATGCAATTTGTTTATATATTGGTCCCTCATCAAAATGTTCGTTCATCCGATGCATAGTAATGCCGGTTATATCGTTCGGCTTAAGGTTTTGCTGAACATATGTCTTTTTTTTATGAAGCGGCAGTAATGATGGATGAAAATTGTATGCTTCAATCGCCTCTACTACCATCGACGGCACTTTGTATGCCCAACTACAAGACAGAATAAGATCCGGGTTAATATTAAAATAACAGCAAGCGCACTGTGCTTCCGCTTTCTCTATCTTCTGACAGCGCATTAAATCGGCCAAATTTGACACGAACCGGTTTTCGAAATTATAAAAATAAGTACACTCTGTTCTATATTTTTTCCCAAATAGTTGATAGGCTTTTGATGCAAGATTACTTCCTGACAGACCGTTTCCTAAAATAAGAATTTTAAACACAGTTTGCCTCCATGTCTCACTGCTCATAGAGCTTGCTGTATAAAGCTGCTAACTTGTTCATGCTTTCGTTGTCGATACAGCTTCCGCTTAATGCGCATAGCATATCTTTTCAAAATAATCGGTCTTTGAATCCTTAAAATTTTATTTATCATGCGAATGCAAATTATAAAACGGAGCATAAAGTTGGTATACCTCGTATTTATTTTTTTATTTAACAGATCGACTGGCTTTTTAATCCCCTTCTTCTTTATTGCTACGACTTTTCCTATTATTTGTTTTGCCATAACTTTTTCAAATTTCAAACAATTATCTCCGCAAAATACATAACACCCTAATAGGTGAAAATAGCATCTATGTGCCACTTTCCTTCCAACAGCTCCTATATATACAGCAATATCGCCATAATCAATTCGCTTTTTTTCTTTATCATATATCAACATATCACCGGGTGAAATCAAATATAGCATACTCACTCCTTCTGTTCGCGAATAGCCCAACTTATTTTTCATAACATAGCTCCAACATACGGTACAATATCATCATCCGGCCGGAATTCAAGTTCATAAAAATGCGTTTTATCAACCCATCTTTTTAATAACAGGATACTGCTTTTCACAGCTATTTTATTCCAATATGGAAGCAAACTTATTTTAATAAGACGTTCTAAGATCTCCGATTTCTCGATCTTTTTTGCATTATTATTCTTGCCATGCTTTAGGAAAAAGACGATTTCGATTTTAGCTCCAATATTTAAATTTCTTTCTATTTTAGTATCAAACGGATTTCCCCATCCATAAAACTCATTCTCCTTCATTATTAATATAAACCGATCATCGCTTATCTGTTTACATGATGTATTTTCCCGCAGTAAGCGTGAAAGCGTACTCTTTCCTACACCTGAGTTTCCAGTTAATACCAGTCCTACTCCATTTAAATTAATTACAGCTCCATGCATTATTAGTCCATGTACAGCTTCCGTATTTGCCAAAGCATTTTGAAGTAATAGACCAGTCACACAGATTGGAGCTGGCTGCGGTAAAAACTCGTATGAATTGACAGTTGTAATTACATCTCTAAAACCATTAATTAACTTGACTTCACCGACTATTGTTTTGTTCGGATGCATAAGGAAGATTTTTTCACTATCATAGTATGACCAAGCTGGTGTCTCAAAATCTGCCTTCCATTTGCGATATTCCAATAATGCCGCGTTAAACCTAATGCTGTTTTTTGTATCATAATTTGTATAATCACCAATACGAAAATTGTTTATTGGTGAGTCTAGCGGCAACTCAAAAGGAATTTCATATGTGTACCAGAATGTATGGTTTGCAATTGAAAACTTAAGTTCCCTTAACATTGTATTTCTCCCCCTTATTCAATACCAATCTCATGTGCAAGTAAATGAGTATATTCACAATTCCAAGATGAGGGAGTATATAAATCACCTGTTTCTGAAAGGAAAACGCCTGGACAGTATCTGCAAATAATACGTGTTTTACAATTAAAGCACTTATCCTTTCTCGATAAAGGCGGATAGGCCTTTACGCTTGACTGAAGTATGTTTTTCCCTTCACTTATTGAAGCGCGTTCCTTCTTAAGGTCATACTTTAAATGACGTGACATCATGCATATCTCCATCATTCCTTGTGAATCAATAAAGATGTTGTTAATACCTGCACTGCATGAGTATAATGCATTATTTTTGCCAAACTCATCATTTTTAGCCAGTAGCTTCCTAGCATTATCTAATAGTGCAGTTGATTGCTTGTCAATACTAAAAACTTCTTCTGGTGTCAAGCGATGCAATTGACATCTGTTGGCACAATTATTTTCAACTTCCGGTAGAATAAACCCATCATGTCTAAGCTTTAGTCCAACTTGCGCTGCATATTCTTTAATAGAATGATAGGAAACTAAAAGTTCCTTTGTCAAAACAGTTTTTAGTACAATATTATGTCCGTCCGCCTTGAATCGCTGAATGGTTTTATCAACTTCTTCAAAGACATTACTTTGCCTTGTATACCACTCGTATGACTGATTATCGCATCCATAAAGAGATATCTCAATCAATTCTGGTCGCATCTTCTTAAAGACAGAAAAAACTTCCTCCGAAACCGTGCTTCCATTTGTAAATACGCTTATAGAAAACCCTAGGTTATATGCATATTCATAAATTTGAAGAAAATGCGGGTGCAACATGACTTCTCCTCCAGTTAGCAGCATCCATGTGCACCCCAGTTCTTTCAGCTCATCTGCGATTTTTTTAAAAAGTTGAACCGTTATTACTTCATTATTATTTCCAAGTATGAAGCAGTGCTTACATCTAAAATTGCAACGATTCAACAGTTCAATGGAGGCTGCCCGAATCGTTCTAGTCTCTTCAGCTCGCTTCATAATTAATTCTCGGTAATACTTCTTCCCAATCTGCTGCATTTTTCCTCCACGCAATCACTGATTGCGAACCCCATTTGTAATAATTCCTTTTTTAAGTAGCCTGTATAAAAAAGATGTAATATCTTTTTTTATCATCTCCTCTCCATTTTCTGGGAGAGTATACATTGTAGTAATATGGCGTATCAATGACTCTAATGTTGCCGGTTCTTTTAACAGATTAAGCAGCTCTGCACCGATAGCATTAACTGCAAATATGGATGCATTAGCAATGCCGGCACTGGTCTCTGGAAGAACCATATAGTCACCGTCTACTTCAATAACGTAATAGTCTTTTGACATTGTATATATATTATCCATTGTTAAATACCACCCTTTCTTACATTATATCAATCACCAAAGTTCTCTTTCACGGATTCCGTTACATCGTGCGTTCACAGACAGACGATGTAACGGACATCAGCTTCGTCAACAACCAGTAGAGGGCGTAGAGTTCCAACATTGCAATGCTATTGTTTCATCAGCAACAAGTTCAATCTCTACAAATTCTGGCTTTTCATAATCCTTCTTCATAAACGCTCACCTCCTTTCTTGGGGAATCCTTAAATCAATAAATATATTTGGGATATTGAGATCATTGATACCACTTCGCTTGTTCCCTAAACATATTATGGTACGTTTCACATGTCTCCATTAATTCCTTATGCGTGCCATCTCCTATAATCGTCCCATTCTCCATGACAATTACACGATCTGCCAATACGGCAATCCCCAAGCGATGCGTAATGATAACCGTCGTTTTTCCAACAAGTTTTCGGAGTATACTCTTATATGTATTATATTCTCTAATCGGATCAAGTGCCGATGAGAACTCATCCAGAACATATACGTCGCCATCCGAGAACATAGACCGTGCAGTCGCAATGCTCTGCCACTCTCCCCCCGAGAACTCAATCCCATTGAACTCTTGACCAATATTTGTGTCCAGCGCGGTGTTTATTATACTGTCTTGGCACATGCCCGCCCGCATGGCCTCACGAATCATTTGGTCGTTTGAGATATGGCTAATATTTGATACCCCTACATTCCATCTAATATTCAAATGGTATCTTTTAAAGTCCTGCAGAACGCCAGTATAATGGAATTCCTCAGTATTTCGCACAACGCTGCCTTCCGTTGGCAAGTAAAAGCCGTATAACAGCCTGGCAAGCGTCGTTTTTCCGGATCCGTTCGTTCCCACTAAAGCAATATGCTGGCCTTTATAAATATTTAATGATATGTTTTTTAGCACCCTATTGGATGAACCAGGATAAGAGAAAGAAACATCTTGAACGATTGTGGTAACTGCCTTATCCTGTATCGTGTCGTTCAACAAAGGCATTGGCGCCATTGCAAGTATTTTCCTGTAGTCATCAAAGAATAGCAAGCTCTCATTGAATCCACTAATGTTTTCAAGGAACTGCATATAGGATGCTTGTAAACTCACAAATGTTGTGAGCGCAACGCCAAATGAACTGATTGCACGATGCCCTTCGTACACAAATACTGCCGCAAGAAGTATGCCAAGTATATATCCTAATACTCTGCATATATCCGTAAACAGCTTTTTCTTAATGGAGTTTTTCCAGAAATTGATTTCTTCCCTATAAATGTTGGTGCTTGCCTCCTCCCACTTGTCAACAACGTACTTCTCAGCACCATAAACAAGAATCTCCCTTTTTGTGGAAGGATGCAGAAATAATGACCAAAAGTAACTCTTTGCACGTTTTAAAGGTGTCGTTTCGTGACACAAACTGTATATCCGTTTGCCCTTTGCCAAATGAAAAACTGTTGCCGGCAGAATAGACAGTATAGCACATACGAACAGCATTGGTTCTATGCTCCATAATGCAAAAGTCATGGCTGCTAAGGATATGACTAACGCCGGAGTCTGAAACAGCCTGCTCACCAAGTTCACTGCGGCATCGCTCGAAATAGCATCTTTCGCGCGATTTATCACATGATATACTTCACTGTCTTCAAACAGAATCAGTTGAAGCGTCGATATTTTATTATACAGGTTTTTCTTTAATACACACGTTATTTTTTCGTTTATACCCAACACTCTGCTCGGAACGCGCCCCAACAAAGTAGTTGCAGCCAAGAGTAGGTGAAATAGAATGATATAGCTGAATGCCTCCCACAAGTCCGCCTGAAAGCCTTGATTTACAACATACTCCGCAGAAAACAGCTTATTCCATGCCCAGGGAAGGCACCCCGTTACCAACGCATTTAAACAATAGGACAATCCTTCGAGTGACATTAAAAACGGATATTCAGCAAGAATAATTTTAAAGCAGGCTAACGCGCTTTTCATTTTTTTAATCATGTCGCTTCACCATTATCCTCTGAATCTGTACTGGCATACCAAACCGCTTGCTTTTCAAACATTTCTGCATAGAGTCCTTTGTTCCGCATCAGTTCATCATGTGAGCCAATTTCAGATACCGATGAATTATTGATCAGAATAATTTTATCTGCTAATTTTGCGGTCGCCAAGCGATGTGAGATAATGATCCCCGAACGCCCCACAAAAACATTTTTTAGCTTTGTATAAAATGTATTTTCTGCCATTGGGTCCATCGCTGCTGTAGGTTCATCAAAAATGAAAAAACTTCTACCTGTAATCAGTGCCCGCGCAAGAGCTACTTTTTGCTTTTCTCCGCCGGACAAGGAGACTGGATTATTACCAATAGTTCCCAACTGGGTCTCTAAGCCAGCTGTAAGACAATTCACCAACCTTGATAACTCAACTTCCCTTATCACCTTTTCCATTTCCCAATCATTATATTGATAACCAAGCTCAATATTTTCCTTTAAGCTCACCTCAAAAATTGGGAAATCTTGGAAAATTGTAGCAAACGATTTTAACAGAGTACCCTGCGCATACTCGCTGGTAGGTTTCCCGTTTATTCTTACTATTCCCGAGTCTGGATAGTATAAAGCTAGAATAAGCTTGACCAGGGTAGATTTTCCAGCTCCATTGCATCCCACTATAGCCGCAATTTGATTTGCTTCGATTGAAAAACTTATATGATCAAGAGCAGGCTTTTCACGTCCAGGATAAGTAAAGGTAACATTCTCAAACTCAATCTTTTGAACAACAATTCTTTTGCTTTCATCACCGCTCATACTCGGTTTTAACTCATAAAAGTCAATCTTTTGTAATAATGCCGCATAGTCAGACCATTCGTCACAGTTTCGATAATATTCCGTATACCGAAACGGTATTTGCTGCGCGGCCATTTTTAAAAGCATCGGGATTGTAGTCGCTAACGCAATCATTGTGGAAATCTCTATTTTTCCTAGAATGGTCATCCTTATTAGACTGAGTATTCCACAGGCCGTTAAAATCAAACTGATCCCTTGGGCAATAACGCCGTGTTTAAACCCCGTTTTCCTTACTGTAGTCCTATGGTTAATCATTTCAGCTGCATGCTTTTGATAGTATTTAAGTAAGTAATCCTGAAATCCAAACAGTTTCATCTCTTTTAATGCGCTTTTGCTCACGAACAGGCTTTCAATATACGCCAGCTTTCTTTCCTGGTTTGTGTCCTTCACTCTCAATGCTCTGAGTTCTTTGATTTCTTTCGTGTTGAAATATATTGTTAATATCAATAATATTACTATTGGAATTATATAATATGGTAAATGTTTGAAATATAATGCAATAAGCCCAAGCAGCGCAATAAAGCACTCCAATAACCGGAAGAAAGTATCTAACGTGTCAACCACCATCTCAGCTGGTGGTTTTAGCCTTTGCAATAAATCTTGAATATCGGAAGATGCCAAGGACGCATACGGCAGCTGATTGATTTTTCGAAGGACCTGCTTTTCTAGCTTTAAAGTCGTTTGCCTTTGGGTTTCGATTTTTAGATACGGCAGTATGTACTCTGATGCGACTGATATCACGATTATTGCAAGCAAAACACAAATTTGCGTATAAAACGAAATTCTACTATCATTCACTATGGAAGCTATAAGCCGCCTTATAGCTTCCGTCTGTATTGGTATTAAGACCCCTATGATAATATATGTAACAGCTAAAACAACACTGGCGGCTCCTACATTATCAAGAACCACATTCAAAAAAAAGCTGGTTTTATGAAATATATTTTTTTTATTTTCCTTTCCCTTCATACATTGACTCCCATTTTATAGCCACAAGCATTCACGTTTAAATTCAGTTTGCCTTTATTCAGCAGTACCTAAGAATCACGGCGTGGGAATCGAACCAATTGCCACATACCTTTTGAATACGTTTTGTTTATTATATATTCCTTCTATCCACATGTCTATATATTCCTTCTATCCACATGTCAAGTTTTTTGGATGTTGTGTCGTGTGCATTCCACGCCAATTGAAATTAAAACAATTTAAAACAATATTGCATTTATTAGCGCAACCGGTATAATATAGAATATGTAATTATCAACAAATAACCGGAGTGTTCCTTCTTATGAAAAAAGCAACCGATCCCCCGCCCTATCCTCCGCTCAAGAACATCGGCTTTATGCTCGGCATGATTGCCCGGTGGGATAAAGCGATATTCCTTTTGGGCGCCCTCCTGATCCCCGCGCTCGTCGTGCTGCCGTTGCTTTCCATCTACCTCTCCAAAGTGGTCGTAGAGGCTGTCACTACCGCCGCGGATCCACTCGATTTCGTCCTCATCGTCCTTCTTTTCTCCGCCTCGATCTTCCTTTGCAATGTGATCATCAACGTCTGTGACGACATCCTGCGCAGCAGATCCACGCTCATCCGTTTTCGCTACATCAACCTCTGCAGCGAAAAAATCATGGATACCGACTTTGCCAACATCGAAAGCTCAGAAGGCCAGGATAAGATGAAGCGCGCTATCAAGCTCATGGACGCTATGAAGGCGCAGAATGTCATCGGCGGCAGGGTCGAAGGCGCGCAACAGATCGTGTCGCAAATCGCGTGGCTGTTCTCGGGCATGTTTGGTATCATCGCATATGGAGCGATTATATTTTCACTCAGCCCCTATATCATACTTCTCATTCTCGCCAGCACGGTCGCCGGCTACCTTGTGGATAAGCGCTTTACCGATTGGCTCTTCTCCACCCGCGGCATATGGCGGCCGATGGATCACAAGATAAACTACATCAAATACACGCTCGACGATCCCCGCCGCGCCAAAGACGTCATCCTCTATGGCATTAAAAAGTGGATGGTCGATTTCTTCAACGCGACGGCAAAGCTGCGTACCGAATGGCATTACAGGATATTCAGGCGCCATTTCGCCTCCAACGTCGCAGGAGAGTTCTGCGCGCTGATACGCGACGCGCTTTCGCTCGGTTGCCTCGTTTATATGATGATGGAGCGCAGCATGCCCATCTCCGACTTTGTACTGTATTTCGGCGTGATCGACGGCTTTTCGGAGTTGCTGCTGAGCTTTGCGTCCCAGGCGCAGGGCATATATGAAACGGCACTTGAGTTCTGCGATTACCGCGAGTTCCTCGATATGCCGGATCGCCAGAACCGCAGCGGCGGCAGGAAGCCGCTGCCGGGCGCACCCGAGATCGTGCTCGAGGACGTGAGTTTCAGATACAGCGGCGCAGAGGACGGCAAAAACGCGCTCTCACACATCGGCCTCCGCATAAAGGCAGGCGAAAAGATAGCTGTGGTCGGTGCAAACGGTGCGGGTAAAACGACACTTGTAAAGCTCATCTGCGGCTTATACCAGCCCACTTCGGGCCGCCTCCTCATGGGCGGGCATGACGTTTCAGAATATGCCATACAGGATTATTACGCACACTTCTCAACGGTATTTCAGGACATCAGCCTCGTGCCAGTCTCCATTGCCAAGAATATCGCCATGTGTTCAGATGAAAAAGTCGATCGGGCGCGGGTGGAGCTATGCCTACGGCAGGCTGAGCTTTGGGACAAGGTATGCACGCTGCCGGAGGGCATGGACACGCTGCTCGTGCGCGGCGTAAACGAAGGCGCCATGGAGCTTTCAGGCGGCGAAACGCAAAGAATCGCTCTCGCTCGTGCGCTTTACAAGGACGGAAACGTGCTCGTGCTCGACGAGCCTACCGCCGCGCTCGACCCAATCGCGGAGAACCGCCTCTACCTAAAATACAACGAGCTAACCGCCGGCAAGACGTCCGTATTTATATCCCACAGGCTTTCAAGCACCCGCTTTTGCGACCGGATATTCTTCATGGAGCATGGCGAGATAACGGAATGCGGCACGCACGACGAGCTTATGGCGCTTGGCGGCGGCTACGCGAAAATGTTCGATGTGCAGAGTTACTATTACCGCGAACACGAGAACGGCGAGGAGGCTGCCGAATGAAACAGCTTTGGATCGACGTCAAAACATTTTTCAAGGGCGTGAAGTTCGTCAACTCGGTGGAGCCGTTTTTAATACAGACGCTGCTCATCGAAAAATCGACAAACGCGTTACCGCCCTTCGTAAACATCATTATGTCCGGCTATATCATAGACGCCCTTGCCGTCCGGCGTGACCTTGAGACGCTCATAGCGCTCGTTGCGCTCACCGTGCTGCTTAATTTCGCGACAAAATCCCTTGCAAGCTTTACCGCCCGCCTTGCACGAGCTAAGAAAAATGTATTCGAAGATGCATTGGAGCTCACGTTGAGCAAGAAAGTTGTCTCGCTGGATTATGCGCGTATTGAAAGCGCTGAACTGCGTCAACTGGTATCCAAAATGAAAGAGGACGCGAGGCACGACCTGAGCGGCGTGTGGAAGGTCGTCGCCACGGTTAACATTCTCGCCCCCGGCGTATTTACAGTTATCTTCTCAACTGCGGTCACCGTGCGCGCGTTGTTCACCTTCGGCCCGCAGCAAGCGTCCTGGCTTTTGAGCTTTGCGGCCTCGCCCTGGGCAGTGCTCGCCGTGGTTGCGGTAATCGCACTGAGCATATTCCTTACCGGCCGCTCCGGCAGCGTTTCCGCAAACCGCAACGTGCGCTCCTACGCCGACATCTCCCCCTTCAACCACTTTTACTTCTACTACCTCAACACCTACCTCGGCAACTACGAAACGGGCAAGGACATCCGTTTGTATGCGCAGAAGGATCTTATTCTATCAGAACAGATGGCCCGCTACGATGTGGCAAAAAAGGCAAACGCACAGATCGCAAAGACCGGCGCGTTCTATCGGAGCATAGACTCCCTCATTGCCGTCACGAGCAGCGCATTCGTGTTTGTCTTCATCGGTCTCAAGGCGCTTGCCAGCATCATTTCTCTCGGTGAAATCACGCGCTTCACGGGGAGCGTCAGGCGCTTCATCTCCGGCTTTTCCAAGATCATGGGCAATATTGGCTGGGCGCGCGCGAATACTCCCATGCTGCAAACCTACCTTGATTTCATGGCATTGCCCGAGGCCGAGAATGCCGGAACGCTGGACGTACCAGATGGCGACCTTACGTTCACTTTTGACAATGTATCCTTCCGTTATCCTGATACGGATAATTACGTGCTCAAGAACTTATGCTTTTCGGTAAAACCCGGTGAAAAGCTCGCGGTGGTCGGCGTGAACGGCAGCGGCAAAACCACAATGGTCAAACTGCTTTGCCGTCTCTACGAGCCTACGGAAGGCGTTATTTTGCTCAACGGGATCGATGTACGCGAATATAAATTTGATCAATATATTGGCTTGTTCTCCGTCGTGTTTCAGGATTATGCGCTCTATAGCGCAACGCTGGCGCAAAATGTAGCTGCCGCTAATGATCCGGACTACGAACGCGCACGGCAAGCCCTTATAAAGGCGGGCTTTGGGGAGCGGCTCGCTTCGCTCGAAAAAGGGCTCGACACGCAACTCTACCGAACCTTTGATCCAAAAGGCATTGAGATATCCGGAGGCGAAGCACAAAAAATCGCGCTAGCACGTGCGCTTTACAAGGATGCGCCATTCGTAGTGCTCGACGAACCAACCTCCGCGCTTGATCCCATAGCAGAGTTTGATATCTATTCACGGTTTAATAATATGATAGGCAGCAAGAGCGCAATATATATTTCACATAGACTTTCTTCATGCCGTTTCTGCGACAAGGTCGCGGTCTTTGAGGAAGGCCGAATCGTCCAGCTTGGCGCGCACAATGAATTGGTTGCCGACACAACCGGTATGTATCATGCACTTTGGCACGCTCAGGCCCAGTATTATGATGAAAAGCAACCTGCGGGGGAGGCTTAATGCTGCACCGCTCACTTACAGCCATTGCTCCCCCTTTCTCCAAACTCACCCATCAACCTAGAATCGTGAAAAAGTATCCTGTATCAAAATTATGAGCATTTTCCATCTTTCCGTGGTTATCGTGCGGATGATGGCCTTTTATGTTTTGCATTGTAAGAAAAGCACCGTTCTATATGGCCGGATGAGATTCGCCCGAGGAGGATACTTCATATGACACAAGATGAAATCCTACAACTTCAAAAGTGTGCCGAACTTGGAAATGCGGATTGTCAGTACCGTCTTGCGATGATGCATATTTATGGCGACGGTGTTGCGGAAGACAATATCGCCGCATTTAAGCTGTTGCGGAAGGCTGCCGCACAGAACCATACGGAAGCCATCTATAACCTTGGAATTTGCCATCACTATGGCTACGGCACAGAAGTTGATCTGCCCATGGCGTTTTATCTGTACCTGAAAAGCGCCAATTCCGGGTATGGCAAAGGAATGGAGCTGGTCGGCCGGTTTTACAATCAGGGAATCTATGTTGCCCGGAACCGTGAGAAGGCGGAATACTGGCTCAAAAGAGCCATGGGCAGTGAAGATGCCGAGGCAGCCGAAGAAGCGGGGAAAGAGTTGATTCGCTGTCCACAATGACATAAGGAGCAGCAATCCGAAACGGATTTTTAGTCCTTCTCAGGCTATATTCAAAACAGGGTTTTAGTCTCCCCTCCTATGCCACCTACGCATTTTTATATAACATGCGCAAACGGAGGAGATTGCGACAAAAAGGCATGATTTTTTAATCATGCCTTTTTTCCTGCAACGCATCAAAGCCGCCCTAACGCAGAGCCGATGCGCGTTTTCTTCTTTTAGCCCGTTTTTTCGCTTTTTATTTGGGATCGTCATCCGTTTTCAGCCCCACGAGGTGCCGTCAAGAGTTATGCGCAAATTAGTTTGCAGACTCTGGCTGAATGAAGTCAGCCGGCAATAGAGACGTCTTCCATAGCCGCCTCCAAGTGCTTCATATTCATGTACTTTTTGTTGCCCCACTGAGTTCCGGCCACATGGCGCAGCCGGGCACAGACCAGCATCAGAGCAGAGT
>CDZQ01055831.1_pt1 | contig 16587 bp, 19 predicted proteins | sample 554831 | NCBI WGS metagenome assembly CDZQ01 (sample SAMEA3182112, study PRJEB8094) | gut metagenome | biome: human; feature: gut; material: Stool; isolation source: human stools | place: Canada | collected 2013-05-06
GCCACTTCACCCATTGGCCGCAGGGCAGCCACCATGCTTTTCCCTTTGGAAACATCGATCCCTACTGCGTTCATCTTACTCCTCCTTGTGATTGGATATGGCGTTCCGCCCTTTACTCATTGCCTGTTCAATCTCCTGGGTGACACGAGCGCACATGGTGGCTCTACCTGCGCAAATCGAATGCTGCGAACGAGAGAGGCGGCTGACGGACTCCAATGCGGGCATGTTAGCCCATGGTAATTACTGTCAGGCCATTTACTCTCCCATTCTAACAGCTTCGGCTTTGAGATGGAAAAAGACGCGGCTGGCTGCCGCGCCTTCAACCGTAACTATATTGTAGGAGGTAATTACATAATTTGGGACTACTCGTTAGAGAGTCCTTACGAAAGCTGAGGAACAACATGGAAGTTTTCTTAAATCGTGTAGATGGCATTGATGATTCCATCATTTCAATGTTCTTATCAAAAAGAACTCTCACAAGAGAATTGGAGATGGACATCAGAAATGAAACATTGAAGTGCTCAAACATGAACTATGATGGCGTGACTCCATTAGGTGCTTTGCAGGACAATTTATCAGAGAAGATGGAAGATTGGCTTGCGAAACTGTTTAAGTGGGGAGTTAAGCACTATACAATGCTGAGATTTATCGACCTGTCCTTTACAGTGTATGGGCTTCATAGAGCTGGGCAAGACGATATTGACGCCCACGCAATGAGAATGAATAACAGAATTATTCGTTCATCGACACGCCTTGCAGATTTCTCAAGGGGTGAAACATCTGAATACTACGCAGATAAAATCATCCCGACCGACGTTGCTCTTGCAGCTCTTGGCATTACAACTCCAGATGAGATTGAGTACAACGGAAAGACGTATGTGAGAGCTGTAAACGGTTATGTACAGAAGGGAATGGAGAACAACAAGGATGTGAAGCGTGGGCTTTACATGCTTTCAATCCCATCCAATTTCATTTTCAGAATTCAGCTTACTGAATTTGCGCATGTGTACAAAGAGCGCAATATCAATGGTGGGGCGAATCCAGAGGTGAAGACTTCTGTTGAATCTATGGCAACACAAGTTGATAATGCGACGCATGGATTCGCAAATCGTGATCTGATGTTTGCTATCAAAAACTAAGGTGGTGGGCAATGAAAGTTATTTGTATCTCAGGAAAAGCGCAACACGGCAAAGATACGACTGCTGGTATTTCCCGTATTGTTGGGCGAATGATTTGACTCGACTTGCAACAGAAGGTCTGTTTTTCCTTGGAAGCTACAACAACCAGGCGCCGAAACATCTGACCACATATTTTGATGATGTGATTGAGTTCGTTTCGTTCTTGTCGAACCGTCAGTCTGGTGCAGTTGGACTTCCGAATGTCCTTGTGTGGGCATGGTTTTTCTGGAAGAAAGATGTTGACGATGGATACTGTATGAAGAATCCAGACTACTATGCACGCCAGCAGTTCCAGAAATTCATTTACCGACTAAATCAGCCGTTCTTGAGAATTGACCAGAGCGCATTCACGAATGTCTCTATCTTCGACAGACCTTATCTTGAATCATTGTTCGGCGGCGTGGAGTTCCCGGATGGGACGTTTGCCATCGACCACATTGAAGACATTATTGAATTCCAGAAAGTCTTCATGGAAGTCGTAAGCGAAACAAGAGAGTCCAACATGTTTACATACCCAGTTCTCACATATTCATTGTACTACAAAGACAATAAGTTCCAAGATGAGGAGTTTGCAAGATGGGCGAGCGATCATAACATCAAGTGGTCTGACTCGAACTTCTTTGTTAGCGACAATATTGGCGTTTTGAGCAATTGTTGCCGGCTGCTGAGCGATACAAAGAAGCTGGATGCATTCATTAACTCAATCGGAGGGACAGCATTAAGCGTTGGTTCGTGCCGTGTAAGCACGATTAACCTTGTTCGCATTGCCTATGAAAGCAAGATGAACAAGAAGAAGTATCTGGATATTCTTCGTGACCGTGTTACTCTCGACTGTAAGGCTCTGTATTCTATGCGCCATATTTTGAAGAGAAATATCGAGAAAGGCCTGCTCCCGAACTATCAGGACGGAGCGGTTGAACTTGATAAGCAATTCTGCACAATTGGCGGAATTGGTATGTACGAGGTAATGGATCTGTTCGGCCTTATCAACGAAGATGAAATGGGTAATAAGTCATACTCAGATGAGGCCGTCGAATTTGCGACAGAGATTCTCGACACAATCAACGACGTCAAGGACAACTTCGAGTGCGACTTTACATTCAATCTGGAGATGATTCCTGCTGAAAATTGTGCTGGTGTCATCTGTACAGCAGACAACCTTCTGTTTGAGCAGGATAAATACTTCATCTACTCGAATCAGTGGATTCCCCTTATGGAGAAATGCACGATTCAAGAAAAGTGCAGACTTGGTTCCCTGTTTGATAAAAAGTGTGGCGGTGGATGTATCGCACACATTGATATTGAAAGTAGGTTCCCGAATGAGGAAAGCGCATGGGATATTCTGAACTATGTTGCATCTCAGGAAGTTATCTACTTTGCATTCACAACAAAGATTTCTGTTTGCAAAGACAAGCACGCATTCATGGGAGCAAAGGCATGCCCGATTTGCGGCGAAGCAATTGCAGACACATATTCAAGAGTTGTTGGTTTCTATACTCCAGTGAGTAGTTACCAGAAGATTAGGAAGCACGAGTTCGGCATGAGAAAGTGGTATGACGTTCTTTCAAAGAATGAGGTCATGTGATGCGGGTTAAAGGAATTATCGAGGAGGATTTCACAAACTACAAGCGTCCTTCTATGTTCATTAGCACCTGCTTTTGCAATTTCAAATGCTGTACAGAATCAGGCTTAGACGTAGGGGTGTGCCAAAACGCACCCCTCGCCAAAGCTGAAATCAAGGATATCAGCGGCGATGTTATTTGTAAGCACTACATTTCAAACCCTATCACAAGCGCAATTGTGTTTGGTGGGCTGGAGCCGATGGATCAGTTTCAAGAATTGTCAGAGTTCATTGTTCTCATGCGAGACAACTTTAATTGCGATGACGACATTGTGATTTATACGGGCTACTATCCAGAAGAAGTGGCAGAAGAGATAAATGCGCTGTCTAAGTACAAAAACATCGTTGTTAAGTTTGGGAGATATATCCCAAATAAGCCGAGCAGCTATGATGATGTGCTTGGTATCGAGCTTGCTTCGGATAATCAGTTTGCAGAAAGGATCAGCTAATGAGAATTATCGAAAACGCAGACAAAGAATTTGCTGCGGAAATGCATAAGGCTGTCAAGGATAATAATGGATACTGCCCATGCTTTATCGAAAAGACACCTGATACAAAATGTATGTGTAAGGAGTTCCGTGAGATGGAAGAGGGTGCGTGCCATTGCGGACTTTACATTAAAGTGAAATGAAAAAGCTAAACGACCTTTTGCTCTTAAATGCCATACGGAGATGTAGTACAGAAGAGTACAGGGTTGGGATATTCTTTAGCCGTATGGCAAATATTTGCCCGGTATTTCAATACGCTATGGAATGCATAACCGATGACGAAGAAGAGTATGACGCTCTTTCTGACTCACGGAAAGATAAAGAAATACGCTTTAAGAATGGTAGCATTATCAAATTCCTTAGCGCAAGTAATAACGCACGCGGCCATGCATTCAACGAGGTTTTATATGAAGAAGGCATCGACGAAGATATACTTCATGTGGTTGTGCAGCCAACTGAAAAACTATATCCATTCCAAAAAATATGGATAGACCCTGCGGACCCATGGAACACTGTTGAAAATACATGGAACAATGCGCCAGTTTACTGGTGGATGAGGGATACAGCGGGCGGAACAAACTACTTAGACTATATTGATCAGAGAAATTACGGGCTATTTATATAACACGAAAGGTGAGATATATGAACCGTGTTGGTGAATTTGAAAAGGTAAGTTTCGAGCAGTTCTACGCTGCTATGAAAGACGAATTTGGTGAAGAGAATGCCAATGTCATGGCAAAGGCAATCTACGATGATATTCCACTTCCGAGCAGAGCAACTACTGGAAGCGCTGGATATGATTTTAAGGCGCCATTCGCATTTGCGCTCGAACCAGGCGAGACAATCAAGATTCCTACCGGAATCCGAGTGAGGATCGAAAGCGGCTGGTGGCTTGGATGCCTCCCACGAAGCGGTCTTGGTTTCAAGTATCGTCTCCAGCTTAATAACACCATGGGCGTTATCGACAGCGATTATTACTATTCAGATAATGAAGGCCATATTTTCGCCAAGGTGACAAATGACAGCAAGGAAGGTAAGGCCATCAACGTGAACCGTGGCGATGGCTTTATTCAGGCAATTTTCCTGCCATATGGAACTACATACTCCGATAATGCAGATGGCGTCAGAAACGGTGGTATGGGTTCGACAGGAAAGTAAGCGATAAATATGGAGTGGGCATTTCTGCCCACTCCATATTTTTATCGAAGAAAGGAGTGAATTATGAGCACATTACCTCAAATCCCATTTTGGGAACGATACACGATGACCGTCGAGGAGGCTTCTCGGTATTTCCGTATTGGTGAGAATAAACTTCGCCGTATCATTAGTGAGAATAAAGATGCCGACTTTTTACTCTGGAATGGCAATCGTCCACAAATTAAAAGAAATCTGTTCGAAAAATACATAGACCGCTGCGGTCTTGTATAAATTCTTGAAAATCCGAATCTGATATGATAAAATAAAATGCTATATCAGATTCCTTTTTCGTAACAGAAAAGGAGTCGCTATGCCAGATAAAAGACGAGATAGCAAAGGTAGACTTTTGCGGAATGGGGAGGTACAACGAACAGACGGAAAATACATGTTCCGGTACACGGACCGAGAAGGTAAACGGCAGACTGTATATAGCTGGAAGTTAGTTGATACGGATAAAGTCCCAGACGGAAAAAGGTGTAAGATTGCTCTTAGAGACATGGAAAAGCAAATTAACCGCGATCTCGAAGATGACATCCGTACAGCAGATGCAAATAAAATTACAGCGAATGATTTGTTCGAGTCGTTCATGGATTTAAGAGCAGACTTGAGAGAAACGACTCGTTGCAATTATATTTGTTTATACGACAGCTATGTGAAGGAACAGATTGGATGGAAGATTTTGAAGAACGTTCGATATACAGATATCCAAAAGCTGTATATGAACATGATACAGGAGCTTCATCTCAAATCAAGCACTGTCCAGAGCGTTCACTCTATTCTATACCAAATGTTTGAAAGCGCTGTGATGGATAATATCATCAGGGTTAACCCGTCTTCAAATGTTATGAAGAGCTTAAGAAAACTGTTCGACTCAGAACAAGAGAAACGCCATGCGCTTACGGTTGAAGAACAAGAACACCTTGTTGATTATGTATATCACGCGAAGCCATACATGAAATGGTCTACATTGTTTACGGTACTTCTTGGCACAGGAATGAGAATCGGTGAAGCCCTTGGACTTAGATGGGATGACTGCGATTTTGAAAATAACACAATTAGCGTCAACCACATTATTCTCTACAAAGAGAGCGAGCAAGGAGGATATAGGTACAGGATTTCTGAGCCTAAGACAAAGGCAGGATTCCGTATCATACCTATGTTCCAAGATGTGAAAGCCGCTTTGCTCAGAGAGAAGGGGAAAAAGCATGATTCAGCTCTAAAACCTTTTGGAGTTGATGGATATACAAATTTTATCTTCTTAAACAGCAACGGAAAAGTTTATACACCAGGGGCAGTATTTGATGTTATCCAACGCATTACCAATGACTACAACAGGGAAGAGTTCTTCAAAGCCGCAAAAGAACACAGAGAGCCGCGTTATTTGCCGAAAATGAGTGCACACATTTTGAGGCACACATTCTGTACGAGACTTTGTGAAAATGAGTCAGACATCAAAGTTGTTCAGGATGTTATGGGTCACAAGAATAGTCGTACAACGATGGATGTATACAACGAAGCAACTGCAGCAAGAAAGGCTGCGAGTTTCCAGAGCATTGAGGGTAAAATCAAGCTCGCGTAGGTTTTACACCAATTTTTGCAGGGGCCATCTGTTTTACACCACAGTTTACACCACTTCACCGAAAAGATGCGAGAAATTATAAGAGGTTACGTAGGCAGGAGAAACCTCTAAACCCCTGCAAACAGGGGCACTTAAGAAGATTTAATAAGAAAGAGGTGAGCTTATGTACCTTAAGGCGCTGGAGATCCAGGGATTCAAATCCTTTCCGGATAAAACAGTGCTGACCTTTGACCACGATGTCACCGCCATCGTGGGGCCAAACGGCAGCGGAAAATCCAATATTTCCGACGCCATCCGCTGGGTGATGGGGGAGCAGTCCACCAAGGCGCTCCGGGGCGGCAAGATGGAGGACGTCATCTTCGGCGGCACCGCCAGGCGGAAGCAGCTGGGCTTTGCAGAGGTCTCTCTGGTGTTGGACAATACCGGGCATCTCTTCGACCGGGAGGAGAGCGAGGTCATGGTCACCCGGCGGTATTACCGTTCGGGGGAGAGCGAATACTACATCAACCGCCATGCCGTCCGGCTCAAGGATGTCAACGAGCTGTTTATGGACACGGGGCTGGGCCGGGAGGGCTACTCCATCATTGGACAGGGTAAGATCGATGAGATCCTGTCCGTCAAGAGCGCCGACCGCCGGGAGGTTTTTGAGGAGGCCGCCGGCATCTCCCGCTACCGTCACCGCAAGGAGGACGCTGAGAGGAAGCTGGAGCGCACCGAAGAGAATCTGGTGCGCATCAACGACAAGGTCGACGAACTGGAGCTCCAGGTGGAGCCCCTGCGCGCTCAATCGGAGAAAGCAAAAAAGTACCTGATCCTCCGGGACGAGCTCCGGGGCCTGGAAATCTCCCTCTGGATGGAGCAGCTGGATAAGATCCGCGCCAATACCATCAAGATCACATCTGACTTTGAAAACGCCGTCCGCCAGAAGGAGGAGGCGCAGCACGAGGTGGAGTCCCTCTATGCGGCCGCGGAGGGATATGCGGCGCAGATGCGGGAAAAGGATATGGAGGCGGAGGGCCTTCGCTTCCAGATGCAGCAGCGGGAGGCCGACGCCAACGAGTGCGAGCGGGCCATCGCGGTACTCAAGTCCCAGATCCAGAGCAATCTGGAAAACGCGGACCGGGTGAAACGGGAACTGGAGGCCCAGGAGGGCCGGGCCGGGTCTATCTCGGCGCAGATCGCGGACCGCCGGGCGCGCCTGGACGAGATCTCCGCGCGGATGGTCGAGTTGAAAGCGGACCTGGAGGAGTCCGAGGCCCAGAGCAGGACGGAGAGCAAGAGTGCAGGCATCCTCCAGGCGGAGCTGGAGGCCCTGCGGGAAAAGGCGGCGGTGGAGAGCGCCTCCGCCGCGGAGGCCAAGGCGTTGCTCTCCGCGCTGGCCGCCGCCGCCCAGGAGCTGCTGGATCGGGATGAGGCCGTCCGGCAGGAACTCTCCGCCGGAGAGGCGAGGATCAGCCAGACCCATGCGGAGGGGGACGGCGTCCGGCGGGAACTGGAACAGGCCCGGGAGGACCGTAACGCGCTGCTGAATGTGATCAGCGGATACGCACTGCGGGTGGAGGCCCGTCAGAAAAAGGCCAAGTCGGCAGAGGAGCGGCATGTCAAACTCCAGATGGAGGAAAATGCCCTCTCCGCCCGTATCCATATGCTCACAGAGATGGAAAAGCTCTATGAGGGGTATTCCAAAGCGGTCAAGCTGGTGATGGGCGAGGCCGGGCGGGGGAGCCTTCGGGGCGTCCACGGTCCGGTGGCCGGGCTTGTCCATGTGCCGGACGCCTATACCGTGGCCATCGAGATCGCCCTCGGGGCGGCCATGCAGAATATTGTGGTGGAGCGCGAGGAGGACGGCAAAGCGGCGATCTCCTACCTGAAGCGGAGAGACGGGGGCCGATGCACGTTCCTCCCCCTTTCCTCCATCCGCCCCGGCGAGTTTCGGGACGCTGGCGTGCGGGGGGAGCGCGGATTTGTGGGCATGGGAGATGAGCTGGTGAAGTTCGACCCCCGCTATCAGCGCGTCTTTTCCAATCTGCTGGGGCGGGTCGTGGTTACGGAGGACATGGACGCCGCCATCGCCATGGCCCGGAAATACCACTATAGGTTCCGCATCGTCACACTGGACGGGCAGGTATTGAACCCGGGCGGCTCCATGACCGGCGGCTCCGCCTCCCGCAGTGCGGGGATCCTCAGCCGGGCCAATGAGCTGGAGCGGCTCAACACCCAGATCGAAGACATCCGCGGCCGCCTCGGAGAGGCGGCCCGGACACTGGAGGAAGCCCGCCGGGAGCACACCGCAGCCGCCTATGAGATGGAGACGGCGCAGGCCCAGCGCCGTGAGCTGGAGGACAGTATCCTCAAACTGGAGGAGCGTTTTCAGGGCTATCAAAAGTCCTATGCCGAGCTGGACGCCCAGCAGGCCGGACTTCGGGAGGAGCTGGCGCAGATCGAGGCCCGATCCCGCCAGACCGAGGCCGATACCCGGAACGCCCGCGCCAGGATCGAGGCGCTGGAGGGCGCGGCGGAGGCCCTGCGGACAGAGGCTGAGGGCAAGGCCGCCGGACAGGAGGAGAGCCGGGCGCGGATGGAGCGGGTGAATGCCCGTATTGCCCAGCTCAGGCTGGAGGTGGCCTCGCTGGAGGCCGAGCAGTCCGCCTCCGAGCAGGCGCTCCGGGAGCTGGAGGCGCTGTGCCGGGACATCACCGGAGACAGGGCCCAGCGGGAGACGTTGCTCACTGGGTACCAGGAGAAAAACGAGAGCCTGACCGCCCGGATCGGGGAGCAGGAGGCGCGTCTCCAGGAGATCCGGGGCGCCACTGAGAGCAAAAAAGAGGCCGTCGCCCGCCTCAGCGAAGAGAAGCTGGCTTTGGAGGCCCAGCGGAACCGGGCGGACCGGGAGAGCCGGGAGAAAAATGCCGCGCTTTTGAATCTGGAGCGGGAAGTCTCGGTGCTGGAGCAGAAGAAGGTTACCGCCGCCCTGGAGGAAAAACAGATCCTGGACAAGCTGTGGGAGACCTATGAGCTCTCCCACGAGGCAGCCCGGGCCCAGCGCCTGGAGCTGGAGTCCACAGCCAAGGCACAGAAACGGGTCGGTGAGCTCAAACGCGCCATCTCGAGCCTGGGAAACATCAACCTGGACTCCATCGAGGAGTTCGAGCGGGTGAACGAGCGATACACCTATCTCACCGGACAGCGGGACGATGTGGCGCAGTCCAAGCGGGAGTTGGAGAAGGTCATCGCCGAGATCACAGGCGAGATGAAGACGATCTTCTCCCAGCAATTCGGCGTCATCAATACCGCCTTCGGGGAGACCTTTGCGGAGCTGTTTGGCGGCGGCAAGGCCACGTTGGAGCTGGACGATCCGGAGGACATCCTCAACTGCGGCATTGAGATCAGGGTCCAGCCGCCGGGCAAGGCGCTGAAGGTTCTCTCCCTGCTCTCGGGCGGAGAGAAAGCCTTTGTAGCCATTGCGCTCTACTTTGCGATTTTAAAGGTCCGCCCGACCCCCTTCTGCGTCATGGATGAGATCGAGGCTGCGCTGGACGACGCCAATGTCGCCCGCTTCGCCCGCTACCTGCGCGGCATGAGCGACCGGACCCAGTTCATCGTCATCACCCATCGCCGCGGGACCATGGAGGAGGCCGACGTCCTCTACGGCGTCACCATGCAGGAACAGGGGATCAGCCGGCTGCTGACCATCAATCTGAGCGATGTGGAGCGGGAGCTGAACCTGAAGTGACGGGGGAAATATCCGGTACTACCCCCATTGCGGGGAAAAATTAAACTAAAGGAAGGCAGAAAATGGGATTTTTTGATAAGATCAAAAAGCTGAACATTTTTTCCGGCTTTTCCGCCATTGACGACGATTTTTATGACGAGCTGGAGGAGACCCTCATTCTGTCCGATATGGGGATGGATACCACGCTCAAGGCGGTGGAGGAGCTCAAAAGCCGGGTCAAGGGCGAGAAAATCAAGGATGAGGAGGGCGTCCGCGCCTGCCTGCGCCGGGTCCTTCAGGATATGCTCGCCGTGGGCGACCAGGGCCTGAATCTGGACACCAAACCCTCCGTGGTCCTCTTCATCGGTGTCAACGGGGTGGGAAAGACCACCACCATCGGCAAGCTGGGGGCCAGTCTGAAGGGGGAGGGGAAGAAGGTCCTCCTCTGCGCGGGGGACACCTTCCGGGCCGCCGCCGCGGAACAGCTCACCATCTGGGCACAGCGCTCCGGCGCGGAGATCGTCAAGCAGCATGAGGGAGCCGACCCTGCCGCCGTGGTCTTCGACGCGGTGAGCGCGGCCAAGGCGAGAAACACCGACGTGATCCTGGTAGATACCGCAGGACGGCTCCACAACAAGCAAAACCTGATGAATGAGCTCAACAAGATTTCCCGGGTGATCGACCGCGAGCTTCCCGGCTGTGCCCGTGAAACGCTGCTGGTGCTGGATGCCACCACCGGTCAGAACGGCCTTATCCAGGCCAAACAGTTCCGTGAGGCTGCGGGGGTCACCGGCATTGTACTCACCAAGCTGGACGGCACCGCCAAAGGCGGGATCACGGTGGCGATTGCCAACGAGCTGCAGATCCCGGTGAAATATATCGGCCTGGGAGAGGGTGTGGAGGACCTGCGTCCCTTTGACGCCGAGGCCTTCACCGAGGCGCTGGTATGAGAAAAGCGCCGGAGGTGTCTGTATGAACGGGACGGGACGTATGTTTGCCGCGGGCGTGATCGTGGCGGTTACCGGCACCGTCTATCTGACGGGAGCGAAGTGGATCTCCGGCCGAAGCGGGCGGGGCGGCGGACCCAAGCGCCGCCTGACGGTGGGCGACCTCCGGCGGCGGGGCGCCGTGCTCCTGGCGGTTGGAGCGCTGATCATCGCGGCGGCTTTTTTGCTGTGATCTGAACTTGAGAACAAAAAATTATATTGGGAGGAAACCACATGCCTCGTATCGACGGCAGAGCCTATGATGCGCTCCGCCCCATTGAGATCATTCCAAACGTCAATCGGTTTGCAGAGGGCTCCTGCCTCATCCGCTGCGGCAGCACCCATGTGCTGTGCACGGCTTCCGTGGAGGAGCGCACGCCGCCCCACGTCCCCGAGGGGGAGGGCTGGGTCACGGCGGAGTACTCCATGCTGCCCAGGGCCAACCGGGAGCGCTCCAAGCGGGACATCGCCAAGCTGAAGCTCTCCCCGCGCTCGGCAGAGATCCAGCGCCTGGTGGGCCGCGCCCTTCGGGCGGCGGTGGATATGCGGAAGCTGGGAGCGCGGACCATTACGGTGGACTGCGACGTGCTCCAGGGAGACGGCGGCACACGCACCGCCTCGGTGACCGGCGGCTTTGTGGCCCTCTCCTATGCCCTCCACAAGCTGGTGTCCGAAGGCGTTCTGCCGGAGATGCCGCTGAAGACCTGCGTAGCGGCCATCTCCGCCGGTATCGTGGACGACCAGCCCATGCTGGACCTTTGCTATGAGGAGGATTCCTCCGCCCAAGTGGACCTCAACTGCGTGATGACGGGAGAGGGCGAGCTGGTGGAGCTCCAGGGTACCGGCGAGGGCCGGGCATTCACCATAGAAGAGCAGTGTGTGCTGGTGGACCTGTGCGCCAAGGGCATCCGGGAAGTGCAGGCCATCCAGCGGCAGGTGCTGGGAGGGTAAAGGATGAAAGTGGTACTAGCCAGTAAAAACCAGCATAAGCTGGTGGAAATGCGGGACATCCTGGCCGCCCAGGGCGTGGAGGTGGTCCTGGAGTCCGAGGTGGGCGCGGACGTGGAAGTGGAGGAGACGGGAACCACCTTTGAGGAAAACTCCCTGCTGAAGGCCAGGGCCGTCATGGAGTGCACCGGGCTCCCGTCCATTGCCGACGACTCGGGGCTTGTGGTGGACGCGCTGAACGGAGCGCCCGGCGTCTATTCCGCCCGCTACGGCGGTGAAGGACTGGACGATGTGGGACGTTACCGCCTTCTGCTGGAGAACATGAGGGGACAGCTGGACCGGACATGCAGGTTTGTCTCGGTCATTACACTGTGTATGCCCAACGGCGACGTGATCACCGCCCGCGGAGAGTGCCGGGGCACACTTGCCTACGCGCCGCAGGGGGAAAACGGCTTCGGGTACGACCCCGTTTTCTTTGTCCCGGAAAAAAAGAAGACCTTCGCCCAGCTCACCGGAGAGGAAAAGAACGCCATCTCCCATCGGGGGAATGCCCTGAAAGAATTTCAAATCAAATTGGAGCGTTATTTAAATGGATCTAACAAGTAAGCAGCGGGCCCAGCTTCGGGGGCTGGCCAATTCCATCGATACCATTGTCCACATCGGCAAGGACGGCCTGGGGGAGAATCTGGTCAAGCAGGCGGACGACGCACTGGAGGCCCGGGAGCTCATCAAATGCCGGGTGCTGGAGAACGCTATGCTCTCCCCCCGGGAGGCCGCCGACGCGCTGAGCAGGGCCACCCGTAGCGAGGTGGTCCAGGTCATTGGAACAAAATTCGTGCTGTATCGTCAAAGCCATAACAAGGACAAGAAGGACAGGATCGCCCTGGTGAAATAAACTCACAATGATCTGTCTGTGGAGGAATCTCTATGAAAATCGGCGTATACGGCGGCACCTTTGATCCGCCGCACCTGGGACACATGGAGGCTGCACGGGCCGCGGCGGAAGCGCTGGGGCTGGACAAGTTGCTGCTGATACCCGCAGCCGTGCCGCCCCACAAGGCTTTGCCGCCTGACGCGGTGGCGCCCCAGGCCAGACTCGCCATGGCGGCCATGGTGGCCGACGGGGTGAACCTGGAGCTGAAAAGCCCGGGGCTTGCCGAGGCCAGCGCCGTCGAGATGGACCGGACAGGGAAGAGCTATACGGCGGATACCCTGGCCCAGCTCCGGGAACGCTATCCCGAGGACGAGCTGTGGCTTTTGCTGGGCACCGACATGTTTCTCTCTCTCCAGACCTGGCGGGATCCGGAAAAGATCATATCCCTGGCCGGGATCGCTGCCTTTGACCGGACGGAGGCAGACAGCGGCGGGATGGAAGGGCAGGCCCGGCGGCTTCGGGAGCGGTATGGGGCCCGTGTGGCCCTGGTCCGGCTGCCCCGGGTGATGGAGATCTCCTCCACACAGGTGCGGGAGCTGTTGGTCCGCAACCGGGTGGAGGCCAGGGCGCTTCTGTGGTGCCAGGTCTACGGCTATATCCTGCGGGAGGGGCTCTATGGCGTGAACGCCGATTTGAAGCGCCTCTCTGACGACGATCTGCGCTGTGCGTCGCTCTCCATGGTGAAGGCCAAGCGCATCCCCCATATCCGGGGTTGTGAGGAGGAGGCGGTCCGGCTGGCGGAGCGGTGGGGAGCGGATGCCGGCCTGGCCCGGCGGGCGGGCATCCTCCACGACTGCACTAAGTATCTGGAGCTGGACGAGCAGCTGGCGCTGTGTGACCGGTATGGGATCGCACTGGACGAGCTGGAGCGGGTGGCGGTCAAGCTTCTCCACGCCAAGACCGGCGCGGCCATTGCACGGCACGTTTTCGGAGAGCCGGAGGCGGTCTGCATGGCCATCTACTGGCACACCACCGGAAAAGCGGATATGGACCTGCTGTCTAAGGTGCTGTATCTGGCCGACTACATTGAGCCCTCCCGGGCCGACTTTCCGGGCCTTTCAAAGCTTCGGAAGCTGGCCTATGAGGATCTGGACGCTGCCCTTCTGCTGGGCTGCGAGCTGACCATCGAGGATATGGAGGAACGGGGGATGCCCGTCCATACCAATACCCTCCAGGCACGTGACTATCTGAAAGGACGAAACCGATGAACCCAGAGAAAGAGCATAAAAAAGGCGGCAGCCGCCTCCAGAAAAGCACCGAGAAACCGGAGAAGCAGAAAAAGCCGCGTGTGCCGCTGACGTCCCGACAGAAAGCCCTGCGGGTGGTCTATATCGTTGTCACGGTCATTGCGGCGATCATTGTGACGGCGTTTGCGGCATCCCGCCTCCTGTTTGTCAAGCCGAACGTCCCCACCACGCAGAACCGCCCCAAGCCGCCGGTCGCCAGTGGGGAGCCGATCTCCTCCGACGCGCCGGAGATCAACGACAGCGGGCGGAAAGAAGATTTCTTCACCTTTCTCATCATTGGACGGGACACGGGCGGCGGCGGGAACACCGACACGGTGATGCTGGTGGCCTACGATGTGCCCAATCAGAAGCTGAGCGTCATGAACATTCCCCGTGACACCATGGTCAACGTCTCCTGGGACATCAAGCGCATCAACTCCGTCTATAACGTATACGGGGGAGGAGACGAGGGCATCCAGGCGCTCTTCGACGAGGTAAGCCAGCTGGTGGGCTTTATCCCCGACTTTTCCGTAGTGGTGGAGTGGGAGGCCGTGGGCGAGATGGCGGAGGCCATTGGCGGCGTGGACTTTGAGGTCCCCGTCAACATGAATTACGACGATCCGACCCAGGACCTGCATATCCATATCTCCAAGGGGATGCAGCATCTGGATGGGGAGGGCGTGATGAAGGTCCTCCGGTTCCGGGACGGCAACAACAACACCGGATACGTAAACGGAGACATCGGCCGTATCGAGACCCAGCAGAAGTTGCTCAAAGCCATTGTGGAGAAGCTGCTGACAAAGGTAACAGAGCCCTCCACCATCCTGAATTTGGCGGGTGTGTTCACAGAGAACGTGACCACAGATCTCACCGTACAGAATATCTTCTGGTTTGGGCAGCAGGCCGTACTGGGGAAGCCGCCCCTGAGCATTGACAATGTGAACTTTGTCACCATGCCCTGCACCAACAAGAGCGTGTGGAGCCGCAGTTTTGCGGGAAAGAGCTACCAGTTCCAGTCCTATGTGGTGCCCAACACCGAAGAGCTGGTATCCGTGGTGAACGAGTATTTCAACCCCTATCTGGAAGATCTGGACGATAAAGATCTGGATATTATGTATGTCAACAGCGACGGGACCATCGGCTCCAGCACCGGCGTGCTGGAGGATACCAGGCATAACTCGGCCTGGGCCGCTTATAAGAGCACACCCAAGGAGACGCCCACGCCGGAGGTGAGCGAGACCCCTGAGCTCCCTGAGAGCACGGAAACACCGGCTCCCGGCGTCACGCCGGACCCGGGCGCCACCTCCGCTCCACCTGGCGGAGGCGGCGGAGAGACCACGGCACCCACGGCGACACCGTCCGTCGGGCTGGAGGGGCCCACCGACGACGAGCCAGCGGCGCCTGAGCCCACGCCTACGCCTGATTCCGGGGCGGAGAGCGGGCCCCCTGAGGGGATCCCCATCATTTGAAATTTCAGATAAGGAGCGAACGCCTATGACGCCCAAAGAAATGGCATTGGTCCTCGCGGAAGCGCTGGACAGCAAAAAGGGACAGGACATCAAGGTCCTGGAGACCGGAGCCCTCACCACCCTGGCGGACTATTTCGTCATCTGTACCGCCACCTCCACCACGCAGGTGAAGGCACTGGCGGATGAGTGCGAAAAGGTCATGAAGGAGCGGGGCGAGGCGCCCCACCACATAGAGGGCCACCGGGGCGGCACTTGGGTGCTGCTGGACTTCTCCAGCGTTGTGGTCCACCTGTTTATGGATGAGGCCCGGCAGTTCTACGATCTGGAGCGGCTGTGGAAGGATGCCGTGGATGTGGACCTGAGCGATATCCTCAAGCCCAACTGAGGCGAAAGAAGAGCGGATCGGCGCGGCGGTGCTTACCGGGCGGAGATCCGCTCTTTTTTTGTCACCTTTTGGCCGGCTGATCCGTGTCATAATTAGAGAAGGGCAAGAGGGGGGATGGAAGATGGACAGGGAAGAGGCGGAACAGCTGGCACGTCGGTTTGCCCCGTCGGTGTACCGGCTGGCCTATGCCAGAACAGGGCACAGAGCGGACGCCGAGGACGTGATGCAGGAGGTGTTCCTCCGGTTGATGCCCGCCGCCCCGGATTTCCGGGATGATGAGCACGCCAAGGCCTGGCTTCTGCGGGTGGCGGCCAACTGCGCGGGGGATCTGTTCCGCTCTGCCTTGCGAAGGAGGGCGCGTCCGCTGGAGGAGGCTCAGGGCCTGACACAGCCTGGGCAGGAGATGAGCGGTGTACTGGAGGCGGTGATAACCCTACCGTCCAACTATCGGATTCCACTCCACCTGTTTTATTATGAGGGCTACTTCGTGGCGGAGATCGCCAGACTGTTGGGGAAAAGCGAGGATGTGATCCGCACTCGGCTCCACCGGGGCAGGGGAATGCTGCGGAGAGGGCTGGAAGGAGACGAGGAGCATGTTTGAAGAGGAATACAGAAAGGAGATGGAAGCTGTGGGACCGGATCGGGAACAGATGGAGCGGCTGCTGGCGGCCATGGAGCAAAAGGGACGCCGGCCTAGGCCCCTTCGGCGGACCATACTACTGGTGGCAGCGGCCTGCGCCGCAATGGTGATGACGGTGGTGGCCTCGGCTCCGACGCTGCGGGATACCCTGGAGGAATGCTCATGTACGGTAAGGAAGCAAGCAACCGAAAACAAGAGATAGACCGCCAGCACTACACTATTCC
>CDZQ01035528.1_pt1 | contig 16554 bp, 14 predicted proteins | sample 554831 | NCBI WGS metagenome assembly CDZQ01 (sample SAMEA3182112, study PRJEB8094) | gut metagenome | biome: human; feature: gut; material: Stool; isolation source: human stools | place: Canada | collected 2013-05-06
ACCGTACGTTTTGTTCTGGTTTACGGGATGAACACCGGCGCCGGCCGCGAATATATGGACGACAGCTTTACCGCCGACGTGATGATTCTGGCAAAACAGGCACCCAAAGAAGCTGACGGATTCGGCAATATCAATTATGACAGCGGAGCAAAAGCAGATACTATCATTTCCTCTGCAGAACAGAGCGAACTGCTCAACGCTGCCATCAATATGCAAACCGGCGATCGGCTCGTATTGACCGAAGACATTACGCTTACCGGTTCGGGAAGAACCGCAACGGTTCGATTTGATTATCCGGTACAGGGCACGCTGGACTTTGGCGAAAAAACAATTACCGGAAAGAATGGAAACATTAGTCTTGTTGCGACAAACGGTTCTGACATACTGTTAACAAACGGAACTTTGACCGCAGAACCCGGTACATACTGCACCATCGGTGCGGACGGCGGAAATATTACGGCCCAAGATATGACGCTGATCAATAAAACGCCGTACGGAAACAGTATAAAAGTTTGGGCTAACAGCGTTGTTACATTGAACAACGTGACCTCTACTTCCATCAAAGGCGGAGCCATTGAAGCAACGGGAGGTACGGTTTACGTGAACGGCGGTACCTTTACCCAAACAGGATATTATGACCATAACAGCGGGATCGGAGGCGTGTCCAACGGCGGTCTGCTCTCGATCTCTGATATGAAGGCAACCAGTGAAAATTACTGTTTGTACGTCTTCAATTCCGGCGGAACGATCCGGGTATATGACGGAACCTTCACCGCCACCGGCGCCAACGGAGGAAAAGGTGTGGTAATCAAAGCGGACGCCAGCATCCGTGAAAATCCCTCTGTTATCGAAGTTTTCGGCGGTACCTTTGACGGACTTATCCAAATTGCTTCCGGCGCAACGCTGACCATTTCGGGAGGTTCTTTCGCCAATACCGGACTGACATTGGAACAATTCAAAGCCTATGTTGCACCCGACTGCACCGTTACCGAACAGGGTGGAGCATACATTGTAAAATAAATCTTTATTCTATTTGATTTTTATTTTTTCAGAGCATTGAAAAAACGAAGCCGGAACTGACTGATAAATAAAGCCGGCCGGTTCCGGCAATGCTAAAATCTATATTTCCGGAGGAACGTTCCAATGCCAGACTCCGGCATGGACCTTAAACGTACGGGATGCAGATTACAGAGCAGGAACGGCAGATATCATTGTTACCGGCGGATCTTTCTATCAGTTTGATCCTTCAGACTGCAATTCTGAGGGTGCTCACACCAACTTTGTAGCAGAAGGCTATAAGGTGGTTCGAGACGGAGACTGGTACAACGTCGTTCCCGAATAATAAAACTTTTCCGGCCGCTGAAAAGCGGCCGGTTTTTTATTCAAAAAAGTCTCATGCCGGATCATGATCGTTGCGGTAAAATGCGATGATTGGTCCCGCCAAAACAACCGGTTCCGCTCTCAACATCCAGGCCTTTCAAAAACAACCGGTTCCGCTCTCAACATCCGGGCCTTTCAAAAACAACCGGTTCCGCTCTCAACATCCAGGCCTTTCAAAAACAACCGGTTCCGCTCTCAACATCCGGGCCTTTCAAAAACAACCGGTTCCGCTCTCAACATCCAGGCCTTTCAAAAACAACCGGTTCCGCTCTCAACATCCGGGCCTTTCAAAAACAACCGGTTCCGCTCTCAACATCCAGGCCTTTCAAAAACAACCGGTTCCGCCCTTGACTTCCGGCTCTCTCAACACAACAGGCTCCGCCTCAACGTCCGGGTCCCCAAACAAAAGCCCGTACCGCACCAAATACGCCCCCCGCAACGCAACAGCACAACGTAACATATTAAGCCGCCCGTCTAAACAAAAACCACCTGTGTCAACCATATTGCCGGAAAAATCTGAGCCGATACAAACTTCTATCCTTAAAAACTCTGCGCACTGGCAATGCAGTTCGGTTTTTTAAACTTTTTTACAAAAAAAGAAAATATGCATTGACAAACCCCGGCTCTTTCGGTATAATATAAAGGTGGTCCACTTTGGGAGCCTTTCGACAGAAAAACCGGGTTCCGGTTTTACCGATTTTCCGGTTTTACCGCGTTTTCCGGTTTTTGCACGACAGATTTTCCATTCCGACCCATATGCGCCTGTAGCTCAGCTGGATAGAGTGTCAGACTCCGACTCTGAAGGTCGTGCGTTCGAATCGCATCAGGCGTACCAGGATAACGCTGTACCCCTTTGTATTGGGTTCAGCGTTATTTTTTTCTTTTTTATAAATCTGTAATCAACTCTTTGGCAGAAGAATGTGCTACGCAGTCATACAGTGGCAAATACAGCGCTATGCGGCCAGCGTGTAGACGCAGTCGTCAATAAACATCAAGTCTTCTCCGAACTCCTTAACAAAAAAAACAGGACTGCTGCCCGTAAAAAAATTTATTCGTGCGGCTCCCCTGTGCATACTATTGTATAAAAAATCTTAATCTGAGTGATTTCAAACGCGAGGTATTTATGAAAAAAATAGCCATGATATATTCTTCTATCCATCATAACAACACCGAAACCCTGGTAAAAAATGTAAAAGGGGCAGACCTTTATAAAATCAATGAAATAAGCTGTATCGATTTATCTGCATATGACCTGGTAGGTTTTGCTTCTGGTATTTATCAGGGGCAATTTCATAAAAATATCGTTCATTTTATCCATCAACATGCCAAAGAATTAAACCATATCTTTTTAGTTTATACCAGCGGAAGCGGGATGAAAAGATACGGCAAAAAATTTCAAGAACAATTAGAAAAATTAGGATTAAACATCGTCGATATTTTTTCTTGTAAGGGCTTTGATACCTACGGAGCTTGGAAGTTGGTAGGTGGCATAGCAAAAAAACATCCCAATCAAAAGGACCTCGAGCAATTCAAACGATTCATGGAGCATTTACAAGTTTCCAGTCTATCGTTTTAAAAAACAGGAATCTATTTCTTTACAGAGAGGGTTGCCATGGAGTACGAAAATATTTTAATAGACTTAATCGGAAAAGATAAGTATGATGTTTTTCTAACCATAAAAAAGTATATAGAAGAACACGCTCCTATGGAGCAAATATTTAAAGAACAAAAAGTCCGAACAAAAAAATGGAAATATGAATTAAAGTTTGTTCAAGGCCGTAAGACCTTTTGCGGGTTTTATTTTGCGGATCATTGTTTAGGTTTTATGCTTATTTTTGGCAAAGAAGAAAGAAATCAAATAGAACAGGTTAGAAAACAATTTTCGAGCCCATTATTGAAACAGTATGATGAAACGGAAACTTATCACGACGGAAAATGGCTGATGTTAGAATTAGAAGATCTGTTCTTTTTTGAAGACATTAAAAAATTGTTGATGATAAAAAGCAAACCCAATAAAAAATAACTACCCATTACAATAAGCTGAATCATGTAAGTTATGGCTATCGTAAAAGGATGGAATGAAAGGTAAAAGGGATCGTAACATGAACAAGAATAAGAAAATAGCGATTGGGATTTTTATTATCGTATTGATGATCATGATCGGGATCGTTGTTGCATACAAGTTCATAGAAAATCGGGTTACAAATAGAGAAGACCTTAAATTCCATGTTGAAAATATGCATTCCACCCCTGTTGACACAGCCAATAGCGAAAAAATAATAGAATGGAATGAAATCACCGAAGATGGTATTAATGAGCAGTTATTATTTGAAAATGTAGATACAGCGTCTTTAGAAAAAATTGCGGCGCTATTACAATCTTTAAGTGCAGAAATTGCCCAAAAGGAACAAGAGGATATAAACTTTTATTTGAGTGCGGGTTGGTATCAATACGCATTAGACAGCCAACAATTCAACGAAGTGATCCAGATGGGAAATGATGCGATCAAACCATTATATTTCATCCTATATAAAAGTCCGAACCAAGGATCTTATGAGTATATTTGTGCGATGGCATTATCCCAACTGGTTGCCTTTGATGATGAAACAGATTCTTGGTCTACTTCAAAAGAATTCTTAGAAAAATTCAATCAAAAAGTTCTTGAGGATCGACAAGGGTAAAAAGGATTCGTCTATCAAATCAATAAAAAATAAAATTATTTTTTGATTTTAATCTGATTTTAATTTTCATCGGTTATCCTATAACCATCAAAACAAGGTAAGAGGTGACCAATATGAAATGGGAATTTTTTAAACAACTCAATGCAAAAGTGATTACCATCGCCGCCGTGATCGGGGTAGCGGTCATCGGCGGGATCGCAGCGCTGGCGCTGGGCGCGGCGTCCGGAGGCAGTCAGGAGGTTTTGCCGGTCTCGGAAGAACAGGCCAAAGCCGCGGCGTTTGCCCATGCGGGCGTCAATGAAAATGACATTCTTACACTGACGATCAGCAAAGACCGTGAAAACGGCGTGGAAGTATACGAAGTTGATTTTACGACGGCAGATAAATCCTTTGACTATGATGTAAAGACCAGCGACGGTTCGATTTTAAATTCGTCTTACCGCGTCAACAATGCCGGCACGGAACAACAGCAGCCTTCACAGCAAACAACGCCGGATTCCGACGACAATGTAAATCCTTCGACAGATTCCAACACATCCACGGATACAACCCCGGAGGCCACCGCTCCGTCCGGATCTGATTCTTCTTCCAATACAACCCCGTCCACATCAAATGACGGTCAAACCGGTTCTGCCGTCACCGAACAGCAAGCCAAAGCCATTGCGTTAAAAGACGCCGGCGTTTCGGAGGCAGATGTTGCGTTTATCCGGGTAGAGGAAGATTGGGATGACGGCAGAGCCGTATACGACGTGGAATTTTATATCAACGGCAAAGAATACGACTACGAAATCGAAAAATCCACCGGGAAGATTTTAAGTTTTGATTACGACATGGAAAGCGATATTCCTACGACCAATCCCGGCAACACAGGAAGCAACGTGATTTCGGAGCAAGAAGCGCGCGATTTAGCATTGGCGCGGGTTCCGGGCGCAACGGCCAGCCATATTCGCATTGAATTTGACAATGACGACGGCCGGCTGACCTACGAAGGCGAAATCCATTACGAGAACAAAGAATACGAATTTGAAATTGACGCGTCCACGGGCAAATTTATTGAGTGGAGCGTAGACTACGACGATTAGCTTGATTTGCGGGCAACCAACTGCTTTTGACGGCACGCGGCGGCCCGCAAACAATCCAAGAACAGGGAGGGAAAGCGAATGCGGATTCTCATCGCAGAAGACGAACGGGATTTGAATCAGCTCATCAAAAAGCGGCTAAAAGAAGCAGACTACAGCGTAGACTCGTGCTACAACGGACAAGAAGTTTTTGATTATCTGCTGGGTGCGGAATACGACGCATTGATTTTAGACGTGATGATGCCTAAAATGAGCGGTCTTGAAGTGCTGAGCCGGTTACGCCGGGAGAAAAACTCCGTACCTGTTCTGTTGCTAACCGCCAAAGACAGTATTGAAGACCGCGTAAAAGGGCTGGATGCCGGTGCGGACGATTATCTGATCAAACCGTTTGCATTTGAAGAATTACTGGCCCGGCTGCGGGTTCTGCTGCGCAAACCGACGGCTGAAAAAACGACGGTATTAAAAGTGGCGGATCTTACGTTGCAGTTAGACACCCGCCGCGTCTTCCGGGGCGATCAGGAAATTGAGCTTTCTTCCAAAGAATATTCCCTGCTGCGTTATATGATGCAGAATGCCGGACTGGTTTTGAGCCGGGATAAACTGGAACAGCATGTGTGGGATTACGACTTCTCGGGCGGCTCCAATGTCATCGATGTGTATATCCGATATCTGCGCAAAAAAATCGACGACGGCCATGAACAAAAACTGATCCACACCGTCCGCGGACATGGCTATGTACTCCGGGGAGAAGAGTCATGAAAAAATGGTCGATAAAAACCCGGCTGGTTTTACTGCACACGGGATTGATGATTCTGGTAATCGGCATCATGCTGGCGATCTTGTTTTCCATCAGTTCCCGCGAGGTTTTAACCAACGTACAAAACACATTGGAACAGCGGGTGTCACAGGCCGCCGAATGGATCGAATACGGCGGACATCTGAAATTTGACAAAGACCTGTTGGAACTCAAAGACGGTGTTTATTTGTCTGTATATGAAGCCGACGATCCGGATCTGATTTACGGCAAAATCCCGTATGGGTTTGCGTATGATCTGCCTTTTGAAGACGGGCACCTGCGAACTATATCGGCAGGCGATACCGAATATTGCGTATTGGACATGGTTTTTGACATCGAGCAATATCATCCGCTGGTGGTTCGGGGAATCGTATCGGTCAGCGACGCGGAAAAAGATGTACGCAACACCGTTTATCTGGCGTTGATTTTGTCTCCGTTTCTACTGCTTTTAACAGCTTTTTGCGGATATCTGCTCAGCCGAAAAGCACTGCAGCCGGTAGCCCGTATCACGCAGACGGTACAAAAGATTCAAAAAGAAAAAGACTTGTCCAAACGGGTGCAATTAGGCGCCGGCAAAGACGAGATCTATACCTTAGCCCAAACGTTTGACCAACTGCTCGACGGACTGGAAGCCGGCATCAAACGGGAAAAACAATTTACCAGCGACGTCGCACACGAATTGCGCACGCCGATCAGCGTGGTTTTAATGCAATGTGAGGGACTGCTCGCGCAACCGTTAGACGAACCAACCCGCGAACAAATTCAGGTTATTTACCGTAAAGTTCAATCGATGTCGGAAATGATTGCACAGCTGCTAATGCTTTCCCGTGCAGACCAAGGCCGAGCTCCGCTGCACATGGAACAACTGGACTTCAGCCAGCTCAGCCAAATCACGGTGGAAGAATTTACCGAGACGGCACGCGCCAAAAATATTTCGATTGATGCGCAGATCCAGCCCGGCTTATTGCTGACGGGGGATCAGACGCTGCTCATCCGTTTGTGGAATAACCTGCTGCAAAACGCGATTCGATACACCGACCCCGGCGGCCATATCCGGGTATCGGTCCGAGCCGAAGAGCAAACCGTTCTGATGCAGGTCGGGGACGACGGGATCGGCATTGCCCCCGAACACCTGGAGCATATCTGGGAACGCTTTTATCAGGTAGATCCCTCGCGCAGCGGCGGCGGCAGCGGCTTAGGTCTTTCGCTGGTGCAATGGATTATCCAAGCCCACCATGCGCAAATTGACGTACAAAGCCAGCCCGGCAAGGGAACCACCTTTACCTGCCGCTTTACGAGGCAAGAGCCGCCCACCGCCTAAAAGCGACTCTCGCCTAAGAGTGGGCCTCGTCTGAAAGTCCCCTCACCTAAGAGTGGGCTCGCCTGAAAACCCTCTCGTCTAAGAGTGGTTCAGGCAACTTTTCCAACATAAAAATGCAGCAACTGCGGTACCAATGCCGGTTACAGTGTAAGCCACATTTGAGACAGAAACAAAGTTTAGAATAGAAATGAATTTGGTATAGAAATGAGTTTCGTATAGAAATGAGTTTCATATAGAAATTGATTTCTATTGTGGTCGAAGTTTTACCGGTTAAACAAACCCCATCATAAACAAATGCGATCCTGCAAACACCGTTGGATAGGATCTATACATTTTGCGACCCCCGTTTGCAAAATGACAAACCTGTCAAGCGGCAATCAAGCCCAAAACACAAGGCCCGCAAACGTCTGACGACGTTTGCGGGCTTTGTTATTTTTTTCTCTATCCACTCGTCACCAAATGCAGATGCATACCTCAAAGTAGTTTGCGGGTCTTATTATTTTTTCTCTATCCAATTGATGAGAACGACAGCGGGATAAAGGACTGAAGATTGCAGCCTTGACATTTTCCGTCATCCAATCTGATCCACTACCCATACCGGATCCCTCTACAGTTTGGTGTCTTGTCTTTTTTCCCGATCCGCTCTGCGCCTTACTCAGTATTGTTTTACCCCGTTGTGTAAACACAATGCATATTTTGCATATGGCATAAACGTTCAGCCCTTTTCCGCACCATGATATCCATTGCATCACACCCGCAGATGGTACGGGACATCCATGCCTCGCGCCCAGATTGTACTGTTGCGCAACCCCGTTTTCTTTTATCCATTGTGTATGCACGATGAATTTGGCCACCGGATATCTGATCCAGTTTCTTATCCGCCGCAAATCGGCAAAGAATGGGCTACGATATTGGACAACACCGAAAGATCCTGTGAAGAGATCGTTCCGTCCGCATCAAAATCAAACAACCGGGCCTGCGGTTGCCCCGGTTCGGCTTGCGGCTGGCAGAGTTTGTCGGCACAAGCCGCCACGTCTGATACCGTATAAGTCTCCAAGTTCCAGCTATCGCACCACCCCATCGGAACCGCATCTTGCGAAGCGCCGTAAGGCGCTACCAAATAAGGATGTAAACCGGGCTGATGCTGCATGACCTGCACCGCACCCCAGGCTTCATAGTGTGCCTCGTCACCGTTAGGGCTGTCATATAAAGCCCCGCCGCGGTATTTTAGAATCTGATTTTCAAAAAAAGACGGCGCACACAATCTCAAAGCCGACGCATCCACCCAGCCGATCAGATATTCCTGTGCTTTAGGATCTGCCGGACAGCGCGCACAGATTCGGTAAGGGTGTAAGCAATTGGGTGCACATTCCCGGATTTTTACCGCGCCGGCTAAAGACCTGCCCATGGCCTGTTCATCATCCGGCTCCTCATAAACGCTGCAGTCGGTTCCAATGTACGCTACCGTGCCCGGGCATAACAAATCCGGCCCCGGCAAACGGCGAAAATCAAGCCCCTGTGTCTGCTCGGTCCGCGTTGTAAAACGCAAATCGATATAAAACACGTCGGTAGGCAAAACCGGACCGCCTGTAGTGGTCAACACCCAACAATTTCGGTCATTGCAAACCCATCCGCTCCCCAGCAGCTCCCCTTTTCCTGCCGAAACGTGCAAATGCGGCGCCATTCCTGTCCCCGAAACTCCCTGATGCCCCACTTGCTCGTATTTTTCATAGATCCGGTTTAAGCGGATTCCGTTCGGGCCGAAGTCTGCATTATTCATATGCGTAAACGCAACCGTTAAAAAATCACACGTTCCGTCCGCAAAACAAACCGGCTGCGTTGACGTAAACCAGGCGCTGTTAGCCGCACCTCGCACGCCTACTACCTGGCCGTAAATTTTTACACATTTCATCCGACAAGGCGCATAAAACGGTTCAAAGCCCGGTCCGGCACAAATATCTATCGGGAAGTCAAATACAACTGCTTGACTATATCGAACGTGATCGCCCGCTCCGTCTACTCCCTGTAATACTCGGGCCACTCGCTGCGGATAAACCGCATAATCACTCATTTTTTCTCCCGCTTCCTTTCTTTTCATTTTCACAGACATTCCACCGCCTGACAAACACGATCCGGAATTCCGTCATTTTTTCAACTCCGCCACTCTCTTTAGGATTTTAAAGGCAAAACGACCCAAGATCGTTTTGTCACAGCATGATTTTGCAAAAGACGATGTCATCCTGCCGATTCCCGCATCCTATACAATGATTCCGGCGGATGCTCAACATTTTTCGGCGCGTTGGAACACGGACTCCATCAACCGATTGCATGGAGCAAAAAAGCGTATTTGTCTGCCTTCCAATATATGCGCAAAACCGGCACGCTGCTCCCCAATACGCCAACCCCGCACAAAAGAAATAATCTTTTGCCGCAATAAAAAACCTGCCTGCTGCAAATAAAAATTTCAGGTACCCTTGCCGGTCAACACCAGACGACAAAAATACAGGATTTTGCCAACAGCCCGGTTCCGCAGAGAAAGCCGCACCCTACCGACCCAAAGAAACCGGATAAAAAACAAACGGAGCGTTTTCGCTCCGTTTGTGACATATTTTTTTACACTGCTATTTGAACGTCTTTTTGATCTGATTTTCTACACGCTTTCTCAAACACAACACATTGCTACGCCGCTATGCCGACGGATTCTGGGTAGAAGAACCGTCCGAGGGCTGTTCGTCTGTCGTCTGATCCGGGTCCTCTTGCGCGTCAGGCGCGTCCGAGAGAACCAGATACTTACTGCTCACCCATCCGACATAATTGGCATAAGAAATATAACTCCACGTGCCGTCCTCGGATACCGCATAGCGTACCACTTCGGATCCGTCCGGGATCAGCGTCTGTTTTTCCGCACTTGTATCCGGCGCCTTACGCAAATTCAATCCGCCTTCGGCCGAAACCGTCAGCTTTTCCGATGTCGCCAGCACCGAAGACGGGGCCTGCACGCCATCGGCAGTCGGAATCTGAAGTTCGTCTTCTCCGCCATCCGGCACTTCCTGCGGCGTTTCTTCCTGCGGCAAATCCTGCGGCCGTTTGACAATTACGTCGCATGCCAACCGCCATGCGGCATTCTTCGCCGCAGACGTGATTGTTGCGCTGACACCTACCTGATTCTTACCAAAAACCAGCGTCCCGCTGCCCGCGTTCCCAAAACCGTCATCCTCAAAGGTAAATCGGCCCATGCCGCCCTCGCAAACGGCTGAACAATCTGTAATCTGCGCCGTTTTTCCGTCAGCAGCCGGCGAACTGACTTTTAAATCAAAAATAACCGTACTACCGCTGACGCTCTTAATATTTAACTCCGTTTTTCCGGTACTGTCCGTGCCGTACATCCACTGCCCGGCATAGGTTGCGTAGTCCACATTGACCACCGGTTCCGGTTCGGGTTGCTCCGGGGTTTGCGTTTCGGGCTGTGTCTGTTCCGGTTCAGGCTCCGTCTGGGGTTCTTCCACGGTCTGGGTCGGCTCCGTCTGATCCGATACGGGCGGCTCCTGCCCGAGGCTGAAAAATACCACCGCACATACCGCGCAAATCGACACCACCACCGTCGCTAACACCGCAAACAACACAATCCGGCCGCGCCCGGTCTGGGACGAAGACCCCTGCGCAGAGAAGGCGTCTTCCTGCGCCAGTAACTCATCCAACTCACTTTGAGGCCCTTCCTGCGCCTCGATTCTCTCCCGTTCCCGCGTATCCCAAAGGTTTGGAATCTCGTCCGTGTCCTCTTCTTCCGAGTCCGGATTCCGGCGCACTCCGCGCCGTTCTTTTTTAGCAAAACGCCCCGTATCCGCCACGGCAAATTCCGGCGCGGGGCCCGCTTGCTGAGGTGCCGATTCGGCCGATTCTTCAACCGGCTGCGCTCGAGATTCGTCCCCAGTTGTTTGACGACGGGCGTCACGAGCCGACTGCGCGGCCTTTCGCTCCGACGCTGCCTGGCGCGGACCTGTATACAACAAATCCACATCCTGTTCGGCTAATTCTGTTTTTTCCGATTCTAATTCGGGTTGAGAAGAAGACGACGTTGCAGCCGAAGAAGTTTTTGCCACAATTGGCTCCGAAAAAACAATCGTATCTTCCGACAAAGCCGATTCCCTTTCGGCTGCCCGCCCCGAATATTCTTTATTTTGCAGTTTTTTTCCGCACTTCGCACAAAAAGTTGCCTGCGCGCTGTTTTCGGCTCCGCAAGATTCACAGCGTTTCATCTTTTTCCTCCTATATTATCCAAAACATGTTCCCGAACAAAGCTGTCCAAAAACGGTCTGGACCCAATACGCTTTTTCTGACAACCTCCACCCTATGATGGAATATTTGCCTGCGCTGCAACAAACCAAAAATAACCGGGCGCCCCTGATGTCACAGCGCAAAACGCCCGATTTCTTTTAAGTCAACGGATCCCTGCTTTCATGGCATCAAAACTCTTTGACCTGATATCCGCGTACCCGATCGGTCCCCAAACATCCCCATTTCACAAAACGGTTGTACAAAGGAACCAACCGAAAAACGCAACAGCCACAAAGATCCACTCCTTTATGATGTTTTCAGTATACCATATCCGCGGTTAAAAGTCAATTCCTTCCATCTCATCTGCGCCCAGTACCGCCCGAGCTCTTTCGGCATGCCCCGACACAAGAAACGCTGTCTCGTCTGTTTTTTCTCAAAAATACAATTTCCTCATCACAACCACACCAAACAGATATCCTCTACCACCCCCTAAATCAACATTCCTCCGTCACCCACCGCGCACAACAACCCTCTCCGCCTGCCTCGAAATTCCACCGCCGCCACGACCCTTTCAGACACGCTTTTTCAAACAAAAATGATTCTCCTCCCGACGCAAAATATCCCGCAGAGCAAAAACACAGGCCGTATCCTCCACATTTTCGATACACACAAAAAAAACAGATACGGCATTCACCGTATCTGTTTTTTTGTAAACAAAATTCTAACCAGATCAAGGCTGATACTGCTCGCTGGTGTAAACCAGTTTGCGCAGCGCTTCTGCCCCCTGCGCTGTCAAATAACCGTTTGCGACCTCGCTGTTCAAAAACGCATGTAGTGCCTCCACATTTCCGCCGCTAAATACCGCCTTGGCGTCAAAATATAACTGAATATATTCCTCTTGCGAGAGCGGATTTTCCGCCTTTCCATTTTGTGCCTGAGCCTCGGCCAGTTTGGCCTGTGCCTCCTGCTGTGCAAGGCTGACGATGCGCTGTTCGGTCTGATTATACTGCCGCACCTGCTCGTCAAACTCCTGCTGCCGCTGCGCGTCCTCGATCGCGTCCCGGTCATACTGGTAAGCAAAATCACGATCTGCCAAAAACCGATCCAGATACGTTTGGTACAGCGCCGCATCCCGATCGGAAAGATCACTGTATTTGCCGTACGCATAAGAACGGTCATTCTGCCAATCCGACACACTGTCACGATATCGGCCGTACGCCGTATCGTCCAGCTGCGTTAAGGCAGAAAGCTGATCATACCCATCCGTCACCGCGTCACGATACCTCTCATAAGCGCGCTGTTCCAACTGCGGAACAACCGCAGCAAGCTGCTGCATATATGCATTATACTGCTGCTGTCCGGCCGTCTGCGCATAAGAAGAGCCATATCCGCCCGTCAGCGCGGCGGCCTGTCCCATGGTATCTTTCATCGCCGTACGCCCCGCCTGCGTATACATTTGTTCGTACCGGCGATACAATTCATCCGAAGCCGCGTCATAAGAAAACGCATCCCGGTTTAAAATCCGGTCCAAGGCCTGCCGGATACTCTCCTGATAAGCCGAAGTATACCCCTGCGGCTTTGCCTGCTCGGCAGCCGCCAGCTCCGACGCTGCCGCTGTCACTTCTTCCGAAGGACGGTAGTCGTCTGCAGTGCCGTAAGAAGTGCGGGATTTTTTATTGGTCGTACTCACTGCTTGGTTTCTCCTTTCATCTGCCGGATCGCTTCAAGGGCTTCCCCGGTCAGGTTATCCGTATCAATATGGGCAAAAAGATACCGCAGCGTTTCATCCAGCCGAAACAGATATCGCCCAATTCCGGCCAACTGCTGCTCCGGCGTTGCGCGGCCGGACCGAATCTCCTCCGGCAGCCGCAAATCAAATCCTGCCATTTTTCAACCTCCTACAACAACGTGTGAGCCGCGTCCGACAACGGTTCGTATTCCACATCAATGCCGTAAATCAGCCCGCTGCCCGTTCCCGTAAACTTCAGACAAAACCGCTGGCAGCGCAAAATCGGGATCGGTTTGCGGACAAGCTGCTTGCCCTCGCCGCGAATCCGGCAAAGCGGCACAAAATCGCCGCCGTCCGCCCGCAGCCAGATTTGGCATTCCGCATCCGGCTCCAACTGTACCCGAGGCAAAATCCGCACCGCAGCCTTTTGCTGGGTTTGCTCAAACCCAAAGTCTCCGGTCACACACGACCACTCAAACGGCTCTTCCCACGATTCATTTCCCGGCGTATCCGGTTCTCCCGCGTCCGGACAAAGTCCGTAAACCTTGCCGTTCACCAGCGCAAACGCCTGGCGCGGAGAAGAAACCATCCAACGCGCGTCCGCCTCATCCTCTACCGTAAACAAACCGCGAGCCGTGTCCAAACACATCATCCGCCGCCCCGTTTCAAACGTGGCACAAAAATAATATTTTTGTCCGCACGCCGCTGCACATACCTGCTCAAACGGCTCGTAATCGAGTGCCTGCGAAACCCTTTGCGGCAGTGCGCCGTCATAAGCATAAATCCCGTCGTACCCCTTATAATACAGCGCTCCGTTTAAAACCACCACAGACGCCGCGCATCCGGCAGCCAGACCGCGACACGGCACCGTCACCAGCTGAAATTGAGACGGAACCAATCCCAGCATCTTGTAAAGCCCGTTTTCTTTGAAAAAAATCGGACACCCGCCGTAAACGGCAGCGCCCGTAAAATCGCCGTCAGAGCCCACCGTCATCGCAAAACTGTCCATGCTGGTTCCCTCAAACTTCCGCCACGAAGCAGGATCTCCAAGCGCACAGGCATAAATTTCATGCTGCGCACTGCTGCACCCCCACAGCCGGTTCCCGCACTCCACCACAAAGTCCATCTCAGGAATGATGTTGCACAGATTCGGCGCCATCCGAAAAACGGTCACGGTCTTGCCGTCCAGTTCATAATCCCATAAGCCGCCGGCGTCGGTGATTTCCTTTACAAAACGAGCAGAACTCAGATAGATACTGTTGACGGTCATCACCAGATAATGCTCAGTAAATGTATCCAGCTGCTCCGATCCCCTTTTGATCACCGTACTTTCACCGAACGCAAGAGCCTCGATCTCCTCGACGCTCTCCTTCTCAGGGTCCGCCGCTGTCAACGTCAGCGTCTGCCCCTCTTCAAACATCGAAAAATCCGTTTTTCCGCTGTGAAACCGATCCGAAAAACGCAGATACACATCATCCTTTTCTTTCCACTCCTGCGCCTTGGCGTCATACTCATAAAACGTGACCTGGCCGTCCAGGGTCTGTTCCAGCAAAACCTTCTCGTGTTCTTCTTTCGAAAAAGTCAACGCCAGCAACTGATTGTTGCGGTCGCAGAAAAAGCAGTAATACTGAGTAGAGTTATTAAAACAAAACAGGCGCCGCAGCGAAGCATCCTGCGTATTGTAGGCCACCGCGTCCGGAAAGATCACCACCCATGCACCCATGCCGACCATCTTTTTTTCCGTGCGAGAAAGACGAATCGGCTCTTCGGAAACACAGACCGGCTGTGTTTGGTATAGCAAATACGCGTCTCCGTCCGCATCCTGCTGCAAGCCGGCCACCGTATACAGTCCGTCCCGGTAGAGCATGCCGTACACGGTCTGCACGCCGGCCGCCGCCAGATCGTGTTCGATGCGGCGCAGACGCCGCGGCGCGGCGCACGGAAAATAATCTGCCGTCATGTTTTTCATCTGCACAAATTCGTTTTCCGCCGCAGAAGCCGACGTCTGATATCCGCCAAAAACCGATACGCCCGTCACCGACCGCGGCAAATCGTTTAATCCCGGAAGAATCATTCGTCCCACCCCGCAAGCCGAATGGCTGTCGCCTCTTTCTTCGGCAGATACCGACTGTTGATAAAATCGGCCAGTTTTTGATACCAACTCTCAAATAAAATCCGCTCGTTATTGTAACGCGCAATATCGCCGTTGGCAAAATCAATCTGTGCGCACAGCCAATGCACATACATCGCCTCAAACAGACGGTCGGCTTTTAAATCCGTCACCGCTTCACTCTCCGCATCATACTCCAACTGCTCCGGCCGATATACCAAACAGTTTTCGTGCCGCTTAAACAGTTGTTCGTTGATCTGCTGATCCAGCGCAGACAACCACTGCAATTTCTGCTCTTCCGAACAGTTGTTTCCACCCCGCAAAATATCCGCGCGGGTAATGGCTTCCGAAACCGTCATCGGTCTTTCCCTTCTTTCTTTGGATGTTGTCGACGTCAGGCCAGACGCATCCGGCCGCTCTTGGCCGCATTTTCCGCTCGGACGGCAAACATATTTTCAACCACCGCCGCCACGTCGGCGTCTACCTGGACCTGAACGCCCTTTTGAATGAGCATGCTTTTTCCGTTCACGCTCACAAACTGCGTGTCTCCGTATCCGTCCCGCGGGATCAGAATACTTTTTTGTTTTTTCTTGTCCATGATATCATTCTCCTTTTTTCTTTGCCGGACGCGTCTTGGATCCGGTTTCGGCGCATGCCGGGCCCGGGTTGGACCCGGCATGCGCACTTCTGATTTCTGTCGATGCAGTTTTGGGCCGCCAGATCATTTTTTGGAAGGTTCCGGCCGCCGTTCATGCCTCGTTTTATGCAAAGAACACCAGATCACTCTTTACAGCCGCTTGCCACCTTTCGACCAATCGGCAAAATTTCCGTCGTCTTCCACAAAACCTCGGTGCGTGACCATGGCAGTCTACCAATCAATCTTTGCAACGCCTGCCACACCACACCAAAGCCGGAAGATCTCCGGGATCTTGATAAAATCCCCCGCCGCCCTGCCCAAGGCACTGAAAGTATTTTTGTATCCGTTCGCCATGGGTCGACTAATCGGCAAGCTTTCCGGTATCTTAAATAAAATACCGCTTCCGCCCCATAAAAGACGCCGAACGTATTGTGGGAAGCTGTTCGCCACCTTTCGACAAATCAGTAAGATTCCCGGTATCTTAAATAAAATACCGATACAGCCACATAAAAGGCGCCGAACGTATTGTCGATAACCGTTCGCCAT
>CDZQ01016030.1_pt1 | contig 16538 bp, 13 predicted proteins | sample 554831 | NCBI WGS metagenome assembly CDZQ01 (sample SAMEA3182112, study PRJEB8094) | gut metagenome | biome: human; feature: gut; material: Stool; isolation source: human stools | place: Canada | collected 2013-05-06
GTAGGAAAGATACACTTTCAGAGTGACATCGGTATAGTTGCCGGTCACGCTCTGCACACCGCTCCACTCGCAGTACAGGCCGAAGCTGGAAACGGGATAATTCTGAAACGTGCCGCTGAGCGCCATTGCTCCACCTCCTTAGTCCAGAATCACGATGTTCAGCCCCTCGGACGCTGTGGCCATGGGGACGAACTTCGTCTTGCCCACCGTGAGTTCACCGTCCACGGTGGTTTTCTTTGTGATGGTCTCATCCTTGTTCAGGGAGAAAATCTTTTCCTCGTTGTAGTAGCCGGAAAACTCCGTGTTGTTGATGACCGTCCGCTGGGCGGAGTCCGCATTGGACACTTCGATGCCCCGGCGGTCGATCTTTACCTCGGCGGTGTAAATCTCATTGGGAGCCGGCGTCCATTTGTGAAGAGACGCCCCTTCCGTCAGCATGATGTCCGAAACGAACAGGCTGGCATCGCGGGAATAAATTTTGATGGTGATGACGCTGTCCTGCACGTCCGGGAGCAGAGCGGTGTATTCCGTCCACTCAAAGGAGTCTGAGGTGTTGAACAGGTCGATTTCCGTATCGCCGTTGATGACAGCCCGGACATAGGCGTTGTAGGTGGAGGTTTTCTTGGCCTTCACCGTCAGCCGGTAGGCCTGGCCCGGCACGATGCTGTCCACCACCTGGGTCAGCGTGCTGTAGGCGGCAAGCTGGAAGCAGGAGTTGGACACGGTGCTGTTCTTGGTTTCCGCGCCCTGCTGGGCGGTGATTGTCCCGGCATAGGTCCAGTCATCGGAAAGGCCGTTTAAGCCGGCGGAATTGCGGACAAAGTTGATGCCGCCGCTGTACTGCTCCTGCATGGTAATGGACAGCCCGTCCACCGACTGCTGAAGCTGGGACATCTGCCCCTCGATGAGCCGGAGGTTTTCCTGCTCCTCCGTCAGCTCCCCGGTGACGCTCTCCACCGACTCGGTCAGGTCGGCCACATAGCTGTTCAACCCATCAATGGACTGCTGGAACTGGCTGACCCTGCCGCTGACCTCCTCCAGGGAGTCTGTGGTGGCGTAGGCGCTGAACATGACCTCGCCAGATTCCAGATCCCAATACCGCATGGTAGCCGATCAGATTGAACGGGGTGGTGTATCCCTCTTCAAACATCTTCCTGATCCGCCATTTGCAGTTTTCGCTGGTGCCTCGGCTTTCTTCTTGTGCCAGAGAAGCAAGAAGCGTAATCATCAGTTCGCCAGCTTCGGTCAGCGTATCGATGCCCTTGTCCTCGAATAAATCCCGATGCCCCTGCGGCGAAGCTCCCTGACGGTTGTCAGCAGGGTCAGCGTGTTTCGTGCAAAGCGGCTGATGGACTTGGTGATGATCCTGTCGATCTTTCCGTCCTTGCAGTCCTTGATCATCTGAACAAAGCGTGGGCGGTCATCTTTCGTACCGGAGTAGGCTTCATCGGCGTAGATGCCGGCGAAGGCCCAGTCGCTACGACGCTGGATGTATTCGTTGTAGTAGCTGATCTGGGCGGCGAGCGAATGTTTCATTTCATCCTTGTCACAGGAAACACGTGCATAGGCCGCAACCCGCAGCAGTTTCCGTTCAGCCAGCTTCATTGGCTGAACCAGTTGAATGGTGCGTTCCACCTGAGATACCCCCTTTCGTAGGTGGCATATTACCTCCAGCGGGCAGCTTTATCAAGTGAATATCGCGCCATATACTGCGGGCGGGGATACCAAACTTTTCGGCAACGATTGTATCAAATTTTTGGTAGTCATCCTCGGTAATCAGGCCCGAACCCAGCCACTGCCGGGCAATGTTCATAGTGGAAAGATAAGAAATGATCATCTTATCATCAGCCATGATCATCACCACCCTGAGCATGCCGATGGGCGAGATAGCAGCCCCGGGAGCAGAACTTACGCGGGCGGCTACCGTACTGCAGGAATACTGTTCCGCAATAGCAGCACTCAACCTGGAACAGCTTTTTACGCTCCATCTGTTCCATGTGTGCCTTCCACCATGCTGTGCGGCACTTCGCGGAGCAGAAGCGCTTTTGCCGATGCCCGGGTGACTGCTCAAGTGCGGCGTTGCACTGTGGGCAGTGAGCGGTGCGCTTGGGCTGGACTGGCGCAGGCGTCGAGGCCGGAGCTGCTGTGATCGGGTTGCGCTTGCAATAGGACTTGACAGTATTGACGGATATACCCAGCGTCGTGGCGATCTTTCCAAAGCTGGTTCCGGATGCCCGGAGGATTGAGATCTGTTCTCTCTGCTGTTGGGTCACGCTTTTTTCTCCATTCCAGAAGGCGTATGGGAGATCTGCCTTCTGGCGATAAGCAAAAAGAACAGGGGATTCGAACCCGCTTGGCGAACAAAAAAAGGCGCCACATTTTCATGTAGCGCTTGTAGTTGTTGATTTTATTCTTCACAGTTCCTATCGCTTGGTAGATCAAATTGCTGTACTTTCAAATGATATGCTGGTGTATAACCAGTTGAGAGCTCCTACAATTGATACTGACTCTTATATCAAAGTCGAAAGATGCTTTTCATCCGTGCAGGCGAATCACAACATCATCACCCATACGTTCAAGCAAAAGCTGGTTACACGCAGCGACATCCGCTTGCGTCACATGCTCAATTTCAAATGGGAACATGGCCGGATGATGAACAATCTGCTCCCATGTCATATATTCGTGCGCGGAACACTTTAGGATTGCGGCTACCAAGACGCAAACAATATTTTTATCATCTACAACATGACGGATTGGTTCGTATGTCCCGTTGCGTGTTAGCGGCCTTAAAATACGCATATCCTTCATAGTTTGGAGATTCTTGCTCATCGCATGAAGAAGTGTTGTTCTGGCACCCCAGGTTTCAAAAATACGCTCCTTGATCTGGGTAGCGCCCACTTCGTCACGATATTCAAGCATTCCTCCAATGATTGTACAAAGATCGAAAAACACCGGATAAGCAACCATCAATAAAGCCCAATGCAGCGGCAAGCGCTCCGATTCAGGAAGATTTCTTGCCAGTGCCACACAAGTATCTTGAAACCAGGGATCATTGCGATACCATGTATTAAGTAAGATGACCCGTGTATTTTTTATGTTTGTTTCCGCGTGAATGCGCGTGCCGATTAACGCATTCAGGATATCCCGTGCTTCAAGCAAAGGCTTATCCGCAATTTTACAGTTTGCAACCGTATTGAGGTATTCTTCCGTGATATTTCGGGCCATCCCAACTCTTTCAGCCATGCCATTCTCCAATTCTCACAAATGGTACAACTGCTTCTTCAATCGTCATACCACCATGGGTGATGTACTCTTTTCCCTTTTCCCCGTAACATGTTCCGTCCTCGAAAAGATACGCCGTGTATCCTTCGGGCAGGTAGGTTCCAGCATATCGGAAGTGCGTAAATTTGTCAAGCTCTCGCGCATCAAAGCTGGAATCATACAAAATTGCCCGCCGACTTGCTGGTTCAGCGACCACGCCCGCATTGGCATATCTTCCTTGGGCAATGGCAGATGTATTTCCATGGTCGCTGGTCATAAACACCGAATAGCCTCTATCGACCAGCATTTGCAGCATAGCTTGAAGCTTCCCAGTCTTCACCCATGCAGTCAACCCTTGTTGCATTCCAGAAAGCCCCTGCAGCTCAGCATGCATCAAATCATCAACGATGTTAATAACAATGCCGCATACCGTCGCTGTAACCGGGACATCATTTACCAGTCCCTTCTGGAAAAACACCTGGGAGTCCTTCAGACCATAGTTACGCCAATACTCCAACCACTGTTTTTCTTCTCGTTCGAGTGAGAAAGGCTTCTCATGCTCCCTCGGTGTTTTCCCGGAGAAGATACTTTGGCGGGCAACCGCCGTGACGGTTGGGAAGAAAGACAAGGTTCCTGCCACATCAAACGTCAACGGGGCGCGGCTTAAGGCGCGCTGAATGGTGAAAAAATCCGAGAAGCTCATGCCATCCATCACGATCAACGCTACTTTGGATGCCTTTCTTCGCACAAAGTCTGCAACATGGCTCAGCAGTACAGGCTGTTCACGGTCCACGGTGCCGCTCGCCAGAGAGTATTTTTCGGCAATCCATTTTGCAAACTCAGTCTCAATCCTGTGCCTCTGTTCATCCCAATTTGCAATCGGAATCCCCATCGCGTGAAGAGCAGATGCTTTACCAAACGCCTGCGCAATACTGAACCATTCCCGGTGTCCTGACGCTGTTTTTGCATTGGCACTTGATGCTTCCAGGAGCGTACCCGCATATTCTTCAGCGCATGCGCCGCTATAGATCTTACCCGTGCAGTAGTCGGTAGTTTCCACTTCATTGAGTGCTTCATGGAAGGTGTGAGACTCCCAAAAGGCAAGAAGATCCCAATCGATGTTTGGCACTTTGCGCAGAGCGACAGCAGACAACCCAGGGAACACCGTCTCATACGAAAGTTTCAGTACAAAGAATCTCCGGCGAATGTCGAATGGGACGTACAGCTCCGGATTGTCAATGACAAGAATACGGGGCATATCATCGCTGGCAGCAACCTGGTATTCATAGTATTGGCGAAGCTGCATCTCATCTGAAATGTGCAGAACGTCATAGCCACGCTGCTTCGCAGTCCGGTCACAATCAAATCGTCGCCAAAGCGCATCCACGTCACACACGATGCTTTGCATCTGTGTGAGGACACCTGCTTTTTCTAAAATCCGATCTCGCATGTTTCACCTCGTGAAGACGACCAACATGGGCGTAAATGTCGGGCAGATTTCCTGCTTACGAGTGTATGCGCTTGTAACCGTTTGGAGTTCTGCTTCCAGACGCGAGACACGAGCCGTGCGGATGTTTTCGATGCCGATTTTTCGGGCTGCATCGATACGCAGCATAAGAGCACGCTTTTGCTTTTGATATTGCGCTTCATGCCGCTGCTCATACGATGCCTTCATTTGCAAAAAGACATCTGTCGCTACTTCCTGGGCACGTTGTGTGAGGACATCAAACTGCTCATTGTCCAGCGCCTGTGTATTGCCAATTTCGATTGTGCTCTCAGGCTTCAACAGTTCTTCCCAAATGAGCTTAGAAGCCGCGGGGCGATATACGCCTTGCGTGTTCATGAAGAACGGGATGATCCGCTTATCTGTCGGCTCCTCCCCAAGCGATACTTCCCACAAGCTGAAAGCGCCTTGTTCGGTACGCAAGTTTGGAAAATGCAACGTCTGTACGCCATGGCTTGGATGCCAGATCTGACGCATATCCAGGATCTCATGAATATGTTTATCTGATACCGATAGCTCCAAATCAAAACGCCAGTCCGGCTTATTGCCCTTCCATGTCTCGTACTGAAATAGCATCTCCTTCAGCATCATATGGAAGTTGTGTTGCTGCCGCTCTGCAGCGGCGTCTGTGTCCAGCGTTTTATCCTCATGAAGAACACTTTGGATGGACTGGAACTGCTTCACCTGCTTTTGCATGTTCTTGTTCAGTTCATCCACGTGGACGGACTGGTAGCGCTCTTGAACGATGGTAGAAATATAGACCTTGGTAAAGTCCATATCTGCGGTGCCCTCATCGAGAACGTCCTGCAGCTTATCAATGCCCAGTTCTTGCAAAATGACAGCCAGCTTTTCCTCCAGGACAGTCCGCACGCGGTTTTCAATCGTATCTTTCAGGATGAAGTTGTACACCTGCACGTCAGCGACTTGACCAATGCGATCGGCACGGCCAATGCGCTGCTCAATTTTCATCGGATTCCAAGGAAGGTCGAAGTTGATGACAATGTGTGCACATTGCAGGTTTAAGCCCTCTCCACCAGCATCCGTCGAAATCAACATTTGTTTTTCCCTGCGGAAAGCATCCAGAGAACGATTGCGTTCTTCCAGATTCATGCTACCGTTAATCACCGTTGTAGTGATGCCGTTATACTCGCACAGATTCCGAATGGCCTCTTGTGTAGCCACAAACTCTGTGAAGAGAATGATCTTGGCATCCGGCTCCTGCCTGCGGATCTTTTCAAGCAGATCAACCAATGCCTCCTGCTTTGCGTCCATGCCTTGCAGGTAGGCCTGCTTCGCAAGGGCAAGAAGCACTCGAAGCTGCCGGATCTCCTCTTTGATATTCGTCGAAAGGAGCATGATGGCATCTTTCAGGGAATCTTCTGCATCGCTCTCGACCAATTCGTTGAAGTTGCCGGTATGAAGCAGCTCACTCTGCATCTCCAAGGCACTCAATCGTCTTTCCATCGCGTCTATAATGGCCGTAGTGGAGGAAGACACAAGGCGCTGAAAGAGGATCATCAGAAACCCGATATAGTTTTTGCGCTCACGCATAGCCTTGTTGTAGCCATTGCGCACATACTCCGTAACATCCTCGTAGAGTTGTCTTTGGAGTTCATGGCGCGGCTGCCACTCTATCTCCATGACATGCGTGTGCCGCTTGCGGAAAAGGCTGTTTCCTTCGTTGTCAACAGCATCTTTCTTTTCCGTTCGAATCAAATACGGAGCCACCTGCTCACGCACTACAGCACGGGCATTGGGGAATGCCTCTTCATCAAGCAGACGCATCAGGCGGAGAAACGGCTCTGTCTTTCCCGAATGGGGCGTTGCCGTGAGCAGAAGAAGGTGCGGGCTGGCCTTGGAAAGCATTTCGCCCAGTTTGTGCCGGGCGACCTCGTTGGTTTGACCGGCAACGCGGTGGGACTCATCGATGATAATGAGATCCCATCCGCCTGCGACAACCGCCTCAATCCGATCCTCATTATATTGATCAATCTTTTCCTGTGACCAGCCAATCCGCTCTTCCAAAGGCTTGATTGCATCCATCGGGCTAATCACATGCGAAAAGCTGGTAAACACATTCTGGTCCGGGGCAACCTTCTTCAGTGTCGGATAATCTTCAGGCTGCACAATGGTAAAGCGTTCGCCAAACTTCTCCAGCATTTCAGCTTCCCATTGGGTCATTAAGCCCTTGGGGCAAACGACGAGCACCCGCTCAATCAAACCGCGGGCTTCCAATTCTTTGATGATCAATCCGGCTTCGATGGTTTTTCCAAGGCCAACCTCATCCGCTAACATGTAGCGCACTTCGTTGGTGGAAATCGCTCGTTCCAACGCGTACCGCTGATGCGGCAAGGGAATGACGCTTTCAGAAACGTCAAACACTGTACCAGTCGCTAGCTCATTTTTGACGCGGCACCAGGCAGCAGCAAAACGCACAAAGGCCGCAGAGGGCTGCGCAAGGCAGCTCTCCACGGTCAGCGTGCTATCTGTCGCGTTATAGATTTTGCCGGTGTCCGGCTCATAAACCCGATAGGTGGTCATGCCAAACACCTGCTGGACACCGATCACCTGCACAGTTTTGCCTGTATGGACATCGGTCGCGAACTGGCTGATGGTAAGCATAGCAATTCCTCACTTATACACGACTGCACGCGTTATCGTAGTACATCAGCAATGCGGGGTCCTCTTGCAGCACGCTCTCGGGCAGACGTTCGCCGACAGCGACAATCGTCTTGAAATCGCGCGTCTTCCAGCACTCATCGAAACCGGCGCGGATGGCCTCCATGCGGAAGACCTTGAGCTTGCCCTTGCCGGGGACGCAGGAATCGTAGAATTCCTTAAGCAGCGCCTTGCGACGCACTTTTGCAAGGTCCGCGGCATTGGAAAGATCAGGCACATACCAAGCGCCCTTGTCATCCTGGACAAAGTTCTCTCGCAGCATGTCCAGCAGCTCGGGCATCTTTTCCTGCTTGCTCTGGTGAAGCTCCTGCAGGTAAAGCGGCTGAATCTCCTGGTATGTCTTTGCGCCATCTCCCAGAATATAATTGAGCCAAGCGATAGCATTCTTTTCATCCGTCACTACGAAGGAAAGCTGCTGCGTATCCAGCTCCATATGGGCGCGCTTCTCGTCATATTCGTTGACCTGGTCCGGCAGGAAGAACATGCCGTCCCGCTGGAGGAAGCGCTGACGAAGCCCATCGTAGAAGGTGTGCGCATCCATGGGTACGGGGATGCCGTTCATGATATGGTAAGCCACCATGCGATCAAAAAGTAGGTAGTCCTGCCGTTCTGCGATGATGTCCAATTTTCCATCATGATTTCCATCAGCAACCACTGGCACATTGCTCAGGTGTTGGCGTATGAATTCCCAAGCCATCTCGGTGTCACCGGCACGCTCACTAAACTCCCGAACGAAAGATTCTTTGGGCTTGTAGGCAGAGATAACAAGGTCTTGTTTTACAGCAGTGGAAGAAGTTGCTTGCTGAAAGCTGACGCCCTTTTTATCTAAAACACGAATATCCGCAACGATAAAGCCTGCTCGCATTAGCGCCTCTGATATGGCGTTCCAAATTGAATTTTGGCTATTATGGAATTCGACCGTCATCCAATGATTTGGCTTTAGAGTGCGATAATATTCCTTGAAGGCTGACTCCATAAGAGCTTGATATTCTATTAGTCCCTTCTTTTGGACAACATTTATTATCGCTTCTTTGGCATTGTTGGTTTTAACTTTAAGCCAAGATTCCCATATAAAATTCAACTCTGAATAGTTTAAATTACCCCCAAAAGGCGGATCTGTAAAAATATAGTCAACCGAATTGTCAGGTATAGTAACAGCAGTCGCCGAGCCGGTAGACACAATACATCGCCTTTGATGTGTCATTATCTTTAGTATAGATTCTATTTTACTAGCATAAGCGTCCAAAATAGGACGTTCTCCCATTAAGCTTGGAATATACAACGTGCCTGTTACTGCACCAAAAGAGAACAAGCCGCCATTCGTAAGTAGACGTCCTACATTAACTTTAACAAACTTAGTGCTATAAGACATCGAACTACGGATTGCATTAAGAAACTGATTTCTCAATGTGTCCGGAACGAATTGTAGCTTGTTGAAGATCGTAGAAATCGTCAACACGTTTCTTTGAGTAAAAAATTGATGCACTTGACTAAAGCCATGCGATTTCTTAGGCTGTTCTGTGTTATATCCTTCAGGCATCTCATCACATGGTATCCAATATTCGGGAGCAATAGCGTCAATTCTAGAAATCAAGGAAATATCTTCGACATCCGGAGTTTTATCAAATCGCTTCTTTCCAATAGAGTAGTTGATCATAACTGGCATTTGTTTTGAAACAGTTTGGATACGTTGGGACACTGTATCAAAGTAGCTAACCTTAGCGTGTTCACAGTCTTTTTTCTTTAACTCGCAGTTACACGTTGGGCATATAAAGCTATCACGTGTACACTTATTCTCGATATCAACAGCTACGTCCCAGAATACGAATTCATTCGCGCAACTTGGACAAATAAATACATCTGACCATACTACATAATTGATCTTTGCCTTCATAGGCTTTCCATCAATGCCGGTAATCGCATGTCCTTTTTCATCGACGTGCGTAGTTTCATACATCCATGAGCATTCTTGCTCACACTCATGCAATAGTTTTTTTGCAGTTTCTCTGAACAAATTGCAATCAACATTCGAATTATAACTATGCGCTATCAAAGTAGCAGTTGGGCTCAAATCATTCAGAATCGCATTTCGAGAACCCCATTGAATTTGGGGCATTTCGTATTCAAACTGAGCCTTTGTTTGATTGTCTGGCTGACCGCACATCTGCGCCGCCACGCCAGTCATACCCGTACCACAAAAGCCATCAAACACAATATCTCCCGGCTTGGTATAGTGCAGAATATACCGCATGATCGCCTTATAGGGCACCTTCGTATGGTAGCTGTGCGCCATATATATCGGATCGTTCTTGCCTTCGCTCACATCCGCCGCAAACGGCTCACGATGATAGTCGTCGGTCGCTTCGTCATAGGGAGTGCCATTTTCGCGGATGAAATCCTCAATAAAAGGATTCGGGCAGGCAGTATAGTACGGCGGGCGAGACAAAGCGATGATGTCCTCGTCCTTGGCAATCGGAAAGCCTTCTATATGGCGCACCTTGTCGATATCTGCTTTCGTAAGTTTCATGGATTTACTCCTTTGCGTTTTTCTTATGCCACATTCACGTTAAATGTACGTAGCCGATGCGTGGACGTATTGACAACATCGACCCTGCAATGTAGCCACTTGAGTTTGTTCTGTATTCGAGATTTGATGTCACGTAATATAGTTTCATTACTTCGCGTCTTGCAGGAAAAATCTCCCTCGAGGTACAGCAGGACATATAGCTTTTTTGTCTCAGAAGAATAGCGTTTGCTTTGTAGTGCTTTCGCTATCTTAAGCATTTCAACATCCTGCTGAATTAGTGTCCCGAAAGAACTAACTCCAGCATAGCATGCCAACGCATGTGCTACTTTTTGAGTAATCTCAGTTGCAAAAGTGTCCATGTTCCTCGTGCCAGAGAAATGTCGACGCCAGGCATCTTGATTTTCTGCTGTATCAGAGCAATTCTTTACCTCTATTATGTACAGAGCATCGTCTGAATCTGCAATAACATCAACACCTTTTCCGCCTTCAACATTCATATACCTTTGGCGGTAAAAATTGGAATCGTCAAATTTTACAGCAGTAAAACCTTCGGGAAAAGAAAACTTAATCCCGCTTTCCGTGATCTCCATAAATGATCTCCTGCTCTCTGTTGTATATTGTATCAAACTCTTCCATGATCGCATTATGCTGTAGCTCAGATATTTCAGAAGCAACTTCGCACTGAATAGATTCATTATTACCGCGGTAAAGCGACAGAAACTGAATCTTCAGATGATCGGTGTTTGTTTCTGGGTAGGCCATATTCATATTGAAATACTGCTGCAAGAAGTAATCATGCGTTGTAATGAACACCTGAACGCCCAGCTTAGCCAGTTGCATGATCGCGTCCACCAACGGCTTGATCATTTTAGGATTCATGTTTGTTTCGGGCTCATCCCAGAACAGAACCGAGTTGGAATTCAACGCACCGTTCAGAATCAGATAGACAATCGTTGCAAGTTTACGATATCCTTCTGATACCAAGCCCATTTCAAACTCGCCTTTTCCTGCTACGCTCAAATAAAACTTATTGTCGCGTTGAACAATACTTCCATTCATGATGTTGCCGAGCGATTCCAAAACTTGGTTTTGTTCTGCGCTATTGCGTCCCTTTTTGAGAGGCCGATCCAGCAACCGCGCCAAATCGTAGTACGTCTCTTCAAAGGCAATATGCATATCCTCATACAGAGAACGGAAATTCTCAGTAGATGAGATGATCTCTTTGGGCGGAAAATACACGGTCGTATCGTTGATGTTTGGTTTTACCTCTTTTGGGGGCAAAGTCAAATCCATATGGTTTACTGCTTTGCTCCCAAAGGCAAGCTGTATCCTAGAATCATCATCAAATATCATGCTGCATTCTGCGCGGCTCGTACCCTGCTTTCTGCGAGCAAGGCGTCCCACATTCATATCTTCAGTGCGAAACACATGTACCAGCTTATCTACGAAGCGTGTCTCTATCTTATCGTTCGATTCCATTTTAGAATCCGTAGCGCGATAGCTGGCAAGCAACGAATACAACACTTTTAACAGCACCGTCTTGCCGACGCTGTTGCTTCCGCAAATAACATTGATGTTGGGAGAGAAATCAACGTCCAAGTCCTCGAATAGCATAAAATCATTTAGTACAAGGGATTTAATTTTCACAGACTTCCACCCTCCTCGATCCAAATCATATATATTATGCGCCAGTTCTGTTTACTTAATCACGATGCGTACTTTGCTCTTGTCGCGTCCCCTGGTGCGCTGGTCAATCCAGTCAGTAATGCGTGCTTTGAACTCGTCCGGCGCACACGGGCTCCACGAGGCCATGGCTTTATGCAGCTCATCAACCTGCAGCTCCACGCTTTCCATTCCGCTGAGCATCGCGTTGACGCAGTCAATGAACTGCTGGTCGACAGGCGTGGGAAGCTGACGGCTGGACGTAAAACGGGCGATAACATCCTGCTGCTTCCTGCTAAGCAGCTTGCGCTGGTCTTCCAGCATCGGATCATCCAACGCCGAGAGAAGCTGCTGTGTCCAGGCATTCAGCAGATCATCCAGGCGATCTTCAATAAACTCCAATCTGCCAGCAACAGGCTGGCTGGCATTATCCGCCGGATTGAAGTGGCAGTGCGGACAGTCCGGAGTACTCTGAAGCTCAGGCGTCGTGCATTCATAGCAAACCTTGACCGCGGCTAGCTGTCCAGTCAGGTCATTGAGCTGACTAACGGGCAGAATGTCGTTGATGTTCCGCAGCGCATGAAAGGCCTTCAGCGTCGCGCTTTCCTGCACTTTGCCTTTCTTCGTGGCTCCCGCATGATCCAGACGATACTTCTTATGCGCATCCATGTAGTAGTCAATGTACGCGTTTTTCAGGTCGCCCAGCTGGGCAATCAGATCATCCGTATCGTCCTCATCGTAATCATCATCCAGAATACGGTCCCGCAGGGCCATAAAGGCTTCCTTCTTCGCATTAAACTCTCCATGAAGCTGGACGTCGTCAGGAACCTTTGTTTCTGCCAGAGCCATGTAATGCATCAGCTCCTGAAGCTGCGTATAGAAGCCAAATGCACGCTCCACGACGGCCATAGCTTCGATTCCCGCTTCCAAAGCGCTCATGCGAGCTTCGTCGTAATCAAAATTCTTGAGCTTCGCAGGCGTGGTGAAGCGGCTGCGGACATCATCGGCGCACTTGTGGACTTCCGTCAGCTTATCCTGAAGCTGCTGAGAAATGTGCAAGGGAATCAGCATTTCTCCCCAGAGAGAAACGCTTTTCGCCAGGAACTGTTTCAACGTAAGGGCTCTGTTACCATGCTCCTGCGCTTTCTTCAGGAGTTCTTGCAGCGCCTGGGGATACGTGCTCTCGGATGCAAGCAGGCCAGCGGAAATGCCAAATGCATCAAACAGACGTGTGAGCATCTGCCGGTTCATCGACTTCGGCTTTTCCAGGCGCTTGAACTGGTAGATCTCCATGGGACTGATCTTACACAGCGCCTCCATGTTGCCTGCATCGTAGCGCGTGTTGTCCGAAGCGACAAGCACGCAGTGACCACCGTACACGAGTGCGGTCAAGATGACGCTCATCCAGACTACATCAAGTCCGAAGCGCTTGTCGACATACTCGTCGCCGTTGCGAGTCTCCATGATATCCGAGAAATTCAGGACGTTCCCGTCCGGCAAATTCTTCAGCTTTTGAATGTAGTAGGAAACGTACTTGCTGTTCTCAGGCCGGATCTTGCCATCCAGCATTAAACCGAACGCTTCCAGAATGGAAACGCCAAGCTGTGTAGGACGCCCGACCAAAGCATTTAAGGCTTCCATGCGATTGGAGGCATATTCTGAACCGTAATGACGCTGGGGAAACGCGGGAAATCCGGATACTTGTCATTGAAGTAGGCACCCAAAGCCCGAGAGGCGGCAATATCAACGGCAGACTTGACCGTCAGCTCATTCATGCGCACACCTTTCAGGTATTCAAGAATGGGTTTCTCCACGCCCTGATAAGTGATTCTGAACATACGGGTCTTGTTCTCGTCGAGCCACTTGCGGATTTTGGACAAATACGACTTGCCGCGCTGCACATAGGTAGTTTTTGTTTCACCGGCAGCGCTGATCGCCTCCATCTCTTTTGCTCCACCATAGAGGCGGATCAGCTGTGCAAAGTTGGCATCGGATTGCAGTGCAAAATAAACCTCATCCTTCTGCGTAGGCGTCAACGGCTTTTCGTTGCCAAAGGGAGGCAAAATATACACATAAAAATCTTCTTCGGGCTGCGCCGTCGGGCGATCAGCGCTGTTGCCCAGGAAGAGATAGCCGCGCCGGAAAATCTTCTTTTCTTCCCAAGTAAGGTTATACTGGTAGATATGGTATCCAGTCACGTGCTGCGGCGTATTCCATTCGAGCGCAGAGATAATGATCTCGAAGAAATAACGGTTAAGCGCATCGTTCCCGAGGAAATCCGCTTTTTCCTGGATTTTTTTGTCGTAATCGATATCCTTCTTCAGGTCCAGGTAATACTGGCCATTGTCTCTGTTATATTCGATAAACTGGCCGGAGACCGTATTGAGGATGTCGCGCATCACCGTGTCGATTGTGGAGAGCAGGAAATCTTCCTCCATTACCGGCGTCTCAATATACAGGCACAGATCATCTTTCAGGCTCTGCGCCGTCAAGCCCAGCTTCGCATCCAGCGTTCCGGTCGTTAGGCGATGGACGCTCAGAGCATAAATAATCTGCAGCGCTATGGGACGATAGGCCGCCTTAGGGAAATTCCTGCCAATAATGTCCTCCAGCACAGTTGACTTGGACAGCACTTCATGAACAGCCGGATCCGTGCGTAGGCTGGGGTTCTCCTTGATCCGTTTCCAATAGGTATCATAGGAGACAATGCCCGGGCGCATGGGATCCACATCGTTGTCAATGATAGCGCCGATTGTCTCGGAAATTGTTTTCAGGACCTCGCGCTTTTCAACCGTGATGATGTGCTGGAACGTATCAATATAGGCAGGATGGATCGGGAACATATCCACATAGTCCTCGAGTCGATCTGCCATGTTCTGATACAGAGGACAGAATTTTTGGAGATGCTCACGGATCTGCGCCTTCTGTGCGGGGGACTTGCGAAGGACGCGACGCTGTGCCACATATGCAATGTCCTCGGAACGGATCAGCACCTGTTCAAAACGATCCTTCATTTTGAGCAAGGAGCTGGACACCTGGCGGAAGGTAGAGTTGTCAAACAGAGCCTCCTGGACGCCGCTGATAAAGCGGAACCGAGTAGACTTGATGATTTCTCCCAACTCACGCATAAAGTTGAGATCCGCCATCAATTCATTATCTTTTCGGGTTCTCAAGTAGTCGAGAAGCTCATCTACAACGACCAGATAGCCGCGCTCATCGCCATATTTTTCTGCAAAGGCAGCCATCATGTCCAAGAGAGAATCTTTATTGTTCGTGATCTTGGAAACATCCGGGAACTTAAATTGAATCCCACGGCGCACAAGATCCTGCTCGATGTTTGAAGTGATGATGCCGCGCAGCGACATCGCAGTCGAACCGATTTCAATGCGCAGGATCTCAAACCTTCCCGCAATGCCTGCCGCATCTTTTCTGAACTGTTCGTTTTGGGCAAGGTTCAGAAGTTCCGCCGAACCAGCAACGGCAGAAATGACGCTCATCAAGTGCGATTTACCGGTACCATAGTTACCAACAAGCAGAACGCCCTTGTTGTCGACGACGTTTTCCAGACGTAGCTGTGAGAGTATCTTTCCATTGATCAAATCAGCCATACTGTCACTCATCACATAACTGCTGACCAATTCTTCTGCCTTTTTCTTGTCATCGGCGCTGCGCAAAACAATGACCGACTCTATCGGGTCAAACTGAATCAAGTCACGGTATTTCATAGTCTTACTCCCTTCAATCCTCAGCTACGAAGGTATCTACATATCCGGTAAAGTCGGCTTCATAATATTCTGGCATATTCAGGTCAGCGTAGCACAACTTGCCATCTATTATATGCCCGGGCCAATGAACGCATATCTTTCTATTTCGGCATAAGCTGTGCAGAACGCCGAGAACATCCAGATGAAGCGAAGGAGTGAAAAGCACTTCTATGTGCGTCAGGTTCATTGCTTTCTCACTACCTATCACTTGCATCAGACAACGTTCAACCATTGTACAGCGTTGATCTGGGGGAAGCGCCAAGAGTGCGTCGCTAAGTTTTTGCCCGATGTTTATGGTTGGCTGATCCTTGATCATTCGCTTTGCGTTGCAGCACACAAACAGTCCTTGGTACGCAGAGACATATTGGCGTCGAAAATCTATCCTACTCAGCTTCGTGCCCATTGTCTGCCTCCACTGTTTCATCATACTGAAACGCTACTGACTGGCTGGCAAAATAGTTTTTGATGGCTTCTAACACAATCGGTGTCGGGAAATGTTTCCCGTTCTCGTAACGATTAACGGTAGAAAAGCTAATGCGCAAAGCCTTGCCCAGCTCTGTTTGTGTTAAGCCAGCGGCTTCACGAGCTTGCTTGAGAGCCTCGGGAAATGTCATAATCCGATCACCTCTTGCTGTCCATTATAGCACTTGCTATACGCATTGTACAAGTTCCTAATTGGAAAATCGAGGAATAATAAAGAAAAAAACGTACCAATTACATGTCGAATAGTTCAGACGCATTGTTAAGACAAAAAAGAAATGACTCATAGTCAATATCCCATGATTTTCTCATTTGCACCCAAAACAAAACGAAAGGGCTATTCGCAAAACGATAGCCCCCAACTGCAAAACGAAAGCCAGGCAATCGTTTTGTTATGCACCCAACGAGAGCAGTGGGTGCATTTTCTCTATGCGCTTTTTGAGGTAGAAATTGCTTCGGTCATGGCGGCGACGGCGGTAAGCTGGAAAACTGCAAATTTCTGGGTGCAAAAGCCGTTCCGCAGTCGGATTCTGCAAGAACATAAAGAAAAGGACTGAAACCTTGTATCAAAGTTTCAGTCCTTATTTGGCGGAGAAGGAGGGATTTGAACCCTCGCTGCACTTTCGCACACTACTCCCTTAGCAGGGGAGCCCCTTCGGCC